>Ga0302114_10002913_pt1 | contig 10877 bp, 8 predicted proteins | sample AG5_Surface_MG_FD_203107 | JGI IMG/M metagenome (GOLD analysis project Ga0302114, IMG submission 203107) | Marine microbial communities from Western Arctic Ocean, Canada - AG5_Surface | ecosystem: Environmental > Aquatic > Marine > Oceanic | place: Canada: Western Arctic Ocean | collected...
CTGCTTCGCGCTGACGAACTCGGGTTCGGCGCTCTCGCGTCTTTGATCAACGCGCACCCGTCGTCCGTGAACTTCGGGGTGCCGTTTCTCGAGTTCTTATTTGACACTTCGGAGTTACGAACCGGCGAGGTCGGCAAAAAGTGGAAACAAACTTACGACGCCGCGTGGGTGGAAAACGTGCTGGGGGGCGTTGATTTGTATCGCGACGATGGTGAGTTGTTACTCAAGAAATTTAAGCAACAAGTGGAAGGGTTCGGGGGAGAGGTTAGCTCCAGTGACGACAGTGGTGACGATGACGGTGCTCGGCAACGAAGTGCCTCCAGACACGACGACGAAATGGGGGATGACTCTAGGGTAAGAGATGACGGCGGAAGAAACCTCGCGAAAGAATCGAGACAAACCAAAAAGGAAAAGTCCACAAAAAAAATCCTCACCGCCACGGTCCCCGAGCCGTTCGCGCTACGCCCGTCGCGCCCACGGCCTGCGTTACCTGACGAACCGCCGGTCGCGAAATTCAAGGCGAACCCGGTGCCGGTCGGGACGAACCGGCGTGGGCCGACGGTCGACGAAATCGCGGTCGAACGACAGAAACAAAAAAACAAAGAAACGGTGACTGAAAAGTACGTACCGCGGTATTGACGGCCTGATGTGACCTACGCTCTGACCCTCAGTACCACGCGACCGCACTACCCTCACTCCGTTCGATACTTAGTCTTGCACTGACTGTTTTTATTACGATTACTTACTGACTGTTTCCCCACACGCCGCTCGTTTTTTAAAACAGGTACGCCGACCCGAGCTTGGTTTTCAAACTAATCGCGTCCGAGCGCCCGTCCAACCTGGACAGGGTCATAGCCCAGGTAGACAAGGAGCGAATGGAGGCGCTTGAGAAGGTCAAGGCAGAGTTGGTGCCTATTGGAAAGCCGGTACCGAACTCGAACCAGCCCGGGTTCGTGAGCAAAAACGGCCCCGTCAAGACGAACGCCGCGTTCATTCTCCGAGCCGATTCGGTTTTGCAAAAGCACCGAGAAAAAGAAGTCGCCGCGATTGAGAATTTCGAGAGCGGTTTGCGGGACAGGTACGGCCTTGGGGCTTTCCCAAATCCCGCCTCCCTGTTTGCCCATACTCGTACCAGAAGGGACGTCTTACCTCTGCCCTGACTGTTTGTCCATACATCGCGATATACACGACTGACACTTTTGTTTCACAAAAACAGCTCGGGGTACGAAAACTGGCGGGCGAAGATGCGGGCGGAGGATGAAGCGGCGCGACTTGCGCAAATCGAGCAGACGCGGTTGGAGATGGAACGTTCCAACGACGACGCGAAAGCGGCGGTGGATGAAAAGTTCGTCGAAAACGCCAAGAAAGGAATGGACGCGAGAATCGAGAAGGATGTTTTAAAAGCCAAGCGGGAAGCGAACGAGTCCTCGCAAATGGAGCGCGCCAAGCACCTGAAAGAAAGAATCGAGCTGGAGAAGAAGAAGGCTGATCTGGCGAGAGAGGCGCTGCAATTGGAAAAAAAGGCAAACGCAGAATTGAGAGCTTTGGAGAAAACCAAAACAACGCAAAAACTGCAAATGACGAAAAAACGCGAACTGGAGCGCAAGGCGGATTTGGTGCGCCGGATCAAGGCGGCGGCGGCGGCGCCTGACGAAGGTCCGTCTGGTGCCGGGGCTTTTAGTCAGGCACATTCGAAAACGTCGATGGAGAGGTCGGTTCGGACCGCCGACGGTAACGGCATGGCCCGGACGGTGTTACTGGAGGACATGTCGATGGCGGAGTTGCGCGAGCGGTTGACGCTCGTCGCGAAAAGAGCCGAGCGGAAAGAAACCAACCGCAGGGAACGGTTTCGGACGCAGCGATTGGAAAAAGAAACCATGCTGGCGGATAAGCTAGCGGATGTGAACCGTCACCACGAAGGGATCGCGATGTCACTGAAAACACGAAGGGACACACGGGATTTAGAAGACGCGAAGCGACGGAGACAAGTCGTTACGAAACGGGAAACGGACGCGCGAACGGTTGAGGCTAAATTGAAAGCAAAAGAACGAGACGCCGAACGCGCTGAAAAGATCAAGCGCGCGCAAGCGGAAGCGGATGCGTTTCACGAATCAACGCGAACCGCGAGCGACCCGACCGCCGGCCAGCGAAAAGAGCGGTCAGTACTGGTCGGGCAGAACAGGACGCACGGGTTACAAAAATTGCTAGTCGCGAAAGAAAGGTTCGACGCGGCGAAGACCAGGAAGGTTGAGAGCCGAAGGGCGAAGGAAAGTCGCGAAAAGGAAAGCCGGGAAAAGAGCGCGTTTGAGATGGAGTACGAGAAAAAACTGCGCGCGGCGGGTAAGGAGGACGAGACCATGCGACGGGATGCGTTGCGTGAGAAACGGGAAGCGGTGGAAAAGGAACGCACTCGGGTGACAGAAATGCGACACACTTTTGGGAGACTGAATACCCCGGTGGACGGGGTTCCCGATGACGGAAAGTACGCCGCGGTTAAAAACGCGGTCGGGCCGGGGACTTTGAAACGCGAAGGCCTTTCATCGAATTTGACCCGAGGCGCGTTCGCGGGAACCGCCAAGGTCAACTTTGGCAAGCAACACGCGGCGGAAACCGCGCTTCGCGATGCGTACCAAATCGAGTTCGCGGGGACCCGGGATACTATGTTGGACGCGCCGATACAAACCGGGGGGGTCGCGCGAACCGCGGCGGAGTAGTACGTGTATTTTATTTATCATTTGTCAATCTTGCTCCGTCGCGCGAAGGCGCTTACACTCCACGCAGTAGCGTTTCATCTTACCGTGAGGGCATCCGACGCACTCCAAACAACTTTGTTTTCGCTTACCGTGGGGGCACGGGTTGCACTCCACGCAGCTCTGTTTCAGCTTACCGTGGGGGCACGGGTTGCAAACCTTGCAGCCGTGTTTCAGCTTGCCGTGCGGACAGGGGGTGCACTCCGCGCAGAAGCGTTGCAGCTTGCCTTGCGGACAGGGGTCGCACTCCGCGCAGCTGTTTTTCACCTTCCCGTGGGGGCAGGGGTTGCACTCCGCGCAGTGGCCCTTCCGCTTGCCGTGGGGGCAGGGGTTGCACTCCGCGCAGAAGCTTTTCACCTTGCCGTGCGGACAGGGGTCGCATTCCGCACAGTTGCGTTTCACCTTGCCGTGGGGGTAGGGAGTGCACTCCGCGCAGTCGCGTTTCAGCTTGCCGTGGGAGCAAGGGTTGCACTCCGCGCAGTGGCGTTTCAGTTTGCCATGAGGGCACGGGTTGCACTCGGTGCAGCTGTGTTTCTGCTTGCCATGAGGGCAGGGGGTGCACTCCGCGCAGTTGCTTTTCAACTTGCTGTGCGGACACGGATCGCACTCCACGCAGTTGTGTTTAAACTTGTCGTGAGCACATCGCTTCCATACCATCGCACCTAATAAGTCTTTTGCGGTATCCCGCACGCCGCTCTCGCGTCATGCGAAATGACGGCCAAGGTTTTCGGTGGTTGCCAAAAACGAAAATTTGGCACGAGCGTTTCGTTCCCCCGAAAGCGCCAAAGGATCTCGGTGCTGGACGAGTCGCACACCACGCGCGCGCGTTCGGCGACACACGCGCGTTCGACCACCTGTTCGTCTCGAGTACCGCTCGGGGCGTCGTCGTGCTTGTGCGACTTTCGCGGTTCTTGTCGTAAGCACAGGACAGGACAGGAAGGACTCGCGCGCGCGCACACCCGGTCCCCGAATCCAAAATGTCCAGTCTCCGCGAGGGGAACGACGAGGCGTCCGCGTTCCGTACCCGGATTCCGTTACCCACGCGAAAGCCCGCGAGCGCGTTAGCGGCGGCGACTGCGAACGTGGTGACCGCGACTACGACGAGGGCGAGCGTGAGCGATGTCAAGGCGGTGCTGGCCGCTGTGAGCGGGCGAGGAGCGCGCGGGAACAAGGAGAACGCGAACGCCGCAGAGCATGGGCAAAGCACGAAAGCTCGCGGTGCCGTGCCAAATGCGACGTCGTCTCGAGATTTGCCAAAAACCACCACCGTCCCCACGGTGCTGACGCACCACGCCGCGTCTGGCACCACGGTAGCGCGCACCGGAGGCAGCACCGGTGACTCCTACTCCGTGGTCACGGAACAGCTGCGCTCCCTTGACCCGGAGTACGAGTCCTTGCTGACGTGTAAGCTCGCGAGTAAAGACACCAAGTTCGACTTCAAAGCGCAGCTCGCCGTGGCGAAGGAGTTTCACCCTCGAGCGAAGACGCTTTTGAAACAGTTCCGGGGGGTCATTTTGGACATTGCGGGGGCGGTGGACACTGCGCGGCAAGAATCGTTCAATGAAATGCAGCGGCTTCTGGTCACCGCGGAGGATGCCGTTGCGGACCGCGACGAAACCTCGGGGGCGCTTGAAGCGGCGCGCGCGGAGGCGATGGCGGCGGCGGGCGAAGCGGCGACGGCGCAGAAGCAACAATCCGAAGCGCTTCGCGCGCTGAAAGAATCAGTGACGAAGAGTGACGAGCTGACCAGCGCGTATAACACCGCCAAGGCCTCCCTGGCCTCGGTAACGACCGAGCACAACTCGAAGAAGGAACAGGTGGCGAGTTTGAGTGCTTCTCTTGAAGCGGCGAATGAGCGCGTAGCTGAATTGAGCAAAGCCACCGAGCCGCTGCAGCACCAGATCGATTTACTTCAATCCGAAAAAGCGAAGACGCACGAAACCTTGGGGACGTTGAGAGGTGAGCTTTCGGGTACGGAGGCGCAGCTGGAGGCGGCGAAGACTGCTGCGTTGGAACACGAAAAAGAGAAAACGCAAGAAACGGCCAAGGCGAACAAACTGCACGGGGACTTGGCGCGGGCGGTTGCGGAGAAAGAGGGCGTTTCGGAACAGCTGCACGCGGCGCGGGAAGAAGCTTCAGCAGCGCGCGCGGCGGCGGCGGTGGCGAACGTTTCGTGCGCGGAGGCCAAGTCGCGGGCATCACGGTTGGAAGACGCGGTGGAGCACTCGTCTTCCGATTTAGCACGTGCCAGAAGTGATCTGGAAACGGCCACGAAACGGCTGGACGAGGTGAATAACGAATTGACCAGAGTCAAGAGCCAGCTCGCGGTGGCGGAGCAGCGACACGAATCGTCCGAGCGCGACGCGAACAACTTGCAAATCGCGCACAAACGGGAAACCGCGGCGTTACGTGACGAGCTTTCCGGGGCTAAAGCGCACCGGAACGCGCTGGAACCAAGAGTCGAGACTCTAGCCGCGGAGCTCGCGGAAGCAAAGGCGGACGCGAAAGTCGCCAAGGCGGAGAGGTACGGCGTTGGGGCTTTCCCAAATTCCGGCACTGTTTACAGCCCCTGGTCGAGTGCCACACTATTGTGACTGATTAGAATCCAACTCTCGACTGTTTGCTCAATACAAGTTACGAAAGACTGACACTTTTCTTTCACGAAAACAGCGAGTACCTTCGCAAATCCGGGGACGAGGCGCGAGAACGCGGGGTTTCGTCGGAAAGCGAACGCGTCGCCGCGACGAAACTTCTTGGCGAGTTGAAGGAAAGCACTTTGGCGTTGGAACAGTCGGTAGCCGTTTCCCAAGCCAAGGTATGCTCGCTCCAGTCCGAATTGGACTCGAACGGCGACAAGATTAACCGGTTGGAGAGCGAGCTTGACCTCGAATCGAAACGTCGGGTATCGGCAGAAAACGCGGCGGGTGACGCGTCTTCGTTGCAAACGCGACTGGAGGCGTTGCGGGTGACGCATGATGAGTGCGCCAACGCGCTTGCGAGTGCGAGACGGGAGCTTTCCGAAACCGCGGCCGGGGCGGCGGGGGCTTACACGAAAGCCACGGAGAAGGAACACGCCGCGAAAACTCTCGAGGAGCGATGCGCGATGCTTACGTCTTTGCTAAAATCGAAAGACGCCGAGCTGAAACAAGCCTCCGTGGTGCGACGCGCGCTACACAACCAGGTCCAGGAACTGAAAGGGAACATCCGGGTTTTTTGTCGGGTCCGGCCTGCGTGTGGGGATGAAACGGTTACCGGTACTACACAAGGCGGCGGTTTGAACTTGGACCAGTCATTGTTGAGTGTTCCCAAACTCGGCGAGAAAGCGGGCACGGTTATTTCCCTAGCCCCGCCTGGCAAGGACAAACCGTTCGCGTTTACGTACGACAAGGTGTTCGACGCGACTTGTACGCAGTCTGAAGTTTTCGAGGACGTGGAACACTTAGTGCGAAGCGCCCTGGACGGGTACAAGGTACGTCCCCGCATTTCCCAAATCATAGACTCCCTGTTTTACCGAAGCTGGTGACTGTTGTCCATACATCGCGATATACAAGATTGACACTTTGTTTTACCTACTCCAGGTGTGCATCTTTGCGTACGGCCAGACGGGGAGCGGGAAGACGTACACGATGTTGGGAGATACTGCTGTTGATTCGGGCGAGGTTGAGCCAGATGACGTCGCGAAAAACAAAAACCGAGGTTTAATTCCGCGGTGCGTGGAACAGATTTTCGCGGCGCGCGACGAAGCAAGCGGCTCTTCCAAAGAAAACAGCGACACTAATTGCCCACACAACTTCGTGGTCACCGCGACGATGGTGGAGATTTACAACGAGGACATTAAGGATTTGCTTGGCAGTGCTGGTTCCGCTTCGGTTGGCGAGAAGCACGAAGTGAAGCACTGCTTGAAAACCGGGGACACCACCGTGACGCATTTGAAAAGCGTCGAGGTACGAGACGGGGCTTTCCCAAATCCAGGCACTGGTTACTGCCCCTACGTGACTACACCCGTCAGTAAAAGGAATTATACTCTTATATCACAAGTAGAATGTTTGCCCATACAGTAAGACGGAAGAGACTGACACTTTTCTTTTGTACAGGTGAAATCTGTCGGCGAAATCACGAAGCTGATGCAGAAAGCGCAACACGCGCGGACCACCAAGGCGACCGCGATGAACGACCACTCGAGTCGGTCGCACATGGTGTTCACCCTGAAACTGTGTGGCTTTGACCAAAGCGGCCGGCCTTTGAACGGGGTTTTGAACCTCGTGGACCTGGCGGGGAGCGAGCGGCTTTCGCGCACCGGCGCGACGGGGGACCGGCTGAAAGAAGCGCAGAGTATCAACAAAAGCCTGTCCGCCCTCGGCGACGTGATCTCGGCGTTAGCGGAGAAGCAGCAACACATCCCGTACCGAAACAGTAAGCTGACTTACCTGTTACAAACCAGTTTAGGGGGGGACGCGAAGACGTTGATGGTCACCAACGTCGCGGGGAATCACGAAAGCTCGCAAGAAACGTTGTGCTCGCTGCGGTTCGCGCAGAAAGTCAACTCGTGCGCGGTTGGTAAAAAAGCGGCGTAAGAGATAGATATTAATACTGCATACACTTCGTTACGATTTATAAAGTACCCTCTCTAGTCAAAACATTTTTTCGATCATCGCGGCGTGTTTCGCGAGATCCGACGCGCTCGGCCGGTGCGTGGGTTCCGCGCGCAGACACATGGTTATGTATTTCCGCAACTCGTCCGAACGGCCCACAGGTAACTCCAGACCGTCCCAGTACGTCCGATTTTCACTTCCTTCTTCTTCAGGTGTAACGCCTTCCGTGACGCCTTTTTGCCCAGTGGTATCCGTAACGCCTTGTTCTTCACTCCACGTCGGCACCCCCAACCTCCATTCGCTCGGTAACCTCGCGCCGGCGGCGGCTTCAAACAAACTCGCGCCCAACGAAAACACATCCGCGCGGTCCGTCGGGGTTACCGGTTGTTTTTTACTCGTGGTAATCCGACCGTCGCTATGCGCAAACACCCTGCCACCAGTTGCAGCCGAGTTAGCCGCCAGGTCGGGAATCGAATCAAAGGCGTCGAGGCTGGCGGTCCTTTGGTCACCCACCTTCCCATCCATCCCGTCTTCTACGTGCAAACAGTCTCCAGAATTTCCAACCGAATCCCACTCCCCTCGCAAAACCTCGGGCGCCACGAACCCGCCGTCGCCATCCAGCACCTCCCACCTGTTTTGTCAAATTTGGTACGAGGAGGTGTACGGGTAACAGTCACGCGAAAGTGGGAAGAGGCGGGGAGGTGGTTAGTCGGTGTCAACACGAGTGTCATGAAGGTCGTCAGTTCGAAGCCGAGGGAGGGCGGGACGGGAGTCGGCTGACTGTACTCCATACACCAGAAACAGCCGAGTGTCGCAAAAAAAACGAAAAAGGAAACCCACCCCCTGTTCGCGATCCACGCCACGCCGAAATCGCCAATCTTGTAACACCCGTTACTCGAGATGAACACGTTTTCGGGCTTTATGTCTAAATGTAACACCCCATGAACGTGGCAGTGCGCCAGGCCGGACGCCACGTCGCTCGCGAACCGCCACACGTCGCGTTCCGCGAGCAGGTGCGTAGTTGGAACCGTTTCGTTTCCGTCGTCAAACGTCTTCGCGGAACTCGCGGAAGAATGTATGGAAGTGCTCCAGTCTGTTTGCCCATACCGGTCACCTGCCGCGGTGGTGGTTCCCTCAGCCCAACCCCGTAGCTTCCCCAAACACGCCCCGAAGCTCCCACGTTCGCAAACCTCCATCTGCGTAAAGAAGTGCCGGTCCTCCTGCCACGCGCGGTGGTATTTCACGACCTGATTTTGTGAACGAAAAGTGTCAGGAAGTCTTCCCGTAACGCGTACGCGTAAACAGGGAGGCGGGATTCGGGCCGAACAGTGCGTGTGTGAAGTACGTTTGGTGTGTCGCCGTCCTGGTACATGTTACGGTCGTGGTACACTCAAACCGTCAGGTAGGGTCCGTAAAAAGTGCTTGGATTTGGGAAACGCAACACGTACGTTTTCGTGCGCCGGCAGGTTCGTCACCGCGACGACTTCGTGCAGACAAAGTTCGCGTTCCCGCACGTTCCGAAACTGTTTCGTGATTCGCTTCACGCAGTACTGATACCGATAAAAGAAAGTGTCAATCTTGTGTATCGCGATGGCCTGGACAAACAGTCACCATCTTCGATACAACAGTGTGCCTGGATTTGGAAAATGCACTACGTACCTTGACCCCGCTCACTTTGCTGGTGACTAACCAAGCTTCCGAGGTGGGGGTTTTCCCTAAAACTTTGTGAAACGAGAAGTGGGACTCGAACGTGAACGTGTCGGGAATCGAGGACGGTTTTTGTTGGCGTCCCGACGGAGACGCGTTCGCGTCGACGTTCACGTCAACGTCGCCGAAAGCACTTCTTGAGTGAATAACTCCTCCTTCAGCACCAACCCCATCTTCGAACGGAAAGTCTTTCGCGTACTTCAAGCTCTCGCTGCGTTGTAACCCGGCTTGAGCTAAAAGTTTTGTTTGGGAGAGGGAATCGTTGCGCTCGAGCTTCGGCGCGCGGAACCCTCTGGAGTGCGTTTTTGTTTGTTTCCACTTTTCGTCAGTAACTCCTTCTTCGCCGGGCTGACGAACCCGCCGAGGTGGCTTTCCTTGAGATAACCCTTGAGTTAAACCTTGTTGAGTCGACCCTAGAGTCGACGCGTTGAACGAGAACGGTACCGGTTCCACGTTTCCATCGTCACCGCGGTCGCCGTCGCTGTTACTTGAAAGCTCCCAGTCGTCGTCGGTGACGTGGTCCGTCGATTTTGATTTCCCGTGATGAATGCGGAACTGCGGTTGTGTGAACGAAAAGTGTCAGTTGTGTGTGGGCAAACAGTGTGCCTTCTATTTGGGAAAGCCCAGGAGGCCGTACCTCCGAAGAGTCGTGTTCGACTTGGAACTGCGATCCGAACGCTTTCAACGGCTCGCCGTCGTCGTCATCGTCGTCGTCCTCGTCCAGCCGCCTCGGCCGAACCGGCGTCGGCGGAATCGCGCCGAAGCCGTTCTTGAACCCGCTGTCAATCTTGTTCGCATCACCAGCCGGGGTTCCGAAACCGTTCGTGGGGGCGTTTAGTCTGGCGCCCTTTGGCGTCGCCGCGGCATCCGCGTCTTGTTTGAACGAATCCGAACCAAGGTGCAGCGAAGGGCCGCCAGTTGTGTTTGTAGTCCGCGTTCCGAAACGAAACCCCGGCGAGGATTCGAACTTCGGACTTTTCGTGTTCTGTGGGTATGACGCGTAACCCCCTCCGTTACCCCCGTCCGTATCCATCGCGCTCCCACAATTACCCACGTCCATCTCGTCGTCGAAGGAAATGTCTACGCTCAGATCGAGCGCCGGAATCATGAGCACGCTGACTGGGGAAATTCGGGGGCCTTTTTTTAGTGTGGTGCCATCTTCGCTCCAGCGCGTGCCCTCCGCCGCGTCCACGGGGCTCGCGCTTAGCGGCGACACCCCGAAGTTCGACGGCGTCGGGGAGGTTCCGGAAAAGGGAAGTCGGTGGTGGTGGTGGTGGTGGTGTCGGTGGTGTTGCGTATCGGGAAACGTGTCGTCCATCATCGCGCAGGTCTGCGACACATTCCCCGCGTGGTCAAAACTCGCGGTCCTCGAGTGCCCGCGTTTAACGACCTCGAAATCCAAATCCCCATTCCCCGCGGACCTGGTCCGCATGTGCCCGCCCCGCCTCGGGCGTTGCGGCGTGTCATTTATGACACACGACACCGTAATGTGCGCCAGGGTGGGGAATTCAGAGATGGTGTCGAACGGCATCGTGGCGCGCGCGGCGCGCGCGGTCACACGCCGAGGAAGCACTGCACAAGCAACAAGCACTTGACGCCAACTTGACCCGCGGAGACGAGCTGAGCTGTCCAAGCGCGTTTTTGAACTTCGTTCTTGGACGCCAGCAGCAGACGCGCGTGTTCGTTGGTGTGACAAGTGAAGGTGTGATGGGTCGAGTTCCGGTTCCAGGGACGTCGACCCGCGTCCGCGACGAGGGTTCGCGCCGAGCCAGGGGGGTGCGGCGCACCAGGGAGTGGCAGATCTGGCGCGTTGCCTTGGACTGATTGC
>Ga0302114_10002919_pt1 | contig 10864 bp, 14 predicted proteins | sample AG5_Surface_MG_FD_203107 | JGI IMG/M metagenome (GOLD analysis project Ga0302114, IMG submission 203107) | Marine microbial communities from Western Arctic Ocean, Canada - AG5_Surface | ecosystem: Environmental > Aquatic > Marine > Oceanic | place: Canada: Western Arctic Ocean | collected...
GAACTTCGGGAACAACAGGCTGATAGACCTGACCAGCCGCCTTCAGCGGATCGTTGCCGGAGGTGAGCGAGCGAAAAAAATGCTACAGACATAACGGCTACATCCACTACTAAACTAACACTATTCCACTCAATTTTTTCGACTCACTTAATTCGTTTTGCTCTCGCTTCATTAAAAATATCTTAGCCCCCCCCTCCCTCCCCAGCTCCCTCGACCAAACAACCCTCTCAGCCTTCCCCGTCTCAACCCCCACCTGTGAAGGATCCGGCTGCGTTTTAAAATTCGCTTGGCCACAGCTTGCCGTGAGCGTATTTTTCGTGACTATACAGAGCTTATTTACCAAGCTCGGGCAGGAGAAGGAACGGGGGATTAAGGAGGCGTTGTATCTTGCGGGGTGCAGCCAGGGGGCGTATTGGGGGAGGTGAGTTGACACGAGCACAAAAAAATTAGTTCCTTTCTCACACACACACAACCCATCCCACAGCTGGTTCCTTACCAAACTCTTGGACCTAATCGCCCCCATCTCCGTCTTCCTCCTCCTCTGCTTCTCCACCTCCCTCTTTACCCACCAGTCCTTCCTCCTAATCGCCCTCTCCCTCTTCCTCTACATGACCTCCTTCCTAACCATGATCTGCGCCGTCCAGCCATTCTTCAAGACCGGAATGCAGATGTTCGTCGCCGGCGCCCTCCTAATGGTCCTATTCTCCCTCGCGTACTACCCCCTCCGGCTCCTATGCATCGACAAGTGGGATTGGTCGAACAGTGCCGTCAGGGCCTTCTTCCTCTTCCCGCCTGTCGCGATCAGCCACATTTTCTGGGAGCTCCAGGAGAGCGAAAGCATCGGGACGGAACTCAGCTTTGGGACCGACAACGATCTTGTCAACAGGTGAGGTTTTCGGCCCCGAGGAACCTCGCCTTCGCGAACAGAAGTTTGGTCTGCCGACCGAACATTGGCAAATTTTTATGTCATTTTCTATACATTCCCTTTTCTGAAAAATCAAAATGAATGTCTAACATTATTCCACTCCTCAATTCTTTTGCCTTTCGCCTCGCTGCTCCTCGCCGCTTCTTTTTAAACATAAATGCGCGCAACCCTCGCTTTCGCTCGGGGGGGATTTTTTTGCAGCGCGGTCTATATGTTTCCCGTCGCTGGTTTTTTTTGGTTTTTGCTCGCTTTTTATTTTGAGCAGGTTAGTTTTAAGTGAAACGTTTTAGTTTTCCTAACCCTAAAAGCAAAACTAACCCCCCCCCCCCCTCAACGCAATACGTTAACTTTCCTTTTCCTTTTCCTTTTGCAGATAATGCCCCAAGCCCACGGCCCAGCCTTCCAATCCTCCAAGCTCTTCTTCCTTTCAAAATCCTACTGGTTGCCCCCCTCCCTTGCCTTTGTCTCCTCCTCCTCCACCTCCTCCGGCGTCATTATAAAGAACTTGGTAAAGACGTTCCAAACAGTCGACGGCTCGGGCGCGAAAACCGCCCTGAAAGCAGTCAACGACCTGTCAGTTTCCTTCCCCTCCTCCTCGATCACCGCCGTTCTGGGCCCCAACGGCGCCGGGAAAACCACCCTCATCAAGCTCCTCACCGGCTCGCTGGCGCCGGACGCAGGAGGAGGCTCGGTGGCGATTGACGGCGTCGACGCGCTCGAGAACGGAGCGTGGTGCAGGAAGAACGTCGGAGTTTGCCCACAGCACGACGTCCTCTACGACGACCTTTCCGCGAGGGAGCACGTCGAGCTGTTCGGGGCGACTCGCGCCAACGGCGGCAGCGAAGGATATGTCGACGAGGCGCTGAAAAGTGTCGACCTGTTGAGTAAAAGTGGGGAACTCGTTAGGAGCTTTAGCGGAGGGCAGAAGAGGAGGTTGAGTGTTGCGATTAGTCTTTTGGGGGATCCGAAAGGTGAGAGGGAGAGGGAGAGGGAGAGGGAGAGGGAGAGGGAGAGGGAGTGGCTGGACCCCAACTTGCTTTTTGCTTTTACCTTTTACCAACCCCCCCTCCCTCCTCCCTCGCCCCTTCTCCCTCCCCCGGGCACAGTGATCGTCCTCGACGAGCCCACGACCGGAATGGACGTCCTCGCCCGCTCCCACGTCTGGGCGTTCATTCGCTCCGCAAAGCCTGGGAGGACGATCGTCCTGACGACGCACAGGTGAGGCGAGGCGAAGCGAGGCGAAGCGAGGCGAAGCGAGGCGAGGCGAGGCGAGCAGACAATGAAATTTCATTCGTTGGAAAGGCTTTGCGAAAGGCTTTGCGAAAGCCTTTGCGAAAGCCTTTGCGAAAGCCTTTGCGAAAGCCGTGGCAACAGACGAAAAATGAATGGCTGATGGTTACACGTTGCGCTCTATTGTCTTTCCTTCCTAACCCCCTCGCTCCCCTCGCCCCCCCCGCTCCCCCCGCTTCCCCCGGTCCACTCCCGCAGCATGGAAGAAGCCGAGTCCCTCGGCGACGGCGTCGTAGTCGTCTCCGGTGGTAAAATTCAGGCCCAAGGGACTTCCCAGGACCTCAAGGCTCTGTACGGGATTGGGTTCCATCTCCACGTGGTGAAGGCGGCCGCCCCGGGGGGGGGGGAGTTTAAGTTCCAGCTGGAGGGGCTGGAGGAGGTTATTCGGAGGCACGTTGGCGGCGACGTTGGCGGCGACGTTGGCGGCGACGTTGGCGGCGGCGATGGCGGCGGCGAGGTTGGCGGCGGCGACGTTGGCGGCGAGAAGCAAAGGGCGAAGCTCCTCACTGACGTGGGGGCGGAGTGCAGCTTCGCGCTTCCGAGGCGGGCGCAGAAAGCGTTTCCCGCGATGTTTTCGGAGCTCCACGACAGGGGGGAGGAGCTGGGGGTTGAGCAGGTTGCCGTTAGCCAGACGACGCTGGAGGAAGTTTTCTTGGAGCTGCAGAAGAAGGGGGAGGAGGAGAAGAAGAAAATGGAGGACAAGGGCAAGGGCAAGGGCAAGGAGGAGGAGGAAGAGAAAGAGGAGGATAAAGATTCTGACCCCTCCCCCCCCACTCGCGACCTCGAAGCAGCCTCAGACCTCCTCTCTGGCGTAACAATCAAAACCTCCCCCAAGCAACAAATCTTCGGAATGATGTACCTAATAGTAAGAACCTACCTCCGCGCCCCCACCGCCCTCCTCTACCTAACCTTCAACCCTGTCCTAATGGTATGTATTGCCGGGGCGGTGTACCTGTCCAGAGGGGAGGATGTGCTGGCCACGACTGTTGTGGGGGGAGTTGGGGAGGTTGGGTTGTTTGCCAATGTTAATGACAATGAGGCGACGGTTGGATTTCCGTTTGTGATGGGGGCGGAGGACTTTGGGGCGAAGGGGGGGGGGAGGTATTTGGAGAATTTGACGTCTGTCACTGATGGAGCCGCGCAGGGCGAGGAGGTGAGTAGTGAGAACACACCCAACACCCACACCCATTACTAAACTAAAACTAAACTAAAACAACTAAAATTAATTAATAACTTCTTGGCTCTTGGCTGGCGCGTAGTACGACTCCGCCGCCTCCCTCGACCTGGATATCAAGACGTTGAATGAGGAGCTTGGGTTTGACTTTGGGTTGGTTTTTTCTCCGAAGAACTCAAGTGACGTTGGGAGGTGAGTGAGTTTTCATGAACAGTGGCTGTAGCCGAATGAGCCACTCCTTTTGAATCTACTAACATTATATAATTTAAAAATTTCGCACAATCTCGCACCCGCTTCGCTCCTCGGTCATAGCACCGCCCTCGACGTAAACATAATGCTGAACGTGAGCGACTTCGACTCCTCCAACCAATACTCCCGGCAGCTCGCTTCCCTCGTCACAAACGCGGGTTTGCCTGCCGGCTCTCAACCCGTTATCTCAACCTACCAGGAGCTCCCCAAGGGCTCCACCGCTGCCTTCAACTCTGGGAGCTGGGGCGCGGGTGGGATCATGATAATCGTCTCGTCCGTCTTCGCGTACATGCCGGCGCTGTTCTGCGAGAACATGGCACGAACTCGCCTCACCGGGCAACGGGTCCATCTCTTCGTGTCGTCAATGTCCCGGAAGAACTTCTACGCAGGGTTCTTTGTTGCGGACTGTGTGAGCCTATTGGTCCCGCTTGTTCTCACGCCGATTCTTATGGCGGCGTTTGGGTTCAAGGCGGTTTTGGACAATAACTTCCTGGCGTTTCTGCTGCTTGTGGTGCTCTTTGCGCCGGGGGCGGTCACGTTTGGGTACTTTATGAGCTGGTTTTTTTCGACTATTGAGGCTGCACAAGAATGGGGGCAGGAAGTGAGTTGACTTGCAATCACACACAACAAAAACAACACGACTCTTCTAACACTCCACTCCCTCCAAAATGTGTGGCAGGTAATTGGGATCTTTTTGGCGATCCCCTTCTTCCTCACCTCCTTCGTGCTTACGGACGCGTCCAACTTTCTCCACATGGTATTCGGCCTCTTTCCCGGCTACGCCCTCTACCGCGGTTTCTCCGTCCTCGAGGGCGAAGCCGCAGCGAACAAGGTGAGTTAAAGAGTGAGAAGCGACAGAAAATCCACTTCTAACCCACTCTTGCAGCCGTACGAAACAATCAAGTCAATGTTCGACCCCTCCCGCGATCTCTTCTGGGTGTACTTCATTCTGGTTGTCGACGCGTTCCTCTTCTGGGGAATTGTCATTGCGATCGAGAAGGCTGAAGCGCCGGTTCAGAGGTACATGACGAGGATGAGGCAGAGGGGGGTGGAGACGAGCAGCGAGGGAGCGGGGAGTGCGCTGAGTGTCCAGCACCCGCCGAAGCCTGCTAGCGTGAGCGATGTTACCATGAACGTCGTTTCTGCCAAGAGCGGCGAGTTCAACAGGTCTCCAGACCCAATGGTTAATGAGGAGAGGAAGGGGGTCGAGTCGGGAGAGAACAAGGTGAGCGTCTGCCGCGAGCGAGAGCAGCGGAAGGGGGGGGGGGAGGGGGGTGGGGGGGTCTCCCCCCCTCCACAACTCAAGCAAAACTAACAGAGTCCATGTCCACAGTCAAGCCTGCTGATCAACGGAATCGAGCAGAAGTTCGTGATGCAGAACGGCAATATCAATCACGCGGTGAAGGGCGTTCACCTGGGCGTCTCCAAAGGCGAGGTGTTTGGCCTGCTAGGTATGAACGGCGCCGGAAAAACCACGCTGTTGCACTCCATTCAGGTGAGCGAGCGAGCCTTTTGGAAGACTCGAGCGATGAAGTGCGGGTGATTTAGTGATTCGCCGTTTTTTTGTTAGGTTTCACTTGGCGTGCACTTGGGGTGTTTTGGACCGTCATTTGAACAATCTCTTGCGAAAAGATGCGCCTGGCCAAACCCGCCGCCGTGTACAAATCTCAGCGTCTAAAACCTCCATACGTTGGAGTTACGGTCGATCCAATGTTACGGAAAAAATCCACTACTAAACTAACCCCCCAATTCGTTTGGCCCTCGCTCGCTTCGCTCGTCCTTCATTAAAAATGCGCCTCGCTTCGCTGGGCGCAGGGGAAGCACGTTCCGACATCCGGAGACTGCACAATTGAGGGGATCAGCGCGGTTACCTCTATAGACGAGGCGAGGCGAAAATTCGGGGTGTGTCCTCAACACGATGTGCTCTGGGAGCATTGCAGCAGCCGAGAACATTTGGTTGCGTTTGCGAACATTCGCGGCGTTCCTAACGACAAGATCTACCCCCTGGTCGATGACTTGCTGAAGAGGTGAGCGAGAATACTGCGTGCGAGCCGCGATCGAAAAAAGCTAGTCACAACTTGTACATGGTGTTGCTGGCTCGCTTCGCTTCGCTCGTAAGCGCAAGCCTTCGTGGAAACAAAACAAAACTAACATTACTCACACTCTTTTCGCTCGGCGCAGGCTGGACGTTGCGCACAAAGCCAACGCGCTGAGCAAGACACTCAGCGGCGGGCAGAAACGAAAACTGAGCATTGCAATGGCAGTGATTGGGAATCCCGACTGCGTGTTCTTGGACGAACCAACGACAGGCTTAGATCCCAACACAAGGCGGTTTGTGTGGGACTACATCATGGAGCTGAAGAAGGACAGAGTGGTTGTTCTGACGACACACAGCATGGAAGAAGCCGACGCGCTGTGCAGTCGCATTGGAATCATGGTCAACGGCGAGCTGAAGACGCTGGGAACGCCGCAGCAGATGAAAGCAGCTTACGGGAACGGTCACAGAATCAGTTTGGAGATTGGGGGGGAGGTTTCGGAAGGTAACGAGGGGGAAGTAACGCGGGAAACAAACATTTTTGAAGAGGGAGGAGGAGAGATCAGTGAGACGATCAAGGAGAAGTACGGAGCGGAGAGCGTGGTGTTCGATCGAATTGCGAGCAGCAGCTCCAACAGGGTGTACGAGATTAAAAAGAGCGACCTGAACTTGGGGGAATTCTTTGGGTTCCTGGAGGAAAACCGGGAAAAGTTCTCGTTGTTGGATTACAGTATTAACCAAAGCAACCTTGACCAAGTCTTTAAGAACTTTGCCAAATACCAGGAGCCCGAGGAGGTCCAAAGGTAGGTGTGATGAACTTTGCCAAATACAAGGAGCCCCCAAGGAGGTCCAAAGGTAGGTGTGATCTGGATTTAAATTGGTTTTTACATTTTTTTTTTTTTTTTTCTCTTCTTTCCTTCTCTTAGAACCTCCGTCAAACACCGCCGTCAAACACCATGCTGGGCCCATGCCGAGCAATTTCTTTGTTCACAACAATCCGAGCAGTCTCTGCCTTCACCACAATACAAACACAAAAACATTCAACACACCGGTTTGCAACATCTTCTCCCCAATCGACGATTCAGCTTTACGACCTGGTCAACCTCCACCAAACCAGCAAGCAACCCAAGTCATTGGTGATCCTCGATGTCCGAACCGTTCAAGAAATAGAATTTGTGCGTCCTTCGCTCCCGAAGGAGAACCCTTTCATCTCCGTAATCTCCCTCCCTGCATTTGTGGCTGGAAATGCAGTGGCTCCTAGCGAATTTGAGGATGTCCTCACTGCGAAATTTACATTTGAAGACTTCCAATCCACCCAGTTTGCGGTCCTTTGCAAGGCGGGAATCCGCTCTGCCCACGCGATTCACCGTTTGGAGAAGTCGATGGCTCAGTTCGACCCCCACTTCTTCAACGTTGAGGGTGGAATGGACGACTGGACGTACAACGGCTTTCCCATCGAGGGCGAAGGTGTACGTGAACAAAATGTTGATGATCTAAACATTTAGGCTTCTTTACTTTAGTCTTCTTTTTTCACAATTTATTCCACCACAAGCATTCCATTCCCCAACAAGTATATATTTACAAATTCTCAATGGCCCTACGGTCCTGGGTGGTCTTTCCCCCTTTGGTCGCCGTCGGATCGTAGTTCCTCTCCCGCTTGCTGAACTTGGCCTTGAACGACAGCGCCCCTTTCCTCCTATCCGGCAGGCTTTCTGAGTTCAGAGGCTTGCTTTTCCAGCAGGGCACGATTTCGATAGGCAGCGATCGTTGCTCTTTCTGCTGCTTCTGCTGCTTCTGCTTCTGCTTCTGCTGCTGCTGCTGCTCCCCCATCTCCTCCCCCACCCCCCCCTCCATCTCCTCCCCCATCTCCTCCTCCTTCCCCTCATTTAAATTTTCCGCACCCGCACCCGCATCCGTTTCCAACAATGTACTCTTGACGTAATCCTGCAGCCTCCTCATCTCCCTCCTCGCCCCCTCTTCCCTCTTCCTCTCAATGTTCCTCGCGCTCTCCTCCTGCAGCTTGACCCGCCGCCCCACCTCCTCCATGAGCGTCTCAGTGCTGCACCCGCCGACGTGAGCTGCGCGCTTCTCCCGCTCTATGGTGTGGCTCTCTGCTCGGCGGATCTTCTGCCTCAGGTCTTGGTTGTAAACAATTTGGAGCCGCTTCTCCGTCTCAATGGCCTCGAGCTTCACCTTTTCGGCCATCGCCGCCCGCTTGGTCTTTGCCTTTTGCACGATTTCCTCCCGCTCCTTCGTCTCGGCTTCGTCGAGTTCGTAGTACCTCGGTGCCACCCCGTGCAGCTTGCTTGTGAAGTAGAATCTCTTCAGGTGCTCAATGAATCTCTCGTGCCACCGTTCCTCGTGCCTCAATATGTAGGTGTGGTCCTCGTCCCAAACCGCCACCTTTCCCATTCGCTTGGCCACTCCCAAAGCATCGCACCCCTCGAAGCCGTAGATGAACTCATCGAAAGACAGCCGATTTTCGAAGTGTAGAGCGCCGGTGGCTTCCCACTCGGCGTCGGCGGAGTCGAAAATTAGCGCTGCGTTAAAGGTGTTAATGTTAGTTTTGAGGTGTGGAAATTAGTTGGGTTGTGGAGGGGGAGAGATCCCCCCACCCCCCCCCCCTTTCCGCTGCGCTCGGCTTTCCGCTGCGCGGCTTACTCACCTTCGTCCAAAACAAACTCGAACACTTCCGCGTTTGAGTAGCCCACAGGATTCTCGTACATCTCCTTCTCCGTCCACCTGTAGTTCCACTTGTCCGGCAACAGCGGGAACGGATTCTGCCTCACGTCCATGGTCGGAACGTTCTCGATCAGCTCGCTGAACTCTAGCGGTAGCGCCTTGAGCAAGTTGTGGTGCAAGTCGAGCTTTGTCAAGTTGGTGAACTTGTTGATTTCCCTCGGGAGGTAACGCAGCGTGTTCGACGCCAGGTCCAGCTCCTTCAAATCCTTCAAGTCGCAAATGTGCATGGGAAAATTTGAGATTTGGTTTCCGCTCACGTTGAGTCGTAACAATTGCTTGAGGTGGAGCATAGACCGGGGGACGGCCGGGAGCTTGTTGTGGGAGAGGTTCAGCTCCTCCAGATTGATCAGAGCGCCAAAACTCATTGGCAGACCTGTGATTTCGTTGTGGCTCATGTTAACGCTGCGGAGCGCCCGTAGTAAACCAAATTCGGCAGGCAATTCGGTGTTGAGACAGTTGTAGCTCAAATCAATCATCTGGAGGGAAACGAGCGCGCCAATCTGCGCCGAGCGAAAAGAGCGGGTTAGTTAAGCTCGTTTTCACACTTCACTTCACTCCACTCGCTCACCTCGGGGGGGAGATCTTTGAGCTTGTTGGTGCGGAGGTTCAAATCCTGAAGGCACGTGAGCATGCCGAATTCCGCGGGCAGCGCTTCGATTTGGTTGATTGTGAGGTCCAGCGATTGCAAGCTCAACATTTGCCCAATTTCCTCGCTTATCCTCCTTATTTTGTTGTTCCTTAGCTACGCCGAGCGAAATAGAGGGTTAGTTTTAAGCGCTCGGGTTAGCTCGGGTTAGGGTTAGGGCGCTCGCTCACCTGCAAATCCATCACGCTAACCCACCCTTCCACGCACTCTGGAATTTCTTGAAGCGCGTTGTCGTTGGCTCGGAAGATGCTCAGATTGCTCATGTTTTTCATGCTATTGGGCAGAACCTGCTCCGAGCGAATTCCAATTCCAATTCCAATTCCAATTCCAATTTAGCAGATGATAAAAATATTGTTAGTTTTGTTGACTCACAGCACGCTAGCAACACCAACACCTTGCTCACCTGAACCTGGTTGACGCACATGTCAAACATTTCGCACTGGTACAAATTACCGATATCGTCGGGGAGATGGGTGATGGCGTTGTTCGAGAGGTCTAGTTTAGTTAGTGAGGTGAGGTTGCTGAATTCCTCGGGAATTTCCCGAAGCTGCCCGAGCGAAGTGTGTGGAATTAATGTTAGTTTAATGTCTAATGTCTAATCCTTTCTAATTAAGCTCAACCCCCCACACACTCACCTTATTTGATGACAAATTACAGAGCTGCAGCTGCTGGAGCTCTCCGATTCCGGGACTGAGTTCTCTAATCAAATTCGAGTGCAACACCAGGTATTTCATCGGATAGCAATGTTCGATTTCCTGCGGAATTATTTCCAATTTGTTTCTAGACGCGTCCAAATGGACCAAACTGCGCCGAGCGAAGCGAGGCGCATTTTTAATGAAGCAAGAGCAAAGTTTGCGAGTTAAAAGAATTGAGTGGGTTTGTTAAGTAGTGGATGTAGCCATTATGTCTGTAGCCATTTCGCGGGATTCATCGCTCAAGTTTTCATCAAGGCTCGCTCGCTTCGCTCGCTCACCTAATCAGGAACTCCATCTGCACCGGGAACGCCCTCAAATCGTTGTTGTCGATCAACAGCACCTGTGCCGAGCGAAGAGAGGTGCATTTATAATGAAGGGCGAGAGAAACGAGCGAGCCAAACGAATTGGGTGGGTTAGCTTAGCAGTGGATGTAGTCGTCTGCAGCCATTTCGCGCTCACCTCCAAATTACCGCAATTTGCAATCTCAGGAGGTATGTACATTATCCTGTTGTGACTCAGATTGAACGATCGCAGTGTATTCAAGTTGAAGAGGAAATTCGATTCTGGAAGCTCGACCAACTTGTTTCCGGAGAAATCCAAAATGACTAAATTGGCCAATTTGGCCGTCGCTTCGGCACCCGTGTACAAGCCCATGGGCACGACTCTCATGCCGTTATCCTTCATGATTAGCTTGTCCTCGCCTCTGAGCCGAACTTCCTTCAGTCGAAATTCCTCTTTCTCCTTCCTGTTCATGCTGATGAGGCGGGCTTCTCGTTGCTTCGCCTGCTCCTGCTCGGCGAGCAGGACGGCCTTCATCTGTTTCTCCTCTATTCTCTTCTTTGCGCGTTCGCGCTGTTCTCGTTGAATCATGGCTCGCTGCTCCTTGTTGCGAAACGCGGCATCCCTCGCGGCCTCCCTGGTGTGGATGCTCTGTTCCGCTTTCTTTGCTCGCTTGCGCTCGTCTCTCGCCAACCGGCTGTCCATCCTAATCTTCTCCACCTTCTCGCGAATTGTAGCGAAAGCCTCGAGCATGAGCGCGTCCTGGGTTTCGATGTCTTTGTGGAGCAGGTTTGCGTTCATGTAGTTGACGAACTGTGTTTAGATTTGA
>Ga0302114_10002922_pt1 | contig 10853 bp, 16 predicted proteins | sample AG5_Surface_MG_FD_203107 | JGI IMG/M metagenome (GOLD analysis project Ga0302114, IMG submission 203107) | Marine microbial communities from Western Arctic Ocean, Canada - AG5_Surface | ecosystem: Environmental > Aquatic > Marine > Oceanic | place: Canada: Western Arctic Ocean | collected...
TGACCTAAAAATTATTCAGGCAACGCACACGGCTGAGTTGGCGGTTGGCTTTGGTCGTAAGATTAAAAACCTAATTGAGACTGAAGAGTTTAGGGACGTATTTCCCACGGTTAGCTTGGCCCCTGATGCAAAGGCTAGTGGTCGTTGGAGTACCAGCGGCGGTGGTGAGTATTACGCGGTTGGTGTTGGCGGCGCGTTGGCTGGTCGTGGCGCTGATTTGGCTATTATTGATGACCCTGTATCAGAGCAAGACGCGCTAAGTACGACTGCGCTGGATCACATTTACGATTGGTACACTTCTGGCCCTAGACAGCGTTTACAGCCGGGTGGTGCGATTATTATTGTTATGACCCGCTGGTCTATTCGTGACTTAACAGCGAAGGTTTTGGCAAAGCAGGGCGAAAAGGGCGCTGACAAGTGGGATATTGTTGAGTTCCCAGCAATCATGCCGTCTGGTGAACCTCTGTGGCCTGAGTATTGGAGCTTAGACGAACTTAACGGCGTAAAGGCGTCTATTCCAGTAGCCAAGTGGAATGCCCAGTATATGCAGAACCCTACTGCTGAAGAGGGTGCGATTATTAAGCGTGAGTGGTGGCGCACTTGGGAAAAGGAAGACCCGCCAACGTGTTCGTATATTATTCAGAGTTACGATACGGCGTTTAGTAAGGGTGATCGTGCTGACTACAGCGCCATTACGACTTGGGGCATATTCCTTGAGGAAGAAACCGACGAAGAACACATTATTTTGTTGGACGCGGTAAAGGGCCGTTGGGAGTTTCCTGAATTAAAGGAACAGGCCAACATTATGTATAAAGAATACGACCCTGACATGGTGTTGATAGAACAAAAGGGTTCTGGCATGCCGTTGACGCAGGAATTGCGCCGTATGGGAATACCTGTTACGCCGTTCACACCTAGCAGGGGCGCTGATAAGTTTACACGTATGCACTCTTGCGCACCTGTGTTTGAAAGCGGCATTGTGTGGTGTCCTGAGACTAACTTTGCTGACGAAGTTATGGAAGAATGTGCTGCTTTTCCGAATGGCGAACATGATGACTTGGCGGATTCGATGACACAGGCTATACTGCGGTTTAGACAAGGTGGTTTCATTGTGACCAAAACTGACTACAATGATGAAGACGAATACAGCTACAGTAAACGCAGAGAATATTATTAGGAGACATATAATGGCTTTAACTGGTGGTCAAAAAAAGCTGGATAAAAACAAAGACGGCAGAATATCTGGTGCTGACTTTAAAATGATGGCAAAGGGTGGCGCTGTTTCTACTGAAATAGACGGCGTAATGCAGGAGCATTATGTAGAGCCTGTTGAGGCTTCTACTGCTGAAGACCACACAGGGTTTTCCCGTGGCGGTGGTGCGGCATTGCGCGGCACAAGATTTCGTGGTGTAAAATAATGCCAAAGATTACAATAGATGTTGATATGTCCTACAAAGACTATTTCTTGCAACCAGATGAAGCTGTTGTAATCGAAGATGTTGAGGGCGAAGAAGCTGTTAACGAAATTGCAATTACCTGTCCTACGTGTGGCGCGGTAATGGCTGAAGAGGTTGAGGCAGATTAGGTTGGCGTTCCGCGCACCTCCCAACGGGTTACGTCAGCGGCTCCCAGTTTCTGTCCTTTCATTGGTAGAGCTTTTCTGCCTCAACGCTACAATAGGAAAGTAATATGGCTTTTATAGATCGTGATTCTGGACCGGGTGGCATTCCTGAAATGCCTATGTTGCCTGAAAATGATGTTATGGCAAATATTACTGAATTGCCGCAGCAACCCGGAGTATTTGAGTTTGATGACGGCAGTGCTGTAGTAGGTGATTATGACGATGGAATGGGCGTTGTTCCAGAAGTTGCTTTTGATGGAAATTTGGCTGATGTTATTGATTCTGCCATTCTTGGGCGTATTGCTTCTGATTTGGTTGGCTATATTGATGATGACTTATCGTCCCGCCAAGATTGGGAAGACACGTATAAGCAGGGACTAGAGTTCTTAGGCATGAAGACCGAAGAACGGACTGAGCCTTTTGAGGGTTCGTCAGGCGTTATTCACCCGTTGCTTGCTGAAAGCGTAACACAGTTTCAAGCGCAGGCGTACCGTGAGTTATTGCCAGCAAATGGACCTGTTAGAACGCAGGTTATTGGCGCACAAACCGAAATGCTGGTTAAGCAGGCAGAGCGCGTTAAAGACTACATGAATTACCAGATTACTTACGAAATGGAAGAATACGATCCTGAGTTAGACCAGATGCTGTTCTATCTCCCTGTGATTGGCTCTACATTTAAGAAAGTTTACCGTGATCCACTAAAGCAACGCGCTGTTAGTAACTTCATTCACGCTGAAGACCTAATTGTGCCTTATGGCGCTACTGACTTGGCAACTTCGCCACGTATTACGCACCGCATTACGATGGATTCCAACGAAGTTAGAAAGCTACAGCTTGCTGGCTTTTACAGTGACATAGATATTCCGACTGACGGTACTTCAGACGATCAAATGGATGAAGTTCAAGAGTCGATTGACGATATACAGGGTATCCACCCTTCTAACTCTTCAACAGACCTGACGTTATATGAGGTCCACACTGACTTAGACGTTGAAGGCTTTGAAGACATTGGCATGGACGGTGAGCCTACAGGTTTAAAGCTACCGTACATTGTTACCATTCTGGAAGACACGAACGAAATACTGTCTGTTCGCCGTAATTACCCAGAAGACGATCCTATGAAACGTGCGCAGAAATACTTTGTGCATTACAAGTTTTTGCCCGGTTTGGGCTTTTACGGCTTGGGTCTAACGCACATGATTGGCGGCTTGGCTATGGCTTCTACGTCAATCCTGCGCCAGCTTATTGACGCGGGTACATTGGCTAACTTGCCAGCGGGTTTTAAGGCCCGTGGAGCGCGTATTCGTGACGAAGACAGCCCGATACAGCCCGGAGAGTTTCGTGACATTGACGTAGTTGGTCAGACGCTACAGGCGTCATTGATGCCACTGCCGTTTAAAGAGCCTTCAGCCACTCTATACAATCTTTTGGGTACTTTGGTGGACGCTGGACGTAGGTTTGCGTCTATGGCGGATATGAAGGTTGGTGAGATGAGCGGTGAAACGCCCGTTGGCACCACTATGGCGATTATGGAACGCGGCACAAAGGTTATGTCCGCGATACACAAGCGCCTGCACTATTCGCAAAAGATGGAATTTAAACTTCTATCTAAAATATTTGCTCAAGACATAGCGCCATACCCTTATATGGTGTCACAGCAGTTTGGACCTGAGATAAAAGCGCAAGACTTTGACCAGCGTGTTGATGTTTTGCCCGTATCAGACCCGAACATCTTTTCTATGTCGCAACGGATTGCGTTAGCGCAGAGCGAGTTGCAGCTAGTACAGTCTAATCCAGAAATACACGGCGGTCCTATGGGGCTGTATCAAGCGTACCGCAAAATGTATGAGGCTTTGGGCGTTACAAACATTGATGCTATTCTACCGCCACCTCCACCGCCCCCACCGCCTGCTAATGCTGCTAAAGAAAACCAGAACGCGCTTATGGGCGTTCCGCTGCAAGCATTCCCAGAGCAAGACCATCAGGCCCACATAGAGGCTCACATGGCGGTCATGGCTACGCCAGCTATGCAGCTTAACCCCGCGTCTATCGTGGCCTTACAGGGCCACATACAGGAGCATATAGGGCTTATGGCTGAAAAGCAGGCACAGGCGCAGATCATGGAAAGAATACCGCCTGAAGTGCAGCAAAACCCAGAACAAATGCAAATGATGATGCAGCAAATCAAGCCGCAGATAGATCAGATTGCTGCTGTGTTGATTGCTGACATGGTTGAAAGCATGGCGCAGGCTGTAGAGCCACCACAACAGTCTGACCCGCTTGTAGATATACGCAATCAAGAATTGCAGCTAAAAGCCGCTGATATGGAGCGTAAAGTCTCCGAGTTTGAAGCCAAGCAGCAAATGGAACGTGAGAAAGAAAGAAATAGCGTTCTGGTAGATCAGCAACGAATTGATGTTTCGGAAGCTGCGTTAGAAGACAAAACTAGAATTGCAGAAGAGCGCATTCAAACACAGCGCGACATTGCATCTATGAACGCTATGAAAAATGCCAGAGGATAAGATCGTAGAGTTTCCTCAAGTAAGCGATACAGACAGGCAGTTCTTGGAGTTGGAACGTCAAAAGCTGCTGATTGAACAGCAGCGTAAGAGAATTGAAGAAAAGGAAAACCAATGAGTTCTTCAGTAAGATCAAAAATGGCAGAAGTTATTAAGGCTGCAAAACGTCAGCCTGAAACTGTAGTAGAGGTAAAAGATGAAGCCACGCCGCCCCCTGCAAGAGAACCCAAGCCCCAAGCCCAAGTTAAAAAGCAGGCCAAGAAAAAGACCAAGGCACCTAAAAAGATTTAGTAAAATAGCAAGACCCCAGAAGTTTATGGGCGTTTTGTAGCTTTTTACGCAAAATACTTGTATATCCCGAACATTTGCATACTATGTGTGCAGGGGGACAAGTATGGAAGCTATACACCTAGCACAGTATCTATTTAAAGAAATACGGGAGCGTGATTCTAGGTTGAAAGACCGAATTGCGGACGGCTCGGTTTCGTCATGGGACGAATACCGGTATCTTGTAGGCGAAATACGCGGAATGTCCTACTGCGAAGATTTAGTTAAAACCGCGATGAAAGGCATAGAGTTAGACGATGACTAAAAAGTTGTATGTTCCAGAACACGTTGCAAAAGCAGCGAAAAAAACAAAGCTATCAAAGCCTTTGGAAAACGCATTTAAAACGCAAGAGCCACAGGAAGAAAACAAAAACGTTGATGATCCTTCCAACATAGAAGTTTCGGTTCTTGAGCGTTTACCGCAGCCTACTGGTTATAGGGTGCTGATTATCCCCTACTACCCTAGCGCAAAAACCAAGGGCGGCTTGTATATTCCAGACCAGACAAGAGAGCGTGAATCGTTTGCTACGGTATCCGCGTATGTAGTCAAGCTAGGACCAGACGCCTACAGAGACGAACAAAAGTTCCCAAGTGGTTCTTATTGTCAGGAGAAAAACTGGGTTCTCATAGGAAGATATGCTGGTAATAGGTTCAAAGTGGATGGTCTTGAGGTCAGAATCATAAATGACGATAATATTATAGCCACAATCCTTGACCCAACAGATGTTTCGTATGTATAGAAAGTTAGGGAGCTAAATAAATGTCTATGGTCGAAAACATGGAAAACGAAGAGTTTAACGGAACGACTATCGAAGTCGAAGAAGACAGCGAAGAGCAGTCTGGTTCTGAAACTGTTGTTGCTAGTGAAGAGCCTGATGAAACCCGAACAAAAGTTCGTAAAAAGTCAGAAGGCGACGATGAACTTGAGAATTACAGCGAAGGCGTACAGAAACGCATTAATCAGCTAACAGCCAAGCGTAAGGCTGCTTCTGAAGAAGCTGAAGCCGCAGTGCAGTATGCACAGCAAGTTCACCAAGAAAACCAGCAAATGAAAGCTCGTTTGCAGCAACTAGATCAGGGATACAGAGCCGAATATGAAGGCCGCGTAGTATCTCAGGAACAGCAAGCCAAACGCGCACTGACAGAAGCGCATGAAGCTGGCGACTATGAAAGAGTTGCAGAAGCTCAGTCTGCACTGTCACAAGTTGCTATTGAAAAAGAACGTATTCGTCTGCAAACAGCCAAGGCTCAAAGGGACGCACAGCAGCGAGAGCAGCAAGCTCAACAGCAGCAACAACAACAGCAGTACCAACAGCAACAGCCACAACGTCAGGCTGCTGATCCTAAGTTGGAAAAATGGCTTTCTAAAAACGATTGGTTTGAAAAAGACAACGTTATGAAAGCCGCTGCTACAGCGATACATAATCAAATCGTCAGTGATGAGGGCTTTGATCCTTCTACAGACGAATATTATGCAGAAATAGATAGGCGTATCCGTAAGGAAATGCCTCACAAGTTTCAGGCCAAACAACAAAACGCCCAAGTTGTTACGCCTGCGTCTGGTAACGGACGGTCTTTAAAGTCTGGGCGGAAGAGATCGGTGGAATTAACGCCGGGGCAGGTCGCATTTGCCAATAAGATGCGGATACCTCTTGATGTTTATGCGAAAGAGGTTGTGAAACTAGAAAGTAGGAGTGAGTAACATGGCAGCTAGGTCAGCGCGTGATTCAGAATCACGGGAAAACGCAGAGCGTGTTCAACAATGGCGACCCGGTTCAGCTTTGGATGCTCCAGAGCCACCTCTAGGTTTTAAACATAGATGGATTCGTGAATCTGTCATGGAATACGACGATAAGACTAACGTTCATAAGAAACGGCAAGAGGGATGGGAACTTGTTCGCGCTGAAGAGTATCCCGACTATGTTGGCCCCGTCATTGACGAAGGAAGAAACGCAGGCACCATTGGTGTTGGCGGATTAATTTTGGCCCGAATCCCTGTAGAATTAGTTGAACAGCGGAATAACCACTTTAATACAGTGGCACAAAATCAAATGGACGCTGTTGACCGCGATTGGATGCGGGAAAACAACGCCCTTATGCCTAAACAGGCACCACAACGTAAAACTTCTGTGAGCTTTGGCTCTAGGGGTAAATAATTTAGGAGATTAACGATGGCGAATCAAGACGCTGCATTCGGCCTCCGTCCAGTAAAACGAATTGGGGGAACCCCGTTCACTGGTGGACAAAGCCGTTATCGTATCGCCAGCAACTACGGAACTGCAATTTTTCAAGGTGACATGGTTATGCAAGTAACTGGTGGAACAGTGGAAATTCACGCCGATGGCGGAACCGTACCTATTGTTGGTGTGTTTAATGGTTGCAAATATACAGACCCTACTACTGGGGAACAGGTATTTAGCAACTCATACCCTGCAAGCACTGCTGCTGCTGACATTATCGCTTTTATCATTGATGACCCTATGGTTGTTTTTGAAGTCCAATGTGATGCTGCATTCCCAGTAGCTGATTTGTTTGGCAACTTCGATATTGTCTATACTAGCGCAGGCAACACCAAAAGCGGTGTCGCAGGTTCTGAATTGAAAGTCACTGACGGTGGAACGGCTACTACTTTGCCGCTCAAAGTCATTGATATTTCTGAAGACCCAGAGAATAGCGATGTAAGCTCCGCAAATACCAATGTGTATTGCGTCATTGAAAACCATATATTCGGCGTCAAAGGCGCTGGGTTAGCGTAAGGAGCTAAACAATGGCTATTTCACGTTCACAGCTAGTCAAAGAACTAGAGCCGGGACTCAACGCGCTTTTCGGAATGGAATATAACCGTTACGATAATGAGCATGCTGAAATCTTCGACACAGAATCGTCAGATCGTGCGTTCGAAGAAGAAGTTATGCTGTCAGGTTTTGGGAATGCTCCCACAAAAACCGAAGGCGCAGGCGTATCGTTTGATGATGCTAACGAAGCGTACACCGCTCGTTACACACATGAAACGGTGGCACTGGCATTCGCTTTGACTGAAGAAGCGATTGAAGACAATCTGTATGATCGTCTTGGCGCTCGTTACACAAAAGCACTTGCCCGTTCTATGGCGCATTCTAAGCAGGTTAAGGCCGCTGCGGTTCTTAACAACGCTTTTAATTCGTCATTCACAGGTGGTGATGGTGTAGAACTTTGTTCAGCGGTTCACCCGTTGGCTCAAGGTGGTACATTCCGTAACGAACCATCCACTGCGGCTGACCTCAACGAAACTTCGCTTGAAAATGCTCTTATCGACATTTCAGGCTTCGTTGATGAACGGAATATGATTATTGCCCTTCGTGGCACTAAGCTGATTATTCCACCACAGCTTCAGTTCATTGCAGACCGTTTGCTGGAATCGACCTTGCGTCCCGGCACTGCTGACAATGACATTAACGCGATGAAAAACATGGGTATGGTCCCAGAGGGTTACACCATTAACCACTTCCTGACCGATACTGATGCTTTCTTCCTGAAGACTGACGCGCCAAACGGCTTCAAGCACTTTGAGCGTTCTCCCATGCGTACAAACATGGAAGCAGACTTCGACACAGGTAACATGCGCTTTAAAGCGCGTGAGCGTTATTCATTTGGTTTCTCGGACCCACGTTGCGTATTCGGTTCACCCGGCGCGTAACCCGAACAAATGTTTGGTTTTGATTGGGGGCGGTTTAACTGCCCCCTTTCTTTTTTTTGTTTATTGTGTATTGTTCCATTATCCCTGACAGCCACATAATGAGGCTGACACTAGCCTCGACAGGAGTATCACATGGCTAATACTACATTCTCAGGTCCAGTACGGTCCTTAAATGGTTTTGAAACTGTAAGCAAAAACGCGACTACTGGTGCAATTACAGTTACTAGCGGCGCAAAAATGGCGACAGAAGCCGCTGGCGGCGCTGGAATTGAAGGCACAGCCGCTGTGTACGTTACACAGGTAGAGCGTTTTAAAAGCGATACTGATACTAACGTTAATATCGTAAAAACTACAATTATGATTGACCTTACAGGTTTGGCATCTACTGCGGCAGATGACATTATAGGCAAGGCCGACTCTGGCGTTGCGTATATTGGTCGCGTTACTACTGCAAACCAAGGCGTTGTTTTTGGTGTAAAAATGGAATGTTTTGAAACCCCTGCGGGTGGTGATCCAGACATTGATCTTTACTCAGCGACAGAAGGAACTGGTGTTGAAAATGGTGCCATTGGTGACTTGACCGAAACAATTATCATTAACGGCGGTGATGCAGCTGCGGGTACTAGAACCGCTGGTGGTACTATCGTGGCTGACCAATATTTGTATTTAGTCTCTGGCGATGCAACTAACGCTGTTTACACGGCAGGCAGATTGCTAATTACAATCCTTGGCTATGACGTTGCTTCTTGATTTAACATAAGGAGTAAATGAAATGGCTGATGCTGTAGCAACACAAATAATCATAGATGGCGACAGAAACGTTGTTCAGAAGTTTACCAATGTTTCTGACGGAACAGGCGAGTCAGCGGTTGTTAAAGTTGATGTAAGTGCTTTAGCCGCAAACTCACGTGGCAGCGCCTGTACGGGCGTTGTCATTGAGGAAATTTGGTGGCAGTGCATTGGTATGAAGGTCCAAATACTTTGGAACGCTACTACAAATGTATTCTGCATTGAACTTGGCGAAAACCAAAGCGGCAACCATAATTACTCAACTTTTGGCGGCTTAACGAACAACGCTGGCAGTGGGGTAAATGGTGACGTGCTATTTACAACTGTTGGTCATACTTCTGCTGACACATACACCATTATTCTGAAAATGAAAAAAGAGTATGGTTGATGGCTGACAAGCCTATAAAGAGAAACAAGAAAAATTACCGCCCCACTAAGTCTGGGGCGGGAATGACAAAAGCTGGCGTTGCGGCTCACAAAAGAGCAAATCCGGGTTCCAAATTAAAAACAGCGGTTACTGGCAAAGTAAAGCCGGGTAGTAAAGCGGCTAAAAGGCGAAAGTCTTATTGCGCACGATCTGCTGGGCAGATGAAGAAGTTTCCCAAGGCTGCAAAAGACCCTAATAGTCGTTTGCGTCAGGCTAGAAAAAGGTGGAAATGTTAATGAAGAAAAAAGGCGCAGACGGAAAAGCATGCTGGAAAGGTTACAGATATGCTGGAACCAAGAATGGCAAAGACAAGTGCGTTCCCGTAAAAGGAATGAATATGGGCGGTGAGGCTAGTAACGACTACAGAAAACGTCCCGTTAGACGCATGATGAGCGGCGGAGAGACAGTAGCTAACGGTTGCGGTAAGGTCATGGGAGATCGCAGGAAAGTAACTCAGTTTTCCTGAAGGGGAATTAAAAGATGGCACTATCAAATTCCAAAGATTTTGAACTAGACGTTGCTGATTATATCGAAGAGGCTTTTGAGCGTTGTGGCTTAGAAGCCAGAACTGGTTATGACCTAAAGACAGCAAAGCGTTCTTTAAATCTTTTGTTTGCAGATTGGGCCAATCGTGGTTTGAATCAGTGGACGATCAAGCAACGCAACTTTACCGTTACTAGCGGTGATGGTGAAACCGATCTTAGCGCAGATGTAATTGATATTTTGTCTCTGGTGGTTCGTAGAAGTGGCACCGACTATGCGCTTAGTAGAATCAGCAGGGACGAATATCTAAGCATTCCAACTAAAACGACTACAGGAAGACCCACACAGTTTTTTGTTGACAGGCAAATAACCCCAAACTTAAAGCTGTGGCCTTTGCCCGACAATGACACAGATGTAGTTATATATGATGCTTTAACACGCATGGATGATGCCGACACTTATGTAAATACGGTAGATATGCCCTTTAGGTTTTATCCATGTCTTGCCGCTGGTTTAGCGTACTATATTGCCATGAAAAGAGCGCCAGAGCGTTTGCAAATACTGAAACCTATATACGAAGAAGAAATGAACAGGGCTATGGATGAAGACCGCGATAGAGCTTCATTTAGGGTTTCACCAGACTTGAGGAACTACAGATATGTCTAAGTACGCCACAGGCAAGTGGGCATATGGCATATCTGACCGATCTGGTTTTAGGTATCGTTTGCGAGATATGCGCAAAGAATGGAACGGCTTGCTGGTTGGCAAAGATGAATGGGAACGTAAAGAGCCGCAACTGCGACCACTAAGAGCGCGACCAGACCCACAAGCCTTAAAAGACCCTAGACCTGAGACTGATGTAGCGGCTATGAATGCCATACAATATGGCTTTAATCCTGTTGGATACCGTGGCGATGCTTTGGGTTTTACTGGCAATAGATTGAAGGCTGAAGGGTCTGTAGGAGAGGTCACGGTAACAACATGAGCTATACATACACGACATTAAAACAA
>Ga0302114_10002923_pt1 | contig 10841 bp, 12 predicted proteins | sample AG5_Surface_MG_FD_203107 | JGI IMG/M metagenome (GOLD analysis project Ga0302114, IMG submission 203107) | Marine microbial communities from Western Arctic Ocean, Canada - AG5_Surface | ecosystem: Environmental > Aquatic > Marine > Oceanic | place: Canada: Western Arctic Ocean | collected...
AAGGGGGAGAGGGGGGGAAAGGAGGAGGAGGGAACGAGGAGGGGGAAAAAGAAAAAGAGGGAGGAGAGTGAAGAGGAGGAGGAGGAGAGTGAAGAGGAGAGTGAGGAGGAGGATAATGAGATGAGCGCAGACGAGGTTGAAGTGTGAATTAGGAATTCTGGAATTTTTGCTTTAAAATTAGAATAAATTAACAAGAGCAGGAATCAGGAATTCATGTATGTACATCCGAATATTCTCATTTCCTCGATTGGCTTACCGCCGTAGAGTCATTTTATTTTCGGCACTCCGCTGTCTCTCAAGAAATCTAATACAACACTTGTGGGTCCATCCCCAGCCCTCTGTATGCACATATTTAGGAGGGCAATGCCCTTGTGCAATTCTCGGAGCTCTGCCTCAGTCGCCGGAGGACTTGTCGGCGCCTTGCACGTCTTCTTGTGCTTCTTCCACGCCGATTTTTGGCACTCGGCGCTGCAGAAGTAGCTGGTTTTGCACCGTGCGCACGCTTTCGTCGTGGCGGTTTTGCAGACGTCACACTTGAGAGCCGGCTTCAGCACGGCCTCAACCTCCACCAGCTCAGCCTTGTCGTACTTCAGGACCTTGATGAATTGGCAGACAGTGTTGTAGGTGCCGAAAATCTCCTCGTCGACGAACTGTTTGGGGAGGTGTTGTCGGAGGAGGGTGGGGAAGGGGGTGGAGGAGATGTGGGTGGGGGTGAGGCGGAGGACGTTTCGGATCTCTTTGCACGCATTGTAGTTGGATCCCTCAGCATACTGGAGGGCCGCAAAGCCATTGTATGTATCAGTAAGGGAAAGTGGGTGCCGATGGATCATTCGAAGAGCAAGAAACACGAGGGAGTCGCTGTATATCTGGCTATTGCAAGCAATTGTTTGAAGAAGATCAGAATTGAAGTATTTGAGCACTTCACGCACCAACTCGTCATCGTGCTCATTGAAGAACTTGTGACAGTCTGCCCACGATCGTGATCTGATCCATCCTTTCATCTCACTCCTCCAATAAAACACTGGTGCGTACAAGCGGACCACCCCCTCCAAACCTAACAAACAAGCTTCCTCGGGAGTGAGGGAGAGCAAGCCGATGATCTCAGCACAGGCTCCACTCCTACGGGCAATGTCGATGGGAGTTTCGCCTTTATTGTCCCGTGTGATGAGGGCCTGTAGATTGAATTCAATCGACCACACGCCCACAGCGGCAAGAGCATGTGTGTGTGTCTTAGCTTTCGCTGCGAGCCAATGATGTGGCAGTCGTCCATGCTCATCTCTCTCCTTGTACTTTCTCCCGAGCAAATCTTCGTCCCTATTTAGGTCAAGGATGGCTCCTTGTACCGCGGGCCAATCACGCTTCTTAATCAACTCGTGGTGCTCATTGGAAGGCATAAGGATAGCTCTTGAAAAGATTTTTTTAGAAGGGGGAGGGGGTGAGTAGTTGTTGTTTGCTGAGGGCAAAAGGGGGAGAGGGAGAATTGGGTTAGTATGGGGGCTGGGGTTGGCGTTTAGGTTGGTGGTTTACCTGTAGGGATGTGAAGACTCGCGATTGTGCGATTCGAGCTCTCAAATTATAAATCTCCCACAGGCCCGGAAATGAGTGCGCCAAGTACTTCCGCTCCCACAATCCCTATGGATACTTTGTCTCTTGTTTTTAAGGTGCTCCAAAATGCAGTATCAAACTCTTCTGACCTCTCCAAATATGGCAAGATTAACCTTGAGGGCAAGGCAGGTGGCCGCCTTAGACAGAGTCCTGCCGCAATGAGCCTCCTCACAGATGCTGGCTTTATCATTGTTGAGTCAGATCTTGTCCTCTTGGAGGTCATAGATGCTACCGAAGCGACTCTCTCCACTGTTGTCGCCCAGAGGTGTGCATCATCTGCCTCGGCCCCAGCCCCAGCCCCGGCCCCAGCCCCAGCCCCGGCCCCGGCCCCCAAACTCTCGATGAAGCAGCAAGCCAACCGCGACCGGGAGGAGCGCGAGCGCCTTGAGAGGCTGGCAGCGCAGAACAAGAGAAGCAAGCCCAACAAGCTCTCGTTCAAGCAGCAGGCCCTGAAGGACAAGGACGAGGCAGACGCCACGAACTCCTCACTCAAGAAGAAGGAGGAGAAGGCTGAGCTGTTAAAGAAAGTCGAGGAAGACAATCATGTTCGTAAGAATGACGAGAATTGGTCGGTGAGCGAGCGAAGCGAGCGAGCTTTGTCAAAATTACTACAGACAGTTATATCCACTGCTCCTACATTAACCCTATCAATTTGTTTGGCTCACTTCACTCGTTTCGTCGCTCGCGTTTCATAAAAAATGCTCCTCGCTTCGCTCGCGTAGACTGGAACAGCGGGAGATAAATCAAAGGGTTTTGCTGTCAAAACGTTCAGGGACCGCCAGGGAGAGGATTCGTCTAGCTGATGCTAAGTAGAGGAGAGGAGAGAGTTTTTTTGAAAACCAAAACGCGAAGGATTTGTGAATGATAGGAGCGAAAACAAAACTCCTTGAAAGCGATCCATTTTTGAACGTGTTTGAAAAGAATGTAGAGAAGGGGATTTTGCCAATTTTGGAGCTACATATTTATGTCTGGATCTAGAGATTTCGTCCAATGTCGTTTGCATTGCTTGTTCGTTCGCAGCCCCCCCGCCTTCGCCTTCGCAATTGTTGCCCACCCTGATAGCGTGATTGGCTTGGGTGCCGCCGTCACGAGTTCGATCAAGCTGGCGTCCTCCTCGCTGCTCCAACCCCCTTTCGCAACGCGTGGGTCGAGAGTGCACTCCCAACGCATTTTACACTGCTTTGCCGTTCTGTTTTTCATCCCAGCTTGTATTGTCGTTCCCCAAGCTTTCGTGGAGCCAAACTCCCCCACAAGTGCAATTAACTTCTCATCTTCCTCCTTGCTCCACTCCCCCTTGACCAGATTCGGATTTAATACCGTGTCGAACCTCTTCCTGATATCATTGAAGTTCCTCGTGTAGGACACCTTATTCCGAACGTCCGCTAGAACCTCCGCAATTTTTTGCCATCTTCTCGGATGCTTTTTCTCCAGGGCTATTATGCGCGAGTCCTCCTCTGCACTCCAAGGGACATGCTCGCGGCCGCCCTTTGTTTTCTTCGTTTTCGTTTCTGCTTCTGATTCTATTTCTGATGTTGTGGTAGCTTCGCCAAGTTTTCGTTTTTTGCTTTTCTTCGCCGGCGACGAGGTACTCTCGACTACGACGCCCCCCTCAATAGCAACAGCTGAGGAGACTGAGGATTCAACTGCTTCCTTGGTCTTGCTCGCTTCCTGCTTGGCCTTCTTCGCTTCCTTCTTGGCCTTCTTCGACACTTCTTCGGCGACTGAAAAAACTCCTGCTATCTTGGTCGCTTCCTTCTTGGCCTTCTTCGCTTCCTTCTTGGCCTTCTTCGACACTTCTTCGGCCTTAATTTCCTCAGTTAATGGCATAGCGTTAATATATAATGTCGTAACGAGGAACGGTGTATAATTGACTTTTTTGTTTCATATTAGACCACTCATAAACCACTCATAGACCACTCATAGACCACTCAAAAACCACATTCTTTCCATACCCACATTCATTCTTTCCACCAAATAAATGCCCACCTACTCAGCCTCCTTCGGCGGCCGGGCTGGCAAAGAGAAATCGTCCAACACTTCGAAGGAGAAGAAGTCCAAGTCAAAGTGTCCGATCTGCCGCAAATCGGGCCACGAAGGTTCAGAATGCAGTCGACGTCCCGAGGGAGGTATCCCTCCCGGGGGAATAGAGTTTGGATCGAAAAAATCCGGGGCCGGCTCCTCTATAGCCCACAAGCAGTCAAAGAAATTCAACAATTCCAACAGCAACAGCTCCTCGACCTCCAATTCCCACCTCCTCCCTCTCCCCCCCCCCTTCACTCGGCGCTCAGACCACCTCGACGACCCCCCCCCATCCTTTCTCTTCGCAGACGCCGGCTCCGATGTTTCGTCGGTCCTCGACATCCTCTCCCAAACCGGTGGCAAAAAATCCAAGAAAACCCCCGAAACTGAGTACAACGTTCAGCTCACCAAGGACACGCCCTGGAACTTCGCCGGGTCCATCGTTAGAGTTACTGTTCACCCTAAAAAGGGTTTCAACCTGGACTCTGAGCAAAATGCTAAAATAATTGCTGCGCTGTCCCCCTCATTGTGCTGGTTCTCAATTGGTCTTTCTGCGGGTTGTTTGGTCTCGAAAAACGACGCCGAGGACGAGGACAGTGACGATTCGGAGTTTGATGGAGAAGAGTACTCTTCTGAAACTTCCTCTGTTTCCGAATTGTTCGATTCCGCTCTGACAAAAAATGATTCAGTCGTTTCCCTTTTCTCCTCCCTCGACTATGGCAAGAGCACCATCACAAAAGGGGGTTTCGACCGAAAGAGCCAGCTGCGACGGCTCCGCACAACAATGAGGTGCGCACACAATAACAAGGTTCCTGTTTCGGTTAGATTGAAGAACGACGAGGGAACGGAAGGTGAGCGAGCGAGTACTTGGGTTGTGGAGCGGGGGAGACCCCCCCACCCCCCCTCTCCGCTGCGCTCGGCTTTCCGCTGCACTCGGCTTTCATCCACCCACATCATTTACTAAACTTACATATATTTTTCATAAATTTAGAGGTCGAGGATCTGCTAAACACAATACTCACGTACAAGCCAAGAGCGCTGCACTTGAACGCGTGGAGGTGAGCGAGCGAAGCGAACGAGCTTTGAGGAAGACGAGCATACTCGCGACGAATCAACACCCGCGAAACGAAATGGCTGCAGACATCATGGCATGGCTACACCCACTACTGAACTAACCCACTCAATTCGTATTCGTTTGGCTCGCTCGTTTTGCTCGTACTTCATTAAAAATGCACCTCGCTTCGCTCGGTGCAGCGGTACTGGGGAGGACATGCTAAGAATATTGAAGGCTGGGGCCGATGCGGACGTCCAAGTGTATGTGGGGTTCAGCGGAAATGTTGCATTTTCGAAGGCCACCCGCCACCTGAAAAACTCCGTGTTCGACTGCCCTTTGGACAGACTCCTCCTTGAAACTGACGGGCCGAACTCAATACCCACCCCTGTAACGAACGCGTACAACCGTACGGCATTCAGCCACGCGGGATTGATTCCCTTCGTTGGCGATGCCGTTGCAACAGCTAGGGGAGCCGAGAGTTGTTGCGTCGATGTTGTTCGATCTGCCTCGATCAACCTGGCTAAGTTGTACGGCGGCGTTGTTGCGGAAAGTTTAAGCGAAGCCAAGGCGAGCGAGAGACGAGCCGAGATTGAGGCGGAGGAGCAGGCGGAGGAGAATTGCATAGATGAGGAATCCACCGACGGCGTGGAAAATAATAATGATTTAGAAAGTTTGAACCCTGAGCTTCTCCCTCCTCCCCCCCCATCACCACCAAAAAAGAAGAAGACGAAGGGCGGGAAGAAGAAGGGAGTGGCGGAGCCCACCCCCCAGCCAGACGCAAACGAGCTGGAAGAAGATTTTGACGATATGTTTTTCAACAAAAAGAAATTGTAAAAGAGTAAACTTTGAAATTTAGGATCTATATATAATCAACCATTTTCGTTACGCAACCTTCTTCCCCACACTCTGATCGTGAGTGGAGTAGCCACTCCCCTTGTTGCCTGCCTCGCCACTGTCACCAACTTTATGCTTCCTCCAAATCTTCTTGATGTCAGCCTTCGAACCCGCCGCTGTACCGAAGAGTTGATCGAGTGGGATGTGCTGAGCACCGTAGTTGCAGTCGAAGCAACTGTGGTGCACCTGGTGGAAATCATCCCCCCCCCCCGGACTACTGTACCCGTCGTGTCCGATCCAAGCGCCAACGGCGCAGTCAATGATGCAGCCGAGGGGGACGGTCACGTGAACATTGAAAGGTAGGATACAGAACGCCGCCATGTAGTCTGCGCCACGTGGAATAATGTTAGTTTAGGTTTCATTTCGCGCGCTTCGTCGCTCGCTCGCTCGCTCGCTCACTCACACGCGGTTGCCTCAACCGGGTGCATGGAGGTTCCGCTGAACGCCGTTGGGTTGTGGCTCTTGTGGTGAAGAGAGTGGACGTGCCTGTATAAGAACTTTCCAACGTCGGGGAAGTATTTAGTTTTCCAGGGGTGCATTCCACGGTGGATCATGTAGAACTGAGGGATCCTCCAATGGGTCGTCGTGATGGCCAGGAGAAACGTTAAATAAGGGTTCTCAGCAATTGTAGCCGGGAACCTGGAGCTGTTAGCGTACAGGTGGCAGATGAACGCCTCAACCGCGGTCCCGCAAAACGTAGCTATAGTTGTCATGAAGCTGTCATGCTTGAACTGCGCCAAACTTGGCATTGCCGGGTTTTTCTTGAACTTGTGCAACTTCTCAGATGCTCGCGAGAAGTACAGGAAGTAGTCCCAACTACCAGCGATCAGCCAAGTCGCGAGAAGGTTACGAAGAAGCAAAGGCAAAATCCAATCTAAGGAGTACGTTTTGGCAGCACCAAATGCTGGGTAACCAAAACCGTCCTCGCCTCCATGAATGACATAGACGCAGAAATACGCCATGGCAAAGGAACGCCCAGCAGCAAAGAACGAGCCAAGGTTCTCATAGGAGATCAAGCCAAGATTAGGCTTGGCGATTGGCATGGGCTTGCGAGGCTCATCACCAGTCAGCTCACTTGCAACTTTCCAATTGGCAACGGGCCAAACCCAGGGGGCGTAGACACGGGAGGGGTGCAAGATGTAATCCATAAATATGCTATAGCATATACTTTTTGTTATAAATAATAAAAAAAAAACAACATTGAATGGTGACAAGTGTTTAAATTAAACACTTTAAAAACCTGCGTTCAACATGGGTAAGGTCCGTTGGACAGCAAGGGCGGTCGTGTTGATTATACTTTGTCTTACCCTTATTCCCGCCCCACAAAACATACCTGTGCCGGACAGTTGCAAACCTGTCAAGCTGGAGAAAGAAAAGGTGACACCCCAAACAGAACGCAAATTTGATCTGGTGGTCATGGGTGCCACGGGCTTTACTGGAAAACTCGTTGTCGACTACCTCGCTAGGACCCAGAAGGACCTCAATTGGGCCATTGCGGGCAGGAATCGCGCCAAACTTGTTGCTCTTTTGAGTGATGTCGATGTCAATGACAATAAAAAACCCGAGATCATTGTCGCGGACTCGCTGGACGCGGAAGCGCTCACACTATTGGCTCAATCAACCAAGGTTGTGGTGTCCACCGCCGGGCCGTACACTTCGTTCGGCATGCCCCTCGTCCAAGCGTGCGCCGAAGAAGGAACCCACTACGCCGACTTGTCTGGTGAGTTCTTTTTCCAGCGCGATGCCATGAACAAACACGCAGTCACTGCCCAAAAGACAGGCAGCAAGATTGTTGTTGCGGCTGGATATGATTCTGTGCCGTTCGACCTTGGCGCAGCTCTCGCCGTTCGTGAGTTAGAGAAAATTGCAGGCCCACCTCCCCTCTCCTCCACCACCAGCATTAGATCGATGGTCACGAATGGAAGAGGGTGGTTGTCGGGAGGAACCCTAGCTGCCATGGTCATCGGAGTTAAGGAAGCTGTCACTGGGGTGAAGACTGGAAAAATGACGTTTGAGGAAAGCAACGATCCCTATATTTTAATCCCGGAGGCGAACGGGCTCGAGCACGGGTGCGTCCGAGTCGACACCGAAGCAACGGGCTTTGGATCGCTCCCTCGCTTTGACGCGGTTCTTGGACACTTTGGCGTCCCCCATTTCATGGCGTACGTGAACAGCAGAATCGTCAGGCGAAGTATGTTCCTGAACGACCCTGCTAGGCGAATCAGCTACAGCGAAGGAATGAGCTTTGGGGCGGCAATAGACGCTTTCGTTTGGGCCGTTCCGCACATTTTGAGAGGAGAGGCCAAATTACTGCCAGCACCTGGAGAAGGGCCGAGCGAGGTCATGCGCGAGACGGGGGGGTACGAGATGAAAGTTGTGGCAACCCGAGATGATAGTGAAGACAAGGTGGAGATTAAAGGTGTGGGCTACGGTGACCCCGGTGAGTGAGCGAAGCGAGCGAGCCTTGAGGAAGACGAGAATACATCTCGCGATGGATCGCATCCGCTACTAAACTAACATTATTTCACTCAGGGTATGCGCACACGAGTAAAATTTTGAGTGAGATTGGGCTTTGCCTTGCTGACAGTGGATGCCACAAGAAGGACATGAAGACCGTCGGTGGCGTGCTGACTGCGACTTCCGCGTTAGATCTCGACTTTTTGCGTGCACGACTGGCTGCTGCGAAGCACGAAACGGGCGAGTCGTTGTTGTCATACGTAGTGACTGTTGGTGGTGGTAAGGGGGAAAATTCAGAACTTTGAAATATGAATGGGTTATTCTAATTTTTACTTTTTGGCTTTATTTTTGTTTTTGAACGCCCGCACCTGCTTTCGTTTCGCTTCGATCTGCTCGTTAAGTGTGTTATGGTGCGGTGTGGTGTGGTTAGATATATGTGTTTATGACTGTGTTGATTCCTCACTCGCTCAATTTCAATTTCAATTCATTTCATTTTGGGGATCAGACTCTTCCTAAAATATAAGGTCGATCTAATTTGCATAGTTTTGCTGCTCCATTTTAGAGTTCAGCGCCGCCACATGTTGCAATGCTTCACGAATAATTTCTTATCCTCATCATTTCCCCACCACTACTTACTTCCCGCCACCACTTCCGCCAATTCCACTCACCTCTACTGTCAAACTCTTCCACAACAATTGTAAATCTACCTCGCCGGGTTCACCGCTACCTCTGAATAAAATCTTCCCGCTAGCATCGTCGATGAAGAACACGTAGCCAGTGAGCTTGTTTGTCATGCCGATTTGGTGTTGAACATGCTCGGAATCACCAAATATGTAATACGAATTTTTGTGCCGCTTCTCAGGAATTGCTTGCCTGAGCGAAGAGGAGAGCAGGGGAGAGAAAAGGCTCCAAATTCCCGAGGGGGACACGGCAACCTGACGGATTTGCAAAAGGGGAGAGTTGCTCGGGGTTTTGCCAATTTTTACTTTTTGGAGGAATTTCTCAATTGGGGAAAGCCACTTTGGAATCATTTCGTAGCCAAACTGCTTGAAGGAGATGCAGACGATGGAGAGGCCGGCGGGGGGAAAGGGGTTGGGGTTGGGGTTGGGATTGGGATTGGGGGTGGAATCGACCTCGGAGGACGAATTTACTGGGGCGGAGAAGGAGATTTCTTCGCCAAGGAGATTCTTGATGTTGAAAGAAGTGGGCAGTGGGGATTTCTGAGGGCCAAAATCTAACCACGAAAAGGTGCTTTCGTGGGAGGGTATGGAATCAGAGCGAGCGGAAGGGAACACTTTCCCCTTGTTCTCCTTGAGATCCTTTATCTCCCAGAAATGACCCTTCTCAACCGACTTGGAGAGTTTGGGACGTTCTTTTCCGGTCCAGGGATTTATATTGGGGTCTGGGGAAGACGAGGATGAGGCGGAGGCGGAGGCGGGGTTTGAGCTTTCAATCTTCGATGAAGAGGAAGTTGGAATGGTAGAAAAATATTGCACGAAGATTATTTTAGTTTCACGTCGAGCAAGTCTACGGATCATAAATGCTGACTGGTGCAATGTGGAGAAAGTTTGGCCCCAAGAATACCTAATTTGTCACACAAGAAATCTCTTTTTGTGTTTTGAGTGAAATATCTCAGCACCTCAGGTATTTAAGTGCGCGCCGGAAATTTAATGGACGAACAGGTTCTCCACGGGCATAATAGTATTGTGCTTCGCGTGGCGTTGCGGAGTAATGGTCATGTGGCATCGAGTAGTAAGAGCGGGTCAATCATCATCCACTCGACCAGCTCCAACAAGGTAGAATATCGAGCTGACAATGTTTTTGCCAATGGTGTCTATGGTCTTTGCTATCTTCCTGATGGCTCGGGACTTGTGGCTAGTGGCAGTAATGGTGAGGGTCCCAACTTGAAGGTATTCAGCCCTTCCCTCGAGTTGGTTCAGACCTTGGGAGGGACACGATAATGCTGTTTGGTGCGTCACCGTCTCTCCATCAGGCTCCCACATAGCTTCTGGTGATTATGATGGGAAGGTGATGATTTGGTCGGAGCCGGGGGAGGGTGACGAGTGGGCGAGCGTGCAAGTGCTTGAGGATCACACGGATATTATTTATGCAGTGTGCTTCTCCCCCGACGGCAAGCAGCTGGCTACTGGAAGCTACAAGGTCATCAAACTCTACAGCTTCAACGAGGGAAATGCCATCTTAGCGAACACGTTGGAGGGCTACACCAACTACGTCAGGTCCCTCTCGTTTTCTCCCGACTGCAAGCTCCTTTGCTCGGGAAGTGCCGATAAATCCATCAAATTTTGGAACCCTGCCGATGGAAGCTTGGTGAAGAGCATCGACCAGGCTCACACCTCTAGATCCGTCCGTAGCGTCTCATACTCCCCCAACGGGCGTATTCTTGTGAGTGCTGGTTACGACAAATCGATGAAGATCTGGGATGCTGAGACTTTCGAGCTCAAGCACACTTTCGAGCAGGAATTCAACACCAACCAGCTCACCATCACGGCCGATTCCAACTACATTGTTTCGGCCAACGAAGACAACACGGTTAGAATCACCCCCTGCCGAGAGTACACTCGCACAGCCCTCACCCCCATCCTCAACCTCATTCTCCACATCGTCTACAAGCGAGACTACGTGTCCTTCCCAAAACACACCTGGCGGACTCCAACCCACGCCCAAACCATTAAACTTCTCGGCGAGTGCGTGTTCAACGGCGGCTACGACGTCACCTCCGTGATCCTCTCGTTCCTCTCCCCAGCCCACCTCCCAATCCAAATTACCCCGACCAGGTGGAAACCAAAAACTG
>Ga0302114_10002925_pt1 | contig 10837 bp, 7 predicted proteins | sample AG5_Surface_MG_FD_203107 | JGI IMG/M metagenome (GOLD analysis project Ga0302114, IMG submission 203107) | Marine microbial communities from Western Arctic Ocean, Canada - AG5_Surface | ecosystem: Environmental > Aquatic > Marine > Oceanic | place: Canada: Western Arctic Ocean | collected...
TCAAGGCGGCGGGCTCGCCGGACATGTGGGTGCCCTGGCACGAGGACTCGCATTTTATCGCCAACGACAGGGATCGTCACGGCAAGTGGAAGCAGGAGTCGCCCATCTTCATGGCTGTCGTGGATCGCATATCCAAATATTTCTCGATGGACGTGAAGGCAACGCGCTTGAACTGGTACCGGGACGCGGAGGAATGGAAGCCCTATCACCACGATGCCGCAGCGGTCAAGCCCGACAAGGCTAAGACGCAGAATTGCACCGTCGCTGTATCCTTTGGGGCTTGTCGGGACGCAGCCTTTGAGCACGCTAAGACGGGCACGACTGTTTTTTTCCCTCAGGGGAACGGCTCCGCGTACACGTTTGGACATGACGTCAACTGCGAATGGAGACACGGAATCCCTCAAGTGCCCGAGGAGCTTCGCAAAGGGGGCGGGATACAAAACGCCGGACGCATATCCATCATCGCCTGGGGCTGGGTGGATCAGGATAGAGACGACATCTCAGCTTTCAGAAACTGACTTGAACATCAAATCCTATTTGGCGGTGCTCGCCGTTGATTTATGATTGCTAGTCCTGCCTCGCCCGGCGACCTCTTTCGACGCTCTCTTCCGCAAGAACTCGAGCGCTGGTTCACACTTTTCCTCCCACGACGGCATATCGTCATCCTCGCCGTCGAGCACCTCATCGTTGTGTTTGTCCCTCGCGAGTCGCACCGTCAACTCGATCAGTGCCACCCGCGCCTGGCGCTCCTCCCTCGAGCCGTTCTCCCCCGCCCACCTGTTCCCCGAGCTCTTCCTGAGGGAGTATATCCTGTCGTGCAGATTCATTCCCCACGCCCACCTCGGCACGTCCTTTATCCCCCACGGTACCGTGTACGACGGCGGCGGCGAAAGGTGTCCGTACTTTGCCACGTAATAGGTGACGACCGGCGCGAGCGTCCTCCTGACGAAGTGATCCGGCAGGCTCCAGGCGAAGCCCATATCGTTGAGCTGCTTCACCTTGAGCTCGTCCCGCGGCGACGTACTGCCCCGCCGACGAATGCGATCCGCGTACCTGCCGAGGTGCATACCTAGCGCAATCTTCGGCAGGCCGCTCACCAACGCCCCTCTCCCCGTCGGGCACGCGTAATCCGGCGGCACCGCGAGGTGCCCGTGTTCCCGCTTGAACCACGCAAGCGCGGGCACGTCCCTGATTTGCCACGTGTGCGCCGACTTGTGCTCCCACGGGAAATCGATCTCCGCCAGTGCCCTGGCGCGCTCGGGCTCCTGATCGAGGTAGAACCCTTTGTTTTTGTCCCGTATGTCGTGCACCACTGACCCGAGGGTGAAGCCCCAGTTGAACCGCGCGAGCTCCGGGTCCGGCGGGCACACGTAGTGCCTCGGGACCAGCAGGTGGCCGTGCCTGCGCTTGAAGAACCGCAGGGTGGCCATGATCTGGTGAGTAAATATCCAGTCCTTCGATCTCCACACGAACCTCTCCGCCTCCGTCTCGCCTCCCACGCTCTGCAGCATCTCCAGGTACTCGGCGTTGTTGCGCACAAAGTCGCCGCGCGTCCGTATGTTGTCCACCCTCTTCCCGAGGTTGAAGCCCCGGATGGCCGTTGGAACGCCTGGGTCGTCGTCCGGTATCACGTAGGTTTTGCTGATGTTGAGGTGGTGGTGGTTCTGGAAGAAGTACCGCAGGCCGGGCAGGATCCTGTTCACGAAGACGTCGTGCTTCGACGGGGCTTCCTCGCGCTCGATCTGCCGCAGATGCTGGGCGTAGTCCCTCCCGGATGGCTTCGGCGCCAGCGAGCGCATCCTCAGCGCTCGAAGCTTAGCCTCCTCGTCGCTACCCCCCAGTGGCCCAGATATCTCGGTGGAGAAATCCTGTCGAAAACGGCGATGCGGCGAGTGGTCAGAAAAGCTCGGGTTCGCGCGGCGGCCCCGGAGGAGAAGGTGCCCAATCCCAATTAACTCTTGCTGGGAAATACTGAGCTGAATCCGCACCTGCGTCCACCCTACTCCGAGGTGTCCCTGCTTGAGGAGCGCCGCTCGATGGAGCGAGGGATGCTCTCGCCGCCACGAGAGCAGACCCGCCGCCTTGCGGCCCAAGGTCGCCCGGCACCTGGACAACATCGGATCGAAGCGCGCCCCCGGTATGAGGATTTTTTAGACTAGCACTGAGACAAATCGCGGACGGCTCGCAGACGGCTCGCAGACGCGCGAATGTTTTAGGTTGTGGGTTGTTCCTCGGAGAAGTTCGTTATCACGTCAGACCGGCGGTTAGTAACTCGTAATTCAAGGTTCCCGCGGTAACGGAAGCACTCACAAGAGCCGGGGATCTCGAAGACCCAATCAGGATTCCGTGGCCCAGGGGCACTCTTCTTCGCGCTTTTTTCCTCCAACAAGCGCGCAACGAAGAAGAAGAGACACGATGCGAGTTCACCCCGGCGCCGCTCGAATCGTGGTCGACACGGTGCTGATTCTCGCGATATACCACGTGTCTCTGACGAATTGGGGTCACTGGGAGCGTCTGTGCGCGGGGAAGCCCCTCTCGGAGATCGGTGCACACGTGGAACCCGGCTGGCTGCTGACGGTGCGTGCCACCCGACGCTTTTCACCCCGCGCGCGTGCGGATCCCGCGCCTTTTCCGCCCCGGGCGCCTCACGAAAGATTGCCACTTCCCCGCTGACACCCCCTCTATTCGTCTTCTCCCTCCCTCTTCGCAGCCGGCACCGGAGTGCGTCCCGGAGGCGGTCCAGGCGGCGATCTTAATCGTCGCAATCCTCGTCACGCTCAACCCGCAACGCGGCGCGTTGACGCTCCTCAGGACCCTCACGATCTTCCTCGCGGACGTCGCGCTCGAACCACGCGCGGCGGATGTCGTGGCCAGACTTGTCGGGCAGGTGGACGAGCGCGAGGACGAGCGCAGCGCCGAGGCGAGTCAAAGCACGCCCCCGCTCCACCCCGCGCTCGAGGCTCTCGTCACGCACAAGGATGAGGAGAGTTTCCTTGCTGAGCTCGCGCGCTGGCCAACCGAGTTGGAGGCGGCGGAGGAGGTGAACACGGCGGATGACGGAGAAACGGACGATGCGGTTTCGGGAATGAACGGTGCGCCGAGTCCGAGGGGCGAGCGGGCGATCGATTCGCGCGGTGTCCGTCGGCCGGCGGGGGAAGACGACAACTGGACGGTGATCCACCGCGGGAGCACGGGGAACGGCACGACGTATCGGATGCTGCGCCGGAACGGACCGGCTCCGGGGACGGTGGACGGCGACGGGCGCGGGGGTCTCGCGCAGTTCAGGATCGAGGCTGTCATGGAGGGCGTCACCGCGGAGCAGCTCGCCCGCGCGCAGATGAGCGACGCGATCCGCGGCGCGTGGGACCCGACGCTGATCTTCGCTGAGCGCCTCGCCTCGACCGACCCGGGACCGGAGTCTCCCGGACACGGATGCGAGCTGGCGTTCTGGCGCATGAAATTCCCGATGCCACTCTCCCCTCGGGATTATCTCTTCGTCCGGCGCAGATGGGAGAGGAACGGCGCGTTCTACGGAGTCACGCGCGACGCCACGGGCAGGGCTGGCGGCGGCGCCGACTCGCTAATCACCGCGGGCGGCGGGGGGTTCCGCGTGCGCCGCATATTCTCCGGGCAGCGGATCAGGAACGTCGTTCCGTCTGCGTTCGACCGGAATACTTTCAACTCGGGTCGTGACACCGTCCCGGTCGACGCCGGCGAGTTTGGACCGCGCGGCTCGTATTCGCCGCCTCCGTCTCCCACCGCGTCGGTGCACTCGAGCTCCAACCCAACCGCGAAGGACTTTGGCGGGCGATGCTCGACCGCCGCCGAGCTCGTCTCGGTGTACCACGAGGACAGCGGCGTTCCCGCGGCGGTGGTCTCGCTGGGTGCGTGCAAGGGTCTGCTGCCTTACTTCCGAAACCTCGAGGCGGCTGCTCGGGGCCCGCTGGGACGGGGCGAAGAGGCGGCTCATCAATCGCCGCCTCGCGGGGAGGTGCGCGACTCTCGTTGGCGGGCGCTCGGCACCAAAGGCGGTGTCTCGACGGGAAAGGGTAGTCCACTGCGCAGTGTTTTCGCGCGAATCCGCAGCGGCACTCGCGAGAGGGAGGAGTCATGGGGCGGGTGCAGCGGCGAGAATGCGGTCAAGGCGGGCCACCACGGGTTGGCGCGTCACCGCCGGAGCACGCTCTCGAAGTTGAAGAGCGGCCTCCACAAGACCATCCACCGGACGCCGCACAGGCATGAGCACGTCCACGCCGAGGGGCGGAGGCGACGGTTCATCGTCAAATTCGCCGGTTTTCTCGCCATGATGGCGCACGCGAAGAAGAAGAGCCGAGCGTAGTCCACCCCCGTTTGAGAATGAAGAGCCTTAAAACCTGCTATGCTACTGGTTGTGCGGCGTCGTCCCCCCGAAACCACGCAATTCCAGCTCGGTGCGACCGGGATACAGCACGACCCCTCCTCCAACGCACTCGTCTCCGTCGTATAGCACCAGAGCCTGACCAGGCGTGATCGCACGTTCGGGAGCGTCAAACATCACCTCGATCACCGCGCCCGCGCTGGCGTCAACACCCGAGTTTGTTCGTCTAAGCACCTCGTCGAGGTCGGGCGGCGTGCAGAACGCGCTGGGTACCAACGAGCTCACCGCCGAACGAATATCGATGGTCCTCGCCGAGCACGACACCGCCCGAGCGCCGTACCTCGTTTGCGCCGAGAGCCTCGCCCCGTGTTCCGTGTCCATACCCCGCGGTCGTGCGCCGGAGACCCAGAAGCACCGATCGACAGCCGCCGAGGTGGTGAACAGCGCCGGATGGTCCGCACCCGGCGCGACGTACACCGGCCCGTTTGATCCCCCGCGAGAGTCTTTCCCAACCACGTACCACGGCACGGCAGCTCCACCCAGGCGCGCACGTTGCCCACACGTGTACCTCGCGAGACCCCCGTGCCTGCCCACGGCCTCTCCGTTCTCCGCGGAGATGAACGAGCCGGCGGCGCGCTCCTCCTCCCGTCGGTCCTTCCCAGCCCAGCGCGTCTCGCCCTCCGCCGGGAGGTACTCCTGGATGAAGTCTCCAAAGTCCCGTTTGCGGCCGATGAAGCATATACCGGCGCTGCTCCGCCGATGCGTCACCGCGGCGGGCAGGTTCGCGGGACCCGCCGCGATCTCCCGCACCTCCCTCTTCGTCAAGCCGCCAAGAGGGAAACACGCGCGTCGAAGGGACTCCCCCATGACTGACGCCAGAAAGTAGGACTGATCCTTGTCGGGGTCGAACCCACGCAGGAGACGCGGCGGGTTCATCGCGTCGGTCTGGACGATTCGCGCGTAGTGCCCGGTGGCGAGGAGATCCGCGCCGAGGGAACGAGAGCAGTGCTCGAGGAGGGCGCCGAACTTGATGTGCCGGTTGCACGCGAGGTCGGGGTTGGGAGTCGCACCGCCCCCGTCGAAGTCCCGCAGGAAGGGTTCGAACACGGAGTGCCAGTACTCCTTCACGAAATCCACCTCCGCGAGTGGGATACCGACGGCTCTCGCCGCCGCCCGGGCGTCGCGCTGATCCTTCTCGAAGCTGCACTCGCCCCCGGTCTCCTCCGCCTCGTCCCAGTTTCGCATCAGGACCCCCGTGACATCGAACCCCGCGCTCTTGAGGAGCCACGCGGTCACCGCGGAATCCACCCCACCTGACAGACCCACCGCAACGCGAGGCGGCGGCGAGGCGTCGTCGATGCGGGGCATGTGGGGCACAACCCTCGCGAGCAGGTCGGGGCAGTCGATGACCGCCGCGAGGCGGTCCCTCAAAGCCTCGCCCGCGCCGTTCACGCGACGGTTCCAGGCTCTGACGCACCCCGGGAAGGGCCGCTCACATCCGCGCAACCTTTCCCATGGAATATCGTGCGGAGCCCTCGCCAAGGCTCGCCACAGCGCCCGACGCATCTCACTGTGGGCGCCCGCCAAACTCGGAGCAGGGTTGAGCTCGTAAACACGATCAGTCCAATAAAATAGCGTTTTTCGTCGCCCTCTGGGACACACCGAAGGACACCACCACGCACAAAAAGAGGCCCGCGGTAGCGCAATCACTCGCGACGCATCTTTCATATCGGTCGTTAACGTCGCGTTAAGTATCGTGACTGTGCACCTTCCGACACATCTCACCATCCCGTGGTACTGCAGACTGGCCGACATCATAACGCCTCGGATCTGGTGAAGTGCATTAGTAGATGTGGCTCGTGCTCGTGCTGCTCGTGCTCGCCGCTGGTCGTTGCCGGGGAGACTCGTGTTCGGAGATCTTCCAGATTATTCGCCCCGATGAGGCCCATGCTTCGCTCGAGTTGGTGGAGAACGGTCTCGCCTGCCTAGAAGCTCTTGACAGCCCCGTCAGTGTTGTTGGAGTCGTCGGGCCTTTTGGATCTGGGAAGAGCTTTTTGTTGAGCGCTTTGAATCATTCAACCTCTGGCTTCACCATCGGCCCCACCCAAGAAGCAACGACGATGGGAATATGGATTGGTTTGACCTCGATGACGGGTGCTGACGGATCTCGTGTCCTGCTCCTGGACACCGAGGGATTCTCGGCAGCAGGCGTCAACGAGGCCTTTGACGCGCAAATATTCGCCACCGCCGTGATGGTGTCGTCTCATTTAGTGTACAACAGCGTTAAGCTCATCACAGCTGCGGAGGTGGAGTACCTCGAGACCCTCGTGCGCCGCGCCCATCTCTGGCGGCTGCGTGAGGTGGGCACCTCCCCGTTTCGTCTCCCGTCGTTGATTTGGGTCGTCGAGGACTTTTGTCAGGAATTCGCGGCGGGGACAACACCCATCGACTGGTTGAGGTCATTCCTCGGGGAAAAGGACATGCGCGCGGGGAGGCGACCGCTCGTGGAGGGGAACTACACCCTCGCGAGTATGTTCGAAGATATCGGAGCTCACACGCTGTTCTTACCGGCGTCTAGCAGGCAAGCGTTACGAAACCTGAGCTCAGTTTCCTACGACGATCTGGACAAAGATTTCCTCTCACAGCTCGACACCCTCCGCCGAGAGTTACTGAGAGATGTCGCATCTATATCGAGTCTCGGGTCGGGTAAGATGAGCGGTCGGGGTTTGTCTGCATTTTTGCGAGTGCTCATCAACTCCTTGCATGACGGCCACTTTCCCTCGCTTCCCTCTCTGTGGTCCTCATGGGAGGGTCAGTTGCTGTCGCGGGCGCGTGCCGATGCCCTGAGTTATCACTCCACCGCAGTGAAACTGGCGATGCGAAAGCCACCCATGCCGCCGACTGATTTTACCGCGAACCTCAAAGCAGCCAGGATTGAGTCTGAACGTATATTTCGCACAAGCCTGTTCGATATGGAGCCGCTGTGGCGAGGTCCCATCGATGACTTGCGGGAGGAGCTCAGTGCCAGAGAGGCGAAAGACATTGAAATTAACGACGCCGCTGTGGACCGCGAACTGGACGACGCGGTCGAACAGGCTGTGTCTCAAGCTGAACAAGCGATAGAGACAATTACACTGCCTTTACGACCCGCGGACCTCGACGCCACGATCCGCGATCATGTTTTTGCTGCTTCTGAGTCCCTCTCACTACGGATCGGTGTGTATGCCGCGTCGGTTCCGAAACGCTACGCGCGCGCCCTGCGTCGCCTCGCAGCAGCCTGCAAAGCGGCCGTGACGTCCGTGAAGCTAGCCTCGGCTGAGGAGGAAGCGAGAATTCTTTCATGTGCGGTATCTTCCGCACTGCGAACTTACGATCTCGAGATGACGGCTTCGACAATTCGGCTCTCCGCTGGAATCCTACCTATTTCTGCGAGCGATATCGACTCACTCGATTTGGCAGCGAGGCATGCAGCGCTAGCCGACTTCGACAGCAGTATCGTCTCCCCCCGGGGCTCTGAGGCTGAAGAAGCTGAAACTCGGTGGATGCTGCAAACTACTGCAGCGGCGATGCACCGCAGCCACGCGGAGAAAGGCATGCACGGCAAGGGAGAGGACTGGAAGAGGCGAAACGAGGTGGCCGCAGCGGAGAAATGCGAAGCTGCGCGCAAAGGTGTAGTGGTAGATGTCGAGACCGAAACAGACCTACTTGCACTACCCGACCTTGAGGATCCTCTTCGTGAGAAGGTTGAGCAAATAATGACCCGGCACACCAAAGCATTCGCGAAGAGTCTCAGAACCATCATGGACACTTTTTCATATCGAGAAGCAATCGCGGAGCTTCACAAACTCCTCTCCGATCACGCGACGCTGATTATGGAGCAAAACACTCGGAGGTGGCATCAGAGCCTTGCTCCCGTGAGTGTGGCGGCTGCGGCGCGTATGCGACTGAACGTGTCGTGCACTTCAGCTGCTCGGGAAGCGTGGTCCGATTGGTCTCACCTGGGTCAGGCTGCGTGGATTTGTTATCGTGACTCCCTTCCTTGGGTGTGCGACGCTCACGCCACCACCATCTGGGTCGAAGAGTTTGAGTCCGCGCGCCGCAGATCGCGTGATGACAATTCCGTGAATCTGCAGAACATGACCGACTCTATGGTCCACGAGGTGGCCGAGGTTTTTCTCACCTCCGACCTTGCCTCGCACAGGGATGCCGTCCGCAGTAGGTTCAACGCGCTAGTAGCCGCCTTCGTCATGCTTGTGACGGGTGGCGCGTACGTGTGGTGGCAGGTTATCTGCTCGCGTCGGCTGAGAGCCAAGACCGATCCAATCGAGGACTCCATGGCTGAGCGCATCTCCGCCGCGGCGACGAGGCCCGCGCCGTGGATCCCGAACCCCGTGTTCACGGCGGCGGAAGCACCTCTCCCGAACGATCCGGATGAATCGATGGATCTTTGCGAAGGCGTGGCTCCTGTTTCCGTGGATGACATCACGGTTGGAAAAATTGTCGCCCAGATTGCACTGGTGTCCAAGGACGATTCCCAGGCTGCACGCTTCTTCTCCGATCTCCACGCTGATCCGACCGTCAATCGACTCATCGAGAAGGCTGGATGGACCCACGGCGTGAACTCCAACCAGACACCGCGTCGTCTCGCTGACTGGCACGACGGGGTGATCGAGTACGTGAAAGCGAGGACCTGCTTCGCCGAGGATTCTGATTGGCTCCGAATGAACTACGTCGACGGCGTCCTGTCGAGGTACACCAGCAGAATCTGACCGGCGGAGTGTGAAGCTGACGGAGATGCCAGGACGAGACGAGAAGAGAACGACGAGACGAACGGAGAGAATGACGAGACGACGATAGGCGCCACATATAAGGAAAATCCCACGACTCTCAAATTCCAACTTCTACGAACCTAACCCTTCTCTACGACAAAGCGTGGGCCCCCACGTTTCGTCGCCATCGTATAAATGGCTTAGGCGACGGTGAAGGAGCTCCAGGTCTGCTTGAGGTCGCGCTCCTGGCCCTTGAACCAACGCTTGTCACCGGACTGAAGCTTCATGGTGTAGAGGGTGCCATCGGACACGGTGGCCGCGATGAGCTGGTGGCGGCCACCCTCGTCACCGTCGGCGGTGCGGGTGAGCACCTCGAAGTAGTAGTAGGTCTTGCCCTTGTTGCTCTTGGTGAAGACGTCAAGGACGGCGGCAGCGGACACCTTGTTGGCCGCGAAGCCACCCTCGGAGCGGGTCTGGCCGTTGAAGGACTGCTGGCCGAGAAGGTAGCCGATCTTCTCGAGGTAAGACTCGGGGGAGCCGAAGTCCTCAATCTTGGACTTGCCGCACTTCGTCTCGATGAGGACGGAGATGTTGCTCACCGCATCGAAGTTGTCCTCGAAGTAGACATCCTGGTTGGGGAAAGGACGCTCCCTGGAGGGGTTGTACTTGGCGGGGAGGAGGAAGGCGTAGCCGTCACCGGAGTAGGGGATGAAACCTGAGGGAGGAGAGAGGGAGGGACCGCTTTGGTCAGAACCCGAACGCAGAGGCGAGCCGAGGTTGGGGCGCGATACCGCGCGACGAACGCGCGAGCGCGGAGGCGACGTGTCGATGAATCTATATGTGCACCCATCGCGGGGCCGACGCGATCGGCCCGCACGACGGACCACAGATCAGAGCTCGGAACCGGCATCCGGGCTCGGTCCGGACGCGTTAACATCTAACTGGATTGCCGTGAAGCAACTTACCGGAAGAGTTGGTGGTGGAACCAAAGACGTTGGCGGAGTCACCGTAGGCGGCGAAGGAGGGCTTCGCGGCGGCGGCGGCACCGGCAGCCTAAGGAAGGAAAGGGATGGACGGGCGGGCTCGGGTCAGCGGACGGGCGACGGAGGACGGACGAAGTCCGGGGAAAAGGTGACACGCGATTGCGATCATTCCCAAGGGTTTCAATCCGCGGAACGCTCTCGAATCAGCGCCCGCCCCGCATCGCGCGGCCCGCTCGGACCCGACGCGAGCGTGGATTCAAATCATTTGGAGTGTCGACAACGCGAATCGGGCGTTCACGGCATCGCGGAGGGCCTGGTCGGGGGGACACTCACGGTGAAGACGGACAGGGCAGCGCGACGGGAAGTCTCGTCAGCGGAGGCCAGGGTCACCACGGAGGCACGCTTCGCGGAGACGGGGGCGACCGCGCGAGCGCGGAGAGCCTCGGTCTTGCCCGCGAAGGTGGGGCGTGCCACGACGGCGGAAGAAGCGGAGGTAATGGCAGCCATTTCGACTTGAGAGGCGTGCAAAGACTGGCCTGAGAGGGTGCAGATATGACGGGATCGGAGCGAAGATATCCAGTTTTGGCGAGTGCGGGACCGATATCGATTCCGCACTCAAAGCGAGTCGCGTCCTGATTGGCCCGAGAAATTTCTTCCTGCGGGGTATTCAGTTGACGATTGGGCTCGAAAATATGACTGGGGATCCAGAATTTTCCATCTTTTTGGGT
>Ga0302114_10002933_pt1 | contig 10820 bp, 11 predicted proteins | sample AG5_Surface_MG_FD_203107 | JGI IMG/M metagenome (GOLD analysis project Ga0302114, IMG submission 203107) | Marine microbial communities from Western Arctic Ocean, Canada - AG5_Surface | ecosystem: Environmental > Aquatic > Marine > Oceanic | place: Canada: Western Arctic Ocean | collected...
TTGAGGTTTATGGATCCGAGTGGGGAGGGGGACCTTTCGATGGAGGAGGTCGTTGAGGCTTTCAGCAAGTCTAACGAGCACCGGAGGAAGAAAATTGCTAATGACAACGATAACGACAACGACAACGACAACGACAACGACAACGACAACGACAACGACAACGACAACGACAACGACTCCCTTGACATGTCAATGGAAATGTCAATGGACATGTCAATGGACATGTCAATGGACATGTCAATGGACATGTCAATGGACATGTCAATGGACATGTCAATGGACATGTCCATGTCAATGTCCCTCGAACCCGACAACGACACCGACAACGACAGCGACGAGTCGCTTGTAGTGGGTTCCGTAATCGGCAAGCTCGAGGTCTTCATGAAGCACCGCGGGATGCGCCTCTCTGACCTGTTCTACTGGCTGGACCGTTCCGGCGACGGCAAGCTGAACTTCGTTGAGCTCCGGAGTGGCCTCGAGCGCCTCATCTTTGGTCAGAGCAGCGAGGACAAGGCGGAGAGCATGCAGCTACTGCGAGAGGCGCAGGAGGCGGAGAAGGTCGAGACGCTGGAGAGGATCAAGGCGGCGAAGGCTAGGGACGATAAGTTCAACGAGCTCAATGAGAGTGGGGCAGGGAATGTTCTCAGGAGCTTGGAGGTGCTGATGAAGGAGAAGGGACTTCGGATCCACGACGTGTTCCACAAGATGGACGAGAGCGGGGACGGGGTGGTTGGCCGTGAGGAGCTGATCAAGGGGCTGATGGATCTTGTCGCCCCCGGGAAGAACATCGCCGCTAGCAAGCTTGCGAAGGAGAAGCGGCGGCTCCGCGACGTCCAGGAGTCGGAGGACAAGATGCTCGTCCTCAACAAGTTCAGGATGAAGATCGAGGAGAGCGAAAGGTGCGGGGCGGACAAGGTCATCATGAGGCTGGAGCGGTTCATGAGGAAGAGGCAGATGCGCCTGAGTGACTTGTTCGGCTCGTTGGACAAGAGCGGGGACGGGCTGCTCGGCGCGGAGGAGCTGCAGCAAGCGCTGGCGAAGGAGAAGGTGAGCGAGCGAAGCGAAGCGAAGCGAGCTTTGTGACAGAAGAGTGCGAAGCGAAGCTATTACAGACGGCAACATCCTCTATTGAACTAACCTACTCAACTATTTTTGCTCGCTCGCTGCTCTCGTGCTTCGTTGAAAATGCGCCTCGCTTCGCTCGGCGCAGTTGGAGCTTTCCGATGAGGAGGTGCTGTGCTTGATGGACTTTCTGGATGAGGGGGGGGATGGGGAGATCGACGCGAAGGAGCTAGAACAGGCGATAAGGATGCACAGGAGGTTCAAGTGGGAGCAGCAGAACAGCGGGAAGCTTGTCTTCAGCAGCAGCGAGGTGGACACCTTCGTGGCGTACTGCGCGAGTTGCTGCGTTGGCGGTTCGAAGGAGGTGAAGGAGGTGAAGGTGGAAGTGGAACCGGAGGTGGAGAAAGTTGAAGGAGGCAAAAAGGAAAAGAAGAAGTCCCAACCCCACGCTCCAATTTCCTCATTCTTCCTCGAAACGCTTGTGAAACGGTGCCAGATGAACCTCCAAATCCGCTCGAATGGCGCAGGTGGCCACCACGGAATGATGAACGAAAACCCGTTAAAGCACCACGGTCAGCGGGAGAGCGGTGACAATGACAGCAACGAAAACGAAGACGAACACGAACACGAAGATGAAGAGGAATTATCAATCGGAAGCAACAGCTTGCGGCCGGGAACGTCCCAGAGCGCCGGGCAGAGCCGAGGGCAGAGCCGAGGGCAGAGCCGAGGGCAGAGCCGAGGGCAGAGCAGGGGGCAGAGCAGGGGGCAGAGCCGGAGCAAAATGGGAAGCAGGCTCGGGTCAGCGCCAAGCGTGCCGAATGTTGTCAAAGAGACTGAGGAGGAGTTCGGCTTTGCCGACAGCATGAATATGGAAATGGGGGAGACGATGATGCTCGGGAATGGGATTGGGGGTGAGGAGCAAGAACATAAGGTGGGGGTTGAGGATGATCACCACCACTTCAGTGGGCGTTATTTCGTGTCTGAGATGGCTGGGGTGCGGCCGGTTGTGGTTGAGAATGAGAATGAGAATGAGTTTGAAGAGGCGACAATCACGACGAGGGACAACGAGAACGAAGAGGCGACGATCACGACTAGAGACAACGACGAAATCGGCAGCGGAGTTTTCTTGGACGGTGGCTTGGTGGACAACTCCGCAAACCCGTGGATCGACAGCGAGGTCCAGGGTGGAGGAGGCGGAAGTCGACCAGTCACAGCGCCGAGCGGACTGGAGTTCAACCTAGACGGTGGGACGTGGGAGGTCAAGGGGGGAGAGAAGAATAAAAAGGTGACAATGACAAGCTTCAATGGGGGGGAGGAGAAGATATTGCAGGAGGAGAACATCAAAATGAAGATGGAGCTGATGCAGAAAGACGCCCAGGTGAAGCTTATGATGGATGAGTTGTTCAGGCTGAGGCAGCTTACGGGAAGCTACGCGGGCAGCGTGAGTGAGTTGAGTGCGTGAAATATTGTATAAATTAAAAATTAAACGCTAAAGCCAATACGAAGAGAACTTGGCTACCTCCAAATCTTGTGGCAGAACCGTCAACTCCGGGGTCAATTGGAGCCCAAGTGGTGCACCCCACGTCGCACTCATCTCCGAAATCTGTGTAGTGGAGCTGGACCTGGCCAAAATCCTCTTCTGAACAGCGAAGAACCATGCCCCGATCTAATCCTGATTCCTTGGTACAGCATTTGCCCATCATTGCTAATGAACACTGATATGTGTCGTCACACGACATCAAATAGTTTCTGGTTTTGATGTTGAATGGGTAAAGATAGAATTCCCTCTGAACACAACGGTCATGAGTTGTTGTACAGGATTCTGTTCCGGCTCCCCCTGTCCAACTGTCAGTTCCACTGTATGTATTGCATGTCAAGGCAAATATATTAGAAGTTGCCAAGAGCAGCAGGAGTAGTTGAAACATAAACGTATGTCGTGCTATAATTTACAGCAAATATGTAATTTCCGTTTTTCCCGTAACGTGGTAACTATAATATCCGAAACTTAACTTCGCTTGTTTCATGTGTTTTTTTTTTTTTGCTAACTAATAGCATAGCACAAAGCAGTAGCAAAGAGCGTGTGCGAGAATCACAGAATTTAATTCCTTTTCTCAAACAACTAGATAGAGGCAAGAGGTGGTGGGAGAAAACTCCGACTTCACGTGGTAAAAATGAATACAGCAGTTGCCAGAAAACCCCCCTTCTACTGCAATGAGAAGGAACCGCATGACAAGATGGAGGTAATCCTCATAATGTTCATTGTGTTCGGCATTTGCAATGTTTCAGTGCTGTTTGTGGCCTCATTTCTTGGTATCCACTCGCTTCTCCCAATGAGCACTCTCGATGCCAAAACAAACTTGCCAGTGGCCTACGAGGGAAATATCATGTTGCTAATAATTCTCCTCGGAGTGGGGTTTACATTTGGCAACGTGGCCATGTATTGTATTGGAAAATGGAAGGGTAGCAAGTTCGGCCTGGTCGATTCCTATACTTATGACCTTGGTCAGCGGATGTTCTTCAAAGTCACCATTTGGGCCTGCGCAAAGGCGGCAATTGTTGTGCAAGTTCCGCTGATGCTCCTGGCCTTCTCAAAATTTTCAATAAGTTACTATAACCTCGAGCTTCTCTTTGCCATCATGTACATCATCCTCTGCCACGTTTTTATGGCGAAGCCTCTCAACCTGTGGTACGCGCACAATGGAGTTGCCCCGCTGGTGAGTCTCGCTTCCCTTTCACTCTCCCTCTCTACTAACTAACCCACCCACTCCGCAGAAAAACGCGAAAGAGGGACGACGAGAATCTCTCCGACGACAGTCGGACAGCCTCGTAATTGCTCCAATAAGGCGCCACTCCATCTCAAGTAGTATATCTTCAAAACTCACCAATGCCAAGAGCAACGCCAACTTTAACGCGGTCAAGTACTTTTTCACGGCCATGCTGAACATGACGGTGTTTCTTGGCTATCCGTTCACTGTAATCAATCTGTTTAGAAGCCAAGAAATTCCCGGGAGGATGTTCGTCGTCCTAGTCCTTCACCCTCTGCTCATGGAGTATTTGATGCACGGCTACCGCTCACGAACAGGAGAAACCACTAACTTCCTCGGGGACCGAGTAAAGGTTGAACCGGTTCGGGACCTTGGGGGGGTCTTCGTTGTAGAATCTTATTTAGTGTTGGTCCGGAGGATCATGCTCTGCAACTTGGGCAGCTTTCAGGCTACCACGATTGCCATCATCATAACTGGGATAGAAGAGACCCTGATTCGCTCAACGATCGAGCAGCGCGACATCATGTACCATAAGCACTACTTGGAGAGGCCCCCCTCGACCCCGGAAGAAATGGCCACTCTGAAGGAGGTCTGGGCAGCCGCCATTCTGCACTCAATGATCGCCGAGACATCCGCCATCTTCATATCCACGCTCCTTTTCGTTCTCTACGCAGATCACCGCATGATCTTCGACCTGGGTTACAAGGACGATTTTTCGCCCGTTGACAACAGTGTCATGTTTTTGCAAATGTTGCTGGAGGTGAGTGAGTGAGCGAGCGGCGAGCGAAGGGGGAAACAAAAAACAAAAAAATATCCAGCCTTTCAACTTGGCGAGCGTCTTCTCCCCAAATTACCCCCTTCTAAACCCACTCTTTTTCTCGTTTTTCCTCGGTCCACAGCTGTTTTCGGAGCTGTGCGTGGATAGCATCTGCACTTACGTTGAGATGAAGAACGACATCGACGTCCTGGGAGCGATTGGGAAAGTGGATCATCCAATCTTCTTGATCAGTTGGGCCAGTACTCTCCTCTTTTCCTCCGCGTTCGCCCTGAACGCGTTCAAGACGGTCCCCAACTTTGTGTTCTGCAGCTCTCACAATCCTTGCGATTGCAACCCAAACGCGTTTCGGTTGTACCAGCCAATGTGCGAGGCGATCGAGAGCGGTAGCAATTTCACCCAAGTTAGCGACTCCTCCTCCACGAATTTGGGGGAACTAGTTGTGGTTGGAGGCAACATGACAACGGTCATCATTGGCGCGCTGGTTGTGTTCGTCATGGTGGCCATCATTTGCACATCCCTGACGTGGATCCAGCGGAGGAAGGAGAAGAAGGTATTTGGAGAGATGCAGATGGCGTTGCAGGCAAAAGAGCTCACCCCCGAACAAGTTAAGCTCGTGGCCAATGTCATGAGCGACCTTGATGACAGTAAAAGGAGGACTTTTGGAAAAAGTGGTGAGATTAACCCGAAGGGGAAAAAGACAGGAATTGAAGAAAGGAGGGGGAGTGTTGGCACTGTCGCTATCGCCCGCCTCCGAATAAAGTACGAAGATATCAAGATGGTGAAAGCCAACATTGGGAGAGGGGCGTTCGGGGACGTGCACAAGGCCACGTGGAACGGCGTGGAGGTTGCGATCAAGCAGCTCGCCAATGTGTACATCGAAACCATGCGATCCTTTCGAGCAGAAATTTTGCTCATGAGCCAGGTGAGCGAGTGAGCCTTGTGACAGAATGTGTGACAGAATGTGTGACAGAATGTGTGACAGAATGACAGAATGACAGAATGTGTGACCGAAGAGTGCGAAGCGACTAACCCACACTCGCTTAGCTTCGCCACCCCAACATCATCACAATCATGGGCGCATTGTGGGACGAGAAAATGGTCGGCATCGTTTTGGAGTTTGCATCCGGCGGCGCGCTCGACGACGCTCTGGGAAACTCTAACATTAGCAAGGACTGGACGTGGAAGGATCCCTTCCTCAGGATTAGTACAGATGTCGCTCAGGGAATGCGCTACCTCCACAACACCACTTACTTCGACGAGAAGTTGAAACAGCAGGTCACCTCGGTCATCCACCGAGATTTGAAGCCCGGCAACGTGCTACTGAGCACGAGCTTCACCGCCAAAGTTGCCGACTTTGGATCATCCAAGGCCATGACCGGTGAGGCAGATTTAACAATGACCGGCACTCCAATCTACATGGCGCCCGAGATCGTTCGCGGAGAGCAGTACGACGGTAAAGCGGACGTGTACAGTTTTGCTGTCCTCATGTTTGCTCTCACCTGTAAAAAAGGCAACGCTTTCGCAGCCTTCGAAGCGTCCGTGAGAATGCGAAGTTCTTTCTTTGGCAGTGTGACACAAAAGGCGCTCGAATTTGAAATTGAATGTGATGATAGAATTGGTGGAGGAAATGAGGGTGAAGGTGAAGGTGAAATAGGTGAGCCACACCAAACCACAACCACTGCCACAACCAACTACTCACCCCCGCAATTCGCGCAGATGGAAAATCTAGGCTTGCCGCCAGACAGGTCATGTCAAAGACGGCAGTGGAAGAGATCCGTCCGGACCTAACTTCTTTCCCAATCTCGTCCATCAGGAACCTAATTCAGTTGTGTTGGGCGTCTCGCCCGAAGACCCGCCCAACTTTTACCGAAATTTTGCATGTTCTGGAGACGCATTGCAAGGAGGAGGTGCAAATCAAGGACGAAATGAAAGTTGAGGTCGAGAGAAAGTTAGAGCTTGAAAATTTTGAGAAGAAGAAAGCTACAATCAGCCGGTCGAGAGACAATGTGAAGAAGTTCAAAGCACCAGTGGTACTGATGAGAGCGAAGGAGTTTATTGGTCTCTCGAAAATGACTTCCTTTGAAGAGCTGCGCGATGACGATGGGATCAGCAAGACGGCGCTGAAATCGTTCGACCAGATGGAGGTGAGCGAGCCTAACCAGTCGAGACAGACGAGTCTAGTCAGTCTAAACTAACCCGCTCTTTTCGCTCGGCGCAGGACTTGGAAGGTTTCTTAAAGAACAACTTCACAATCTTTTTCTCGCACCAATGGCTCTCGTACTCGCATCCCGACCCTGAAAACCTACAGCTCCCTATCATGCAAGCAGCAGTCAACAAAGGCGTCTTGAAGGTGGAGGAGGGTAGAAAACGAAGTGCGAGCATGAGAAAACGTGTCTATTCGGATGTCAGCGATGACAAAAACTCATCAGGAAATGGAAGTGGAAGTGGAAGTGGAAGTGGAAGTGGAAGTGGAAATGGCAACAAAAAAACACATGAAAACGTGTTCATTTGGTATGACTACGGGTCCATCCCCCAGGCGAACCGCAACACGCAAATGCTGGCGGTGAACACACTTCCGGCGGTGTCCTCCTCCCTCCACTCCTTTGTGATTGTGGCCCCCGAGGCGAGGCACATGAGCACAAACGAGGTTTGCAACGTGGAGACGTACAATATGAGAGGGTGGTGCAGGGCGGAGGTTGCGAGCCACGCATCCAGGAGGGGCTTCGATAACATGTTTCTGGCCACGAGCACCGACGACATCCACTACATCCACGACAACGAGTACAGCTTGAGTGAAACAGTGAAGGTGTTCGGCGGGGATTTCACTTGCTGCCGGATGCAGCATCCGAACGGAGGGATGTGCGACAAGGAGGAGCTGTTGGAGCCCATGCTGGGGTTGTACTGCGACGTATACAAGCGGAGGTTGAGCCCCAGGTTGAAGCTGTTCTACAGCGAGGTTGAACACCAAAAGGAGATCGTCTACCCCTCGTATATTTCAGTGTCGCTAACCGATGGAAGCTCCCTAACTCGCCCGCTCTTTACGAACTTGATCGAAATGGTTGAGAAAAGCATCGACTTTGAGAACATGATTGAGGCAGCGGCAGGCGGGGAAACGAATAACTTCAGGGATGTGGTGGAGTACGAGCTCGATGAGGAGGACAAGGAGAATATTAAGATGGAGAATGATCTGACACCGATTTTGATCAACAAATTCGAGTTGAAGTTTAGTCTTGAGGAAGACGAGGTTTTACTTGGGCAGGGTGGATTTGGCCGGGTTGTAAGGGCCGAGTATCGCGGGCACAGCGTCGCCGTGAAAGTTCTGAGGAAAGAACTGACCGAAACCTATTTAGATGATGAAGAAGAGGTCGCGATGATTGCGGACAATCTTGCGAGGTTTCGACAGGAGTGTTTGTTTATGAAAGAGCTGAAGCATGAGAATATTGTGAGCGAGCGAAGCGAGCCGCGAGCGAAGCGAGCTAGTCACATTGCTAAAACATCATTAAAATTATATTTATTTAAATCAGGTCATGCTGATCGGCGCAATCTGGTGCGAGGAGCTCTGCTGCTGTGTGTTGGAGTTCTGCGGGGGGGGCAGCTTGACGTCGAGGCTCTGGGGGAGGGCGAGCATTTCGGATTTCGGTTCAACGCCACCGAGCAGCGAGATGGTTTCCACATATTTAACTTGGGAGCAACACAAGTACCGATGGGCTCTCGAGATTGCGAGCGCCATGAAATACCTTCACGGCTGTATTTTCTTCGACAGCGAGTCGAGCCAGTACCGAGAGGGGGTGGTGCATAGGGATTTGAAGCCCGACAACATCCTTATCAGCGACGGGGGGACGATTAAGGTTAGCGATTTTGGTGAGAGTCGAATAATCCACGGCGGGGGAGAAGAAATGACAGTGGTCGGGAGCCCCTTCTACATGGCGCCAGAGGTGTACAAAGGAGATCGCTATGACTTGAAGTGTGACGTGTTCAGGTGAGCGAGCTAAGCGAAGCGAGCGAGCCTTGATGAAGACGAGCATACTCGCGATGAAGTGCGCGAAATTGCTGCAGACGGCTACATCAACTACTAAGCTAGCCTGCCGCCCGATTGTTTTTTGCGTTTTTTTTTTTCGTTTTTTTTCGCTCGGCGCAGCTTCGCCATGTGCTTGGTGATTATGTCACAGGAGGGTCAAATTGACTCGCTGTTGCGCGTCGCCCTCACAAGCAAGTACAAGGCGAACAATCCAGACAAAAAACTACAAACCACGAAGCGAAAGACCCAGCTGCTCAAGTTGCTCATGCGGGGGTTGAGGCCTGAGGTTGGCGATATGCCACGAGGGATCAGAAAGCTGATGGAGGATTGCTGGGCTCAAAATCCGGCGGAAAGGCCAAATTTCGAAGAAATATTGGGAAGGTTAGAAACGGACTGCAAGAAAGACATGATTAATGGGCTTGAGAAAGCAGTTATGGTTGATAGGAAAGACAAGAAGGGAAATGCTGTAACGGCGAGCGATAAGGATTTGGCGGAGCTGAAGAGAATAAAGGACGAGCTGGAGGAGGGCGTGAAGCGGCAAAAAAAGGAAATTGAAATTGAACGGAATAAGGCGCAAGATAGGTTGAGGCAGCGGATGACTGCCATGAACATGAAGAGGGACAGCCAGAAGAAGTTGATTGTGGAAAATGAAAGGAGGAGCATGGAGAGGGGGGAAGGGGGGGTATTGGACATCAGAAAATCGGAATCGGGAGTCAAGAAGAATGGGAGTGATGTGGATGTGGAAGTGAAAGGAAAAACTCGAGATTCATTTGAAGAGGGACAACTTGTAGCGAGGATAGCAGAGCTAGAGCGAGAGCTTTCTGATTCGAAGCAGACGTTGCTGAGAATTCAATTGAACAAATAATAAATTACCGTTTTTGCCAAATAATGACTATTTTAGCAACTCGAGCAAGAAGGCTTTCTGTATGTTGGCTTCTCTCGCCTTTCGCCAGACGTCCCAGTGGATGCTCACCACGGTGAAATTTAGTTTTTCCAGCAGCCTTCGTTTGAACTTCGTTGTGCCGTTCTCGAAGTCTCGTCCGTCGCATTGAATGTAGTGGAATGGTCCGTTGAACTCAATGGCAACTTTTTTGTTCTCAGTCTCGTTCTTGGTGGAAATCATGATGTCGATGTTCAGCATGGTGGAGGTGTTGAAATTGACGATGCTGTTCTCAAACGGTGAAACCTCCATTTTGTTGTCGATGTTGAGCTTGGACAGGGTGCTGGAGACGTCCTGTTGTTCTCGTGACACGGTTACGTCTGATTGTGCCGCGGCTGCCTCAATTTGGCCGAGAAGGGATTCGGGCGGTTGCTCAAGGTTAAGGCTCGGTTCCTCGATCTGAGCTGAGGCATAAAACAACGCAAGCTGCTGCAGGACCTCTTCCTTGAACTGCAGCCGACCGTCACACGCCCTCTTCCACAGTTTCTCGACCAAGTCTCTCCCCTCGTCCAAGTATCCCGCAATCGCGAAGGACCACAGTGTATTCGTAACGCTCTGCTCGTTCCCGTCTCTAACGAATCGTCCGTGCTGAGCCCCCACAGCCTTGAACAAATCCTTGGCCTCGTGCCCGATCGTCGCAAACGCCCAGCAGATGTTGCTCATTGCCTGCACGTTGCCAGTTTTGACGATTCGCCCGTGCTGAGCCGCCACAGCCCCGAACAACGCCTCGGCCTTGTGCCCGGCCTTCGCAAATGCCGAGCAGATGTTGCTCAGATCCTGCACGTTGCCACTTCCGGCGATTAGTTTGTGCTGACCTGCCACTGCCTCAAAAAGCTCCGCTGCTTTGTAACCCAACTTGGCAAACGCCCACGTGATGTTGCTCATGTGCTGCACGTCGCCCCTTCCAGCAATTAGTTTGTGCTGACCTGCCACTGCCTCAAAAAGCTCCGCTGCTTTGCACTCCAACTTGGCAAACGCCCAACAGATGTTGCTCATCGCCTGCACGTCGCCACTTCCGGCGATTAGTTTGTGCTGACCTGCCACTGCCTCAAAAAGCTCCGCTGCTTTGTAACCCAACTTGGCAAACGCCCACGTGATGTTGCTCATCGCCTGCACGTTGTCACTTTTGACGATCCGCTCATATTCACCCGCTACCGCCCCGAACAACGCGTCGGCATTGCACTCCAACTTGGCAAACGCCCATGTGATGTTGCTCAGATGCTGCACGTCGCCAGTTTTGGCGATCCGCTCATATTC
>Ga0302114_10002935_pt1 | contig 10818 bp, 11 predicted proteins | sample AG5_Surface_MG_FD_203107 | JGI IMG/M metagenome (GOLD analysis project Ga0302114, IMG submission 203107) | Marine microbial communities from Western Arctic Ocean, Canada - AG5_Surface | ecosystem: Environmental > Aquatic > Marine > Oceanic | place: Canada: Western Arctic Ocean | collected...
TAGCCGCCGTCTGTAGCCATTTCGCGCACTTCATCGCGAGTATTCTCGTCTTCCAAAAGGCTCGCTCGCTTCGCTCGCTCACCTTTGCTGTGCATCACCTGAACGTGGGTGTCGAACCCCCTCATAACCGGCACACTCGTTGGAAAAGGATCCACCACCCCGCAGCTCCTCCTCATGCTCTCGGAAGCCTTCATGTTCCTTGCAAAGCTGGGCGACAGGGCGTTCTGAACGGGAGGGACAAAGTCACACAACTCAATGTTCCTCCCCTTGAACGCCTTCACAATGAACGTGGTGCGCCTACCACCCGAATCGTCTGGATTCGCCCGCGCAAGATCGATCAAGTACTTGAACAGGACCTTGCACTCGTTCAGCAGATCGTGCATTTTGGTGTTTTTTTCCTTCATTAAGTCGTTCTGAGCAATTTTGAAAATCTCCTCCCCCGACTCTTGCCTGTTTTTGTCCTTGCTGTGCTTTAGCACCGCCAGACTCCACAGCGTCTGCTTGGGGTAGGCTTGAAGTACCTATGAGTGGGTGCGAGTGGGGGGTTAGGGTTAGGGTTAGGGTAGAGGGTTGACGAGAGAGTTGTTTGAAGAGAGGATAATATCGCACCTTGCTCAAGATCAGCTTCACGCACTTGACCGTGGAGCTGAACTTGTGCCCCAGTCTGCTCAAAATTTGGGGAATGGCCGTGTAGTACACGATCATGGGAATGTCTTCGTTCTTGGTCATTTCAAACACGAACGAGCACAAGCTCTTTTTGGCCTCGTGGAGCTTCGTGTTGGTGGCGCTCTTGGAGGAGGAGGAGGAGGAGGAGGAGGAGGAGGAGGAAGAAGAAGATCGCTGCACCGCCCTCGACCCGCGAGAATTGCTCCCGGTCCCGCTCTCCTTGCTGCTGCTGACACCAGACTGCACCGTCGGTGCAATCTCCTCCGGCAAATTGGTGAACTCGAAGAACAAAGTTAGCATTCGGGGAAGCGCCATATACAGGTGCTTATCGCCGCACTTTAAGGCGTACCCGTACTGGGTGACCGCCTCCTTCAAGTACCTGTGGCACGCTTCGTCTTTGCTCAAATATTTGCGACGCCTTGCGTCTGCATTGTTATTGGCCGAGTCTCCACCATCACCGTCACTGTTGCTCCGAAGCAAGTTGTTGAAGCGCGTCTCGAGCAAGTTGTCCAAATATTTGGCAAAGGAAAAGTGCGCACGCTGCCAAAGTGGGTTTAGATTAGTATAGTATTTAATTTACAGTATAAGGCGAGCTGGAGCGAAGCGAGCCAGCAACACCATACACTAGTTGTGACTAGCTCGCATCGCTCGTGGCTCGTTTCGCTCGTTGATAGCTTCGCTCGTGGCTCGCTTCGCTCGTGGCTCGCTTCGCTCGTGGCCCGCTCGCTCACTCACCTCCCAATTCGGCCAAGTCGTGATGACCTTTTTGTACCTCATCATCACCTCAGCGCCGTGCGCCATCCCGGATTCCACCATCCACTCTGTTCCGGACAAGTACGCGCGCCCCTTGCTGCCGTTGTTGGCATTGTAAAAATACTGTCGCTCGGCCTCGTCCGATTTAAACTCAACCATTCGCAACGCCGCGGAGGACTCTCCCATGTCGTGCTTGAGCTTGGCGTTTTCCAACTCGATCTTCTCCTTGTCCGAGGAGGACATGAGCAGATTTTCCGCAGCCCCAAAAGCGACCCTTGCGTGCGCGAGAGCGGGCTGAGCGAGGTGGAAGATTTTCGATTTTCTGGCCAACTTGGCCGACATCATCCACAACTCGCCCTCCACATTGTTCTGCCCCGCAAGCCGCGCGAGCCCAAGCCTGCGCCGAGCGAAGTGAAGCGAAGCGAAGTGAAGTGAAACGAGGCGCATTTTCAACGAAGCACGAGAGCAGCGAATAAAGCGAGCAAAAATAGTTGAGTAGGTTAGTTCAGTAATGGATGTAACCATGAATGCATTTTGCACGGATCTTCGAGGCTCGCTCGCTTCGCTCGCTCACCTCACGTTGACAATCACGCCTCTACCGACAAAATCCTTGCTGGTGATTTCGAGTCGACTGTCCCAGTACCTTCCAAAGCAATCGACGACGTTGGAATGGGAATTTGAATTGGAATTTGAATGGGAATTTGAGCTTGAATTTGAATTCGAGTGGGTGACGCTTCCCCGAGCCCTCATTATTATTTGGGGAACCGCGTGCTCTATCTCGGACAAAGCGTGCAGCTTTAAGAGGGAGGGGTACGACCGCAGGTACGACTCCTTCGAAGTGTTCGAAAGCGATCCAATTGTGGCATTTCGAGCTTCGTCGATCGCCTCCAAAACATTTTTGGAATTCTTCTCGTGCAAGCCGAGCATAGCCTTGCCGACGCAAATTTGGTAGATTCCTTCGGCATCCGTTGTGCCTGATGATGATGGGGAGGAAGCGGAGGACGAAGAACAAGATTGCTGCCTGATCAGATCCTTCAACAACGGCCACCGTTGCAGTCTCCACGCCGCCTCCACGGCAGACGGAAGCAGTTGAGTGCAAGCCTCGTCGTTGCTGCGCCGAGCGAAGCGAGGTGCATTTTTAAAGAAGCACGGGAGCAGCGAGTGAGCAAAAATAGTTGAGTGGTTAGTTCAGTAGTGGATGTATCCGTCTGAAGCGAGTCTTCATCAAGGCTCGCTCGCTTCGCTCGCTCACCTGCTTTCGCCTCTTCTGTTGAGCATTCCCCCAACCTGGTTCAGCACAGACTCGATTTGCCCAAGCTCGAGCAGAGATTTCAGCATTCCGCGCTCGAGTTTCACATTCGAACTGAATGTCTGCTGTATTGCTGGCAAGGAAGGTGGCGGGGCTAAGGAAGAAACGCGGAGGGGTTGCGATGTATTTAGTTCCTCCTTGGACCGCTTCCTCTTGTTCCTCTTGTTATTGGTGCTGCTGCTGATGCTGTTGCTTTTGCTAACCCCATCATCCCCATCCCCATTCCCATTCTCAATTTTTTTGGTTATGAAATTCTCAAACCTCTTCGTATCGTTGGCCGTTTTGAGCTGAATCGCCTGCTCATAGCTCTGCAAGGCACTGGCCCAGTCTCCGCAAACTTCCCGAGCGTGGATCTCCTCCATGAGAAAATCTCCGTACCGAGTGCATTCTTGGTTGATGATACTCATCCCGTCGACGTCCAAGAGATTCCCGAGCAGCATCTGAATGTGCGAGCTGTCTTTGAACAGGATGGGAGCGAGAGCTGCTCCGATCACCACGTCCTTGAGGTTCGAATCATTCTCGCCATCTTTCATGATATTGTCGTCGTCGTCGTCGTCGTCATCGTCGTCGTCGCCGCCAATTTCGGGATTTGGAATTCCGTCAAAGTACACGGGAACGATTGTCTGCCTCGCGAACATTTCAACGTACTTGAGAGCTCGCGCAGAGGAGCCGATCATTCTAGCCGCCTTGGCACGGAGGCGGAGGTTGATGCGAGATGAAATGCCGTGGATTCTCTCGACGGCCTCGTCCCTCGGCCAGTCGATCAGGGTGGTTGTTTTGGATTTTTTAGATGTGTTTTTTTTCGAAGAAGAACGAGAGGAGGAGGGATTGCCACTTGATTCCTCCCGCTCTGTTTCCGCCCATCCCTCCAGCGTGTCGAGAATGTCAAACACAATATTGATAGCCTTGGAATGCTCATCGTCGCATTCAACAATGGAGTCGTTGTTGTGGCAGAGGACGAGCTGCGCCGAGCGAAGCGAGGTGCATTTTTAATGAAGCACGAGCGAACCAAGTAAGCCAAACCAATTGAGTGGAATAATGTTAGTTTAGTAGTGGATGTAGCCGTCTGCAGCCATTTCGCGAGATCCATCGCGAGTATGCTCGTCTTCCTCAAGGCTCGCTCGCTTCGCTCACTCACCTTGATTTCCATCATTATGAGCTCCTCTTCCTCACTCGCACCAAAAATCAGCGCGTCCAGCACCAACAACGGGAGCAAAAACTTCGCAATGGAGATCCCAACCCCCCCCGTTAGCAATGCGCTACTGCAGCAAGAGAATAATTGCCTCCACCGTGAACGATCGTTCGTGCTGCGCATATATTTTTTGTATTTTTAGCTTGGCCATTTTCCCATTTGTTCGTTCGCTCTCTCACTCACCTGCAATTCTTGACCAAGTGCTTCGTCCAGCGGTTAACCCATTCGTTGCACGTGTTTCCGGTTACGAAGAAGGGCCCCCTTTTTTCGGGGAGGCTAAATAAGGACACAGAATGGAATTGGCTCCGCCAGAACGGTTCAACGTCGGAAAACACCCCGGCACTGGTCAAAGCGGTTTTGAGCCACTCGGACATCGGCTTCTTATCCTTGAGTTTAGAAGCTTTTTTCGAGCCTTTTTTAGCTTTGCTGCTGCTGTTCGAGGCAGCAGAATCGTTGTAATCGTTTTTGGCCGGAGCGTCCATTTGTGTCATATTGTCGTTCATAGAGTCGTGGTTAGATGCGAAATCGTTCACCAACACCAACAGCTCTTGGATGGCGAGCCCAACCTTGTCCTGGTCTTGGGACGTCAGAGCAGCTTTCAGCGCCACAACGAGGTGGTTGGTCAGTAATTGTAGCGCGTACTTGCACTGCGCCCGGCGGAAAATAATAATGTTAGTTTAGAATGTGGCAAGTGCCCCTTCCCTCGCCGCTCGCTCGATCACTCACTCACTCACTCACTCACTCACCATATGCGACTTCCACGGTGCCTTTTGCTTTAAAGAGGGGGAGGAGGAGTTGGAGTTGCTGTCCAAGATTTCAGAATTGGTGAATCGGTTCGGATCGATTGCGCCAAGCTCGCCCAAGCACGCCCCCAACAACAGCTTGACGCTTCTGTCGTCCTCTACCATGCAGCGCTGCAACAGCGACTGAAGCAGGAAAGACACGCCCCCACCGTTTTTGCTTGAATTGGTGTTATTGCTGTCATCCTCAGTTTGGGTTTCCAAGCCTGTCATTGAAGAGTTGCCGGGAGTGGCTGTGGCCGTGGTTGTGGCCGTGGCCGTGGCTGTGGTGGGAGGATGGGGGAACTGCTTAACAACAGTCAAAAACCGGGTCGAAGAAGCTTCCTCAGACTCCACCAGCATGCGGATGAGCTGTCGATTCTCCTTCAGGAGCTTGACCAGGTTTTCGAGCACGACAGAGCGCACCTTGACTGATTCGTGCTTTGTGAGGCTGCAGAGAGAAAGCAAGCGTCGGCGCAGTGCGCCTTGCTGCCGGGGGGGTGTATCGACAGGGGGGTCGGCGCGACCACTCACCGCTGCAGAAATTGCAGAAATGATATTGTTGCCGTCTTGGGTTTCGTCGTCGTCGGAGACATCGACGGAAACTAATTTTCGTCTGCGCCGAATGTTGCCGAGTGGGTTAGTATATGGCTAGCCAAACGATTTTTGGGTCAAGGCTCGCTCACGCACCTCTTCTGCGTTAACTCGTCGAGGTCCACACCCCCGGCCTTCAGCCCTGCTCGCACGGAATCCAATTTGCTCGTTTCGGGGAGGAAAGGAATTTGCGAGAAAAAGGGAAGGAGCTCCTCTCCAATCTTGCCGGTCGTTAGGCTGGTGAGAAAGTTCACCGCGAGGGAAATCGTTGATTGCCGGAGGTTGGCTGCGGCATCGTCAGAAAAAAACACCTCAAATTCATCATCATCATTATCGCCGTACAGGATCGGAAAGAGGGAGACGATGATCGTGGACAGATTGGACCCGACAAACTCTACATCGTGTTGGAGGAGAACCTCGACGTACTTGCACAGCCCAATCACGCTAAAGTACTTGATTTGCTCGTCGTTGCTCTCGTCCCCGATGCCAGAATTGACTGCGCCGAGCGAAAAAGGTGCCAAACGAATTGAGTGGGTAACTTTAGTAGTGAATGTTGCCGTCTGTAGCCATTTCGAGGGATCCATCGCGAGAATTCTCGTCTTCCTCAAAGCTCGCTCGCTTCGCTCGCTCACCGATGGATATTATTTTGGGTAGGTACTGACAGGACTCGTTCTGGTCGAGGAAGGCGAGCATCCCGCAGAAGGCGCGGAGAACGTGCCGTTTTGTCGAGGTTGACTTCGTCGACCACCGGTTCGTTACAACCGATACGAGGAAGCGCATGTACTGGGGGGCGACCCAAGCCTGCGTGGTGGTGGGTTATTTTGAGTTTGATACTGCACATCCAACTAGGAAAACTCACCTTAGTAGTTCGGATGATCAGCTCTTGATCGGACGCCGAGGTGCCGTTCTGCAGCCTAGAAATGACATTTTCAACGTCCGCCAAAGACAGATTAGGATTTGGGTTGTTTGGTGTCTCGCTGTTGGAAGTGTGCTGAGTCAGGGTGGCTTGGGTTTGGGATGCTTGCGACCTCTCGGACGGGTTCCCCAACGCGAACAACGCCGCCGCCTTGATGGCGATGCACGGGGCGCAGTTTTCAAACTGCACCGAGCGAAGTGAAGCGAAGCGAAGCGAAGCGAAGCGCCGAGCGGAAGCGAAGCGCCGAGCGAAGCGAAGCGAAGCGAAGCGAAGCGAAGCGAAGCGCCGAGCGAAGAGCCGAGCGAAGCGCCGAAAGAAGCGAGGCAAATTACAATTTGAGTGAAATAATAAATGTTAGTCAAGTGGCTCGTAATCTCGTCTTCCTCAAAACTCGCTCGCAGTATTTCGCTCGCTCACCTCCTCGTCGTAACGACCATTGAATCCTTTTTCACCTCCGTCGTTGTCATAGTTATTGTTATTGTTATTCTCGTCGCCGTCCCCACCGCCGTCGTTCCCCAAACTCAACGACAATTTTTGAAACAGCTTCAGTTTGTGGGTATTTATCAACGAGGCCAGGTTGTGGTTCATCGACTGAGTGGGTTTAAATTTAGTATATTTTCTTTTGAACATATGATACACGTTACGTTCGCTCACCTCCCCATTCTGGTTCAGAACGGGCCCCTTGGTAATCTGCAGTAGGAACTCCAGCGGGGGTTTGAAGGCCTCACGACCCGTGGGGAAGAGCATGAGAAGCTTGTAGAGCAGCGGCTCCATCACTGATTTCTTCCCTAGGAGGGTTTTGACATCGTGAACTTTGTGGGACGCTTGGTGGTTGACGACCGAGTTCGAGTTCGAGGTCGATTTTGTCTGCTGGGTGGAGGGAGTAGTAAAGGGGCTGGTACTGTTGCTGTTGCTGTTGCTGTTGCCGTTGCTGTTGGAGGCTTCGCCGCTTGGGGTGGTCGCGGCTTGGGTCAACTCACAGATCTGATCCTTCGCATTGTTGAATATAACCGAGAACTTCTCGAGTAAGGGGTAGTCCCTCTCCACAACGAACTCAATCAGAATCGTCGACATCGTAGACTGCTGCTCGAGGTACTCTACGAAGGCCCTTAGCCTCTCAAGCTCGGACTTGGACTTAACTGTGGAGGACGGTTTCGACCCTGTGATAAAATAATCGAAGAAGTCGTAGACGTATCCCCCGAGCTGCATGTCATCGCTGTCCTCCGCCGCGATATCAATGTCGCAAACTCCAAGGAGCTCCCGAGAGACGGACGGGAGGAGAATTGCCGGGTGCAGGGAGAACATTCTGGAGAGGCCGCCGGGGACGGATGAGTCCAAGGTGCAAAGGGAGCCGAAGGCGAGGGAGGAGGCGGATTCGCCGTAGGTGTTTGTTTCGATGTTCGTTAGGCACGAGACCCAGGTTCGGATTAGGCGGCAGAGGCACTTGGAGAAGATGTGGACGTACGGGGTGGTGTTGGGATTGGGTTTGGGGTTGGGATTGGAATTAGGATTTGAATTGCTGAAGGTGAGAATTTCCGGGGACATTGACGACACTGCTATGTTCGTTAGGAGGCGAAGAGCAGCGTGTTGCTTCTTGAGGACTGCAGACTCATCTAGGGGGGAGGAGGGGGCTGGAGGAGGCGGAGGGGGGTTGGTAATGGTGTTGGGCCCTGTCCCCGTCCCCGTCCCCGTCCCCGTCCCCGACATCGTCGTCCAAAACTGCGAGAACTGGGACATCGGGAACATGCAGCTCCGAGTGAAGAGAACGTCGAGGAAACGGAAGAAATTGTCGATGGTGGCCAGCTCCAGGGTTGGGGTTGGGGTTGGGGTTGGAGTTGGGGGAGGGGTCCGGGTCCGGGCGTTTAAGGCGGGCCGTCGCCCTCGGCCGTTTGCGTTTGCATTTGCGTTTGCGCTTGCGTTTGCGCTTGCGTTTGCGCCGGGCCGTCGGGGGGGAGATGTTACAGTTACTGATACTGTTCCAGTTTCTGTTTCTGATTCTGTTCCGGGACCGAACAATGCGGTGAGGAACGAGCCTCGGTTGAAGAGGAGAGTTCGGCCTACCTGGCGAAGTGCGTAAGCTCGCACCTCGTCATCCCCCCCCTCAACAGCCTCATAAATCAGGTTCAAGAACACACCACCCCTCTTATGCCTCGCCTCTACCTTGCCCTCGCTCACTCCCCCAATCTCCCCCCCGCACAGCTCCAGTAACTCCGCCGCTCCCGCTCCCCTCACAGCACTAGCCAGGCTACCGTACGCTACCATCCGCTCGGCACCACCACCCCCCGCAGGGGTGCCACCACTGGTGTCGCCGCCACTGTGATGTGAAAGCATCTCGGAGGCGTATAGAGGAAGATACGGTGCAAGGGGTATGAGTGAAATACTCCTCCTGGTGCTCGGGGGGAGGGAAGATCGTCGCCCCCCGGGGGGGGGGGTTCGGCCACCCCTTTCCTCCTCCGACGACGACGATAACTCAGAGCTCCAAGGACCCAATATCCACTCCAGCTCACTCTTCGCCCTCAGCTCCGCAAGTCCTGCTCGTCGTCGAGCGCTGGGGGGTCCTCCCTTACCAGTGGTATCACCACCTCCAACCGCTCCCGGTTGCTCTCCTCCAGGACCCGCACGCCTGAAGAAGTTCCCCCTAACCCACTCGAACCTACTCCGTAGACTCGTCGTAAAATCGTCGCACGTGCTGCCTCCGCCACAAACGAATATCGCCACCCCTCCGTAAACGCTCGCACGAATCCCCTCGTTAAGGTCGTTAAGGTCGTCATTGTCGTCATTGTCGTCATTGTCGTCATTGTCGTCATTGTCCTGCAAGCTCTGCAAGCTCTTGTTGGTATGACGGCTGGAGCAACTCTCAAAAAGTCGTAGGATTTCCATAGAGAGTACGCTCGGCGGGGTCGGGATCGGGTTCGGCGGGATCGGGTCCGTGCTGCTGCCACCAGTACCACCACGCCGACTCCTCCTCCTCCTTCTCCTCCTCCTCCTCCCACCCCCAATTCCAAACTCTACGCTCGCCTCGATACACATCCCAGCCCCCACAGTCCTCGCGTGGAGCGGTAGTAGCGAAGAGTTTTCGACGCAGTGAAGAAGGGAGCTGAGGGCGAGGAGGTGTTGCTGTTGCCATTGCCGTGCATGTGAAGTATGGGTGTTGCTGTTGCTGTTGCTGTTGCTGTTTGAGGGGGAGGAATATGTTATTGTGGGAGGGAAGGTTGTGGGGGAGCAGGTCGCGCAGAGGAAGCGGAATGACTCTGACGATGCTGACGATGCTGACGATGCTGACGATGCAACCCCGTGTCCCAATGTCGGGAGCCGGCAGCCGAATGCGGACAGAGTTGCTCGGCATCGGTCGCACATCGTCGTCGGGTCGGTGGGGGGCGAGCGCTTGCTTGTACTTCCGCTCCCCTTGCCCTTCTCCCTCCCCCCTCCTCCGCTTGTTTCCCTTCTCAGCGTCCCTCCCTCCCCCCACATCATCACGCAGTTCTTGCTCAGCTCGACGAGGTGCCGGGAGAGGGTGGCGAGATTGGCGAGACGAGGGGAGGAAGGAGCTAGCTCTTCTTCTGACGAAGACGAAGACGAAAACGAAGACTCTGACTCTGACTCTGACTCTGACTCTGACTCTGACGAAGGACCCCTGCTCGGAGGAAGAACGACCCCGTTGATCCTAGTCGGCCGACCCCTCCGGAGGTTCGCGGGTGGGGGGGGGGCCTCCGGCTCAGCGTTGGTGTCGGGTGCTCCTCCCACCGGGGGGTGGGCCGCTCCCGTGCCGCTCCTGGCGTTGACCTTCGCAACGGCCCTCCCCCCCCCCGCCGCAACGCACACCAGCAGGGTCAGGTACTTTCTGAGCCTGTTCGGTCCGATGGATCCGCCCGAAGCTGGGACGGAGGAGGAGAGGAGCTGAGAGGACACGAGGAGGAGGGAGGAGAGGAGAGGGAGGAGGAGAGGGAGGTACACGTCTCCTTCGTCAGGCCCGTCTCCTGCTCCCCCCCCCAACTCATTCTCAACGTCAACGTCACCGTCAACGTCAACGTCACCGTCAACGTCACCGCCAACGTCACCGTCACCGTCACCGTCAACGTCAACGCTCCTCCCCCAAAGCCTAAACCCAAGCCTCGCAGCATTCGCCAGGACCGTAACTCGCCGAACGGTGAGGAGGGAAAGAAGGGTTGCTGGCGCGGTCGCGGTCGCGGTCTTGGTCGCGGTCTTGGTCTTGGTCTTGGTGGCACTCCCCCCCCCCCCAGCTCCGCTGAAGAGAGCCGCGGTGCTCGTCGCTTCGGAGAGGAGGTCGTCGAGGGAGGTTACGGGTGGTTGTTTTGGCGGCGGTGGTGGCGGCGGTGGTGGCGGTTGTGGGGTGGCGGACGAAGCGTCAGCGTCCGAGCCCGCCCAGGAGCTTTTGCTGGTGGTGCTGTTGTTGCTGTTGATGTTGCTGCTGCTGCTGCTGCTGCTGCTGCTTCTGCTTCTACTTTCGTTCTTCCTCCTCTTCTTGTTCTTTCCTTCTCCCCCTCCTTGCGTCCCCTTTCCCTGCCCCTTTCCCTGCCCCTTTGCCTGCCGCCCCATCCTCCCCCCCCCTTTCTCCTCCCTTCTCTCCCTCCCCCCTCCCCTCCCCCTC
>Ga0302114_10002936_pt1 | contig 10818 bp, 13 predicted proteins | sample AG5_Surface_MG_FD_203107 | JGI IMG/M metagenome (GOLD analysis project Ga0302114, IMG submission 203107) | Marine microbial communities from Western Arctic Ocean, Canada - AG5_Surface | ecosystem: Environmental > Aquatic > Marine > Oceanic | place: Canada: Western Arctic Ocean | collected...
GGGGAGGACCTCGTTTAGCATGTAGAGAGGCGATCCGACAGTCTCAGAGCATTCCTTCATCACCTGCGCCGATCGAAGCGAGGCGAATTTTTTTAATGAAGGACGAGCGAAACGAAAAGAATTTGGGTGGAATAATATTTAGATTGTAGTGGATGTAGCCATTAGGTCTGTATCCATTTCGTGCACTTCATCGCGAGTATTCTCGTCTTCCAAAAGGCTCGCTCGCTTCGCTCGCTCACCTCCTGTGGACAATTCGGTCCCACCAACACTGGTATCCCCTTCTTCATGATTCCCGCCTTCTCCCGCCCAATCAAATCAATCGTGTCCCCCAAAATTCTTGTATGCTCCAACCCAATCGACGTGATGACAGAAAGATCAGGACGAACGATGTTCGTGGAGTCGAGTCGCCCTCCCAAGCCTGTTTCCAGCACCACAACGTCAACATTGCTCTGCTCAAAATGCTTAAAAGCCATCGCAGTGGCAATCTCGAAAAACGTTGCCGGGATGTCGTTCGCCTCGCAAGCCGAGTAGATCATAGGGAGGAGGGTGGAAACATCTTCCTCGCTGATTATGCTTCCGTTGACTTGAATTCGTTCGCGGAAACTTGAAATGTGAGGACTTACGAATAGGCCGACTTTCAATCCGGAAAGTTCGAGCGCTTTCGCAATTTTGAAACTTGTTGAGCCCTTTCCGTTGGTTCCAGCAACGTGGATTACGGAGGGGAAGGATTTTTTTGTTTTTGTGGCCTGGGGAGAAACTCTCTCTGTTGGCATTGGGTTGCCCATCACAGTGTGTAATGTCTCAATGTTCATCAAGCCCATTTTGACAACATTGTAAAGATTCACACGGTACAGCTTACGCACAAGTGTGTCATAGCGACTATGCTGTTGTTGAGAGGTTGTGGAATTGGAATCGAAGGCAACGGAACCCATTGTCCTTGACAAAACGTTTTCTACAAAAGCCAATGGTCGACGAGATGTCGAGCACGGGGAACGGGAGAAGGGAATTGATGCCAAAGTGGATAGGGAAAGAAATGACATCAAGAGGTTAAAACAACAAAAGCAAATGTGCATTAGTTTTGAAACTATGTTCAATTGTCAGCGTTGCTTTTGGCTCTAATTGTGAGCACATGAGCACAGATTTTGCGAATTTCTCACCTAATATTCCTTTTATCCCAACCTATATATGCCAATTACTTCTGGCATTCCTTCTCCTTTTCAATGGATCCAGCTATTCAGACCCCTTTGCCGCCACCCAATCAGAACACGCAACTCTCTGAAATACGGACCTCCAACCAAAATCTCAATGCTCAACGAAATGTTGTTGCCCTTGGCCCACTTCGATGGAACATTGTTAAGCTTTGCCAAAGTTGGGACACAGCAATCAATAACCTGGTAGCGCAGAATGATTCCTCGCACACCGAGCTCATAAAGAAGCACAAGAAGCAGAGCCACAGCCACAACAATTCCAAAAAACATCAGTGGGAGCAGCAGAAATCGAAAGTTCCTCTTCACAAACGTCTGGCGCAGATGAGAATGTCCTACGATAATTTAAAGCACGCCTCCCAACACTCTCGAGCTGCTTCGTTGAAGCGGCGCATGGACCCGATGATAGATTCGTTCTACAAGAAGGAGCTTTCTTCCCACATAACGAAAGCTAGGAGCGCTACGAAGAAAATGACTGAACGGCAGCAAAAGGAAGAAGCCGAGCTCGTGGTTGGCAACCAACTCCAGTTGCAGAATCTCATGAAAGAGAAAGACAAGGAGGTTAAGTTTTTACGAAGGAAAAATGATAGATCATCGGACGACCCTTTTGCAATTCACTATGCGGCGGTCAATGGAGAGCTCTCCCGACTCGACGTGCTGCTAGCCCGGCCAAAAATACTCAACAACATAGACCTTCGAGACTCAGATTCCGGGTGGACGGCGCTTCACTTTGCGTCGCGATCCGGCCACGTCAAGTTTGCTCAGCGCCTTTTAGAATGCAAGGCAAACGTGAACGCCCTCGGACCTAACAACGAAACTTGCTTGCATTTGGCAGCTGGCTGGGGCACTAAAGAAATGGTGGGTCTGCTACTTCAGGTCGGCGCCGATAAAACCATGATTGATGCGAAGGGCCACACAGGTGAGTCTCACTCAGTCACCGCTCTCCGTTGAAGACGAGATTTCTCGCGATGAATCCCGCGAAATTGCTACAGACGTGATGGCTACATCCACTACTAAACTAACATAAACTAAACTAACATAAACTAAACTAACATTATATTATTCCACTCAATTCGTATTCGTTTGACTCGCCTTCACTCGTTTTGCTCTTTCTTCATTAAAAAATGCTCCTCGCTTCGCTCGGCGCAGCCCTCGATCTAGCTCGGCAGAGCTTGCGCGAGGAAATAGCTCACCTGCTGGAAAGGTGGCTGCCAGTTGGTCTGACGTACGACCAACAACAAGCCCTTTCCGCAATACCCTCGGACTATCACGGTGGTATAGAAGAAGATCCCCAAATAAGGTCTCAGAATCGTGCATTGGAAATGAAAATTTCCTTAAGCGGGAGGAATCACGTTGGGCTGGTTCACACGTACAACAAGCTGGCCAAATTCTATCGAGCAAGCGAACCGCCCCGGTTTGAAGAAGCCATAGACAGTTTAAAGTGCGCGGTTAAGATATTGAAGGTGGAGGCCAACGCCAACGCAAACGCTTCCAATTCGGAAGTCAAAGTTGCAGAAGCCCTCAACAACTTAGGAGAGCTATGCCACGTCGCGGGAAATTTCAATGACGCCAAGAATTACTTGCTCCTTGCGTACCAGATGAGCAAAACAGCGTTTGGGGAAACGAGCAACTCTCTCATTCTCCCTACCCGGAACTACGCTTTAATCCTTTTGGAGACGAAGGAGTTCGACAAGGCCATAGAACTGCTCCTGAACTACGAAAAAATGATGCACGCCATTTGCTTTTCCAAAGAGCTGATGAGTTGCACGATGGACATGGTCGAGGTCTGGGACTTGCTCAGCTACGCGTACATGTTAAACAAGAATTTCGATACTGCCAAGGACTACATGCTGAGAGCGAACGATATTATTTTCTTTCACCACAAGGGGGAGGAGGGAGAGTTCGAGGAGAATGCTTGGCGGTTAGACAAATTGGCCTTGCTGCATTTTTGCAATGGTGAAACATTGGAGGCCGAGAATACCTGGCTGAAGGCGAAGGACTTGATCTTGAAGTTTCGCGACGGGGACGAGTTCCACGAAGACGTCATGAAAATGACCAAAAATTACGCGGTCGCGGTTGCCTCAAAAAACCCAAATTTTTGACAAAACCTTTTCGAGTGCCTCCAATCTTTTAGAGTTAACGAAAATTTCCTTAACTATTCATTTTTCAGTTGTTTTTATTGAAGCTTTTCATCACGCTCTGCCTCCTTTCTTCCCCCCTCTTCCGCTCTCTAACAACCTGCAAGTTCTCCTTCAAGCTTCCCTTGAGCATGCCCATTCTTAGCAAATCCTGTACTTCGTCCACGCGCGAGTAGTGACCTTTGTTGACGCACTTGGTCATCGTAATGCACCCAACGCATTTCTTGCACCCTCCAGCTTCTCCCACCCCCCCCACCTTCGCTCTGTCCCTCCTATCGTTATGCCTGGAATGCGGTGTGTGAATTTCGACCCTTTCGATTTTTTTTATTTTTTCTAAAAAGTATTTGTGCGTGTTCTCGTCCAACTCGTCCAAGAGAAGTTCGTTCTCCTCCTTTTTCCTTTTCTTCTTTTTCTTCTTCTTCTTGGGCTTCAGTAACGACGAGGCAGAGGTCGAGAGGGATGAAGCTAGCCCGCTTGCCATGTTAGCCGCAAATGCTGCTGGCGACCCTGGTCTGCTGGTTGAATTTGGGCTTGGGCTACTTCGTTCAGTTTCCGTTTCCGTTTCCGTTACCGTTACCGTTTTCTTTTCTTCTCCCTCTGCCTCCTTCTGCTCCTCAACAATCACTATCTTTTCAACCTCTTGATTCAGTTCTTCCTCTTTTTCCAGAACCTTCTCTTTAACAATCGCAACTCTCGTTTCATTGACGTTTTCCCTCTCAAAAAACGTCTCATCGCAAATAATGCTCGTTCTCCGATCAACAGCCTCCTTCCTTTTGTTCCAACCACCTGAACCGTAGAACTTTGTGTCGACGTAGCCATGGAAATCTGTCTGGTTGTGAACCAGAGCCTTGTTTACCTTGAGGCGATTGCCAACACTGGCCAATACGAAGTCATCAACTTCGTTTTCCTCCAGTTCTAGCTCAACCAAGCACTCGTGATTCTTGAGATTCCTCACGAGCCTCTTTGCGCTCCTCAGTGTTGGGTGAATGTCATTTAGATCGAATTTAGTTTTGCGAATTGCTAAGGCCTGCGCCGAGCGAAGCGAGGCGCATATTTTTAAAGAAAGACGAGCGAGCCAAACGAAATGGGTGGGTTAGCTTAGTAGTGGATGAGCCGTCTGTAGCCATTTCGCGCACTTCATCGCTCGAGTCTTCTAAAAGGCTCGCTCGCTTCGCTCGCTCACCTCCTCCCCTGAATTGGTTATTTCCACGTCAATCAGATTAAGCCTCTTCAACCCTGCGCCGAGCGAACCGAACGAAGAGAAAGTTATTATTAGTAGTGGCTCGCGCATGGTATTCTCGTCTTCCACAACCTTCCGCTCCGCTCGCTCACCTTTGCACGATGCCAAAATTAGGGCCGCTTGGTACCCTCCGGACGCGTACAGGCTGTTGTGGCTAAAGTTGATCGCAGTTAGATGTGGTAGAGACGCCATAACTCTCCCAAGCGATTTGATTGAGCTCGTTTTGAATTTATTGTGTGATAAGTCGATGGTTTCGAGTTTCGTCATTCGTCTGAGGAGGAACGCTAGGAGCAGTGCCTCCACGCTGCCCAATCCCATTGAGTTCAAATCTAACGAACTTGAATCATTGGCCAGAATATAATCAACTTTGAGGCCGCAAAGGGTCTTCAGATTGGGGCAGAGGGGGGTGGTTGCGTGGGTGACAAAGTCGTGGGTGCGAATCTTCTTCAATGATTTCCTCCACAGGCCGCCCATTTTCCCTCCGGTCTTATTTGGTGCGAAAGGATTTGCTGCGCCGAGCGAACGAGCGAAACGAGCGAGCCAAACGAATTGGGTGGGTTAGCTTGTTGTGGATGTAAGAAATAATTTCTGTAGCCATTTCGCGCACTTCATCGCGAGTATTCTCGTCCTCCAAAAGGCTCGCTCGCTTTGCTCGCTCACTCACCTGCTTTTGAAGAGGTCCCGTTCTCGACTGATTTCCGCCGTTCTGTAATTTTATCGAGGTTGGAGGATTTTTTGGCTGCGGCTTTTTCCTTGTTCTTTTGAAGCGAGGAGCGGAATTTGCTCGCAGCTTTCAATGATCCGAACAGCCCTCCGCCTTTTTTATTTGGTTTCTTTGGGGCGTCGTTTGTTGCTGTTAGAACGTCAGTTAACATGGAGGAAGCAAGTTGTTCCGCGAGAATATCATCTTCATCGGCGGCACCATCAGCATTTGTATCAACATTTTCATCTTCGTCGTCAGCAGCTGATCGTGAAAGCTCTGGGGGAGCAAACGACAGAACTTTTTCTCTAGGTTTTTCCTTTTCTTCCTCCTCCAAGTTCTTGGTCTTCTTGGAAAAGGATCTCTTCTTTAAGATGCTCGAAGTCTGTTTCTTGGGTTTCTCGTCATTGACCAAATTTGACAATTGATTTGCAAGCGCATCAGCCATTTCATCCCCGTCATCCTCCTCGGCCAGTGGGTGAAAAACCTTCTCTTCCGCAAATTCCTTTTTGCTGTCCGTTTTTCGAGTTAGCCAGCTCGACTTAGATTTGGATTTCAAAATGCCCCAACTCTTCTTACTTCCCGATCTTGGGATGTTGCCATTCTCTTGATCTTTCTCCTGTTCCTTTTCATCTGATTTTCCCTTCTCGTCAACCTTCTTTTTGCTCTTTCCCATCTTGGCAAAATTTCCCAACGAGCGAAATTTCTTCAGGTTCCTGTCCAAATTCTCCCTAGGTTGAGCTGCTTGTTCTTCCATGTGTTTCACCATCATTGATGCGGACTTACTAGAGCTCGACGACTTGCTGATGTTGTCGTTTTCGGTGTTGACTATGGAATTTGCAACCTGTTTGACCAAATCCAACTTCGGCAACAACTTCGACAAGCTGGCCTTGTCGTAGATCTCCTTCTGCCAGTTCGTTGGCATATAATTTACCTTTCCTCCCCCCTTCTCGCTATTCTGGAGCAGCACGTGAAGCTCAGCCTGAATTTTCACGCCGTTCTCGTCTTCCGAATCTGGCTCATAGTCCTCACCCTCTTCGCATAAATCCTTGTGTTGAGCACATCCACTCAGCCAATTCAACTCTCTTTCCTCTTGCTCGTCGTAGTCGAAGTTGTTCAAGTCCATTTTCAACAACTTGTTGTTCAGCGCGTCAACATCGGCGTCTTCCTCAAAATCTTTTATGCACAGCACCAACGACAGGAGAGATAGCGCACCCATGTCGGTGACTTCGTCGCAGTTCCGAACGTCCAAGAAGGTCAAATTTCTATTGTTAGCAAGTCCATATTGCAGACAGCTGCAGCCCTCATCGTCGACCTTTGTGGAGCTTAAGTCAATTGAAGTCAGGCACCTGTTCATTTTCAAACCGCCCATTATCGTCTTTAACTCCTTCCCCCCAACAAAGCAGCGACTCAATACGAGACTTGAGAAGTGGTACGTGTCCTGGTAGGACAAAGCATTGGCAATGAGGACAATTTCCTCATCTAAAAACGCCTTGCCGGTTAGATCCAGCGAAGCGTCTGCTTTCTTGATCTTCCATTTCTCCAGGGCATCTTTTGTCTTTGCTCGGTTTCCAAGATCAATAATATCGAGCTCGTTTTGGATTTCTTGGTCATCTTCGGTCAATTGAGCTGGTTCAGTTTCAGCTTCAGGATCTGAATCGTTTGTTTGGGGGGATGTGGTGGTTGATGAGTTGTCAAGTTTGGATTTGGATTTGAACTTTGCTAGAGCTTTGACAGTGGTGGTGGACGGTCCGTCCATCGCGTATAAAGTTCACACAAAAAATCTGTTGGCGAAAAACAATTTCTATTTTGATTTTTGTCTTTAATTTTACTTTTTACACAATTCGTCAGGTGGCAGTTCCTCTTAAGAATTCAAACTCAAAACAAAACACCAAATTTAGTCCAATTTCCATCAAACAACCAACAACCGACCTTAACAACATAACACATGGGTGGCGGGGCGTCAAGCATGCACGCGATGCATCGTCTTCGAAAGACTCTTGTAATTCGTGCTTACAACAACAGACCAGAAAACACAACCCTGGAGCAACAATTCTCATTTGCCTGCAAAAAGAATGCGAAGGGCATCAGCTTCATAACCAAGCGGGACATCCAGACAATTTGTAACTTGGATATGAAGAATATTGAGGCGATGGACGAGCTGCTAATGAGGTGTAGATTATCCGGAGATCAAATTGACTACAAGGTGTGTGGATTGGGTGACGACGCGAAGTCAAGTAGTTGAGCAAACATACAAATACAATACTAACCCATCACACTGTCCATTCGGCGCAGAGTTTTGTTGATTTTATTGCTGATGGGGTGCTGCCCGAGGCAGAGCCGGTTATAGAGGAATTTGATGGTGAAAGCGACAACGACGCTAGCGTGACCTTTGGCATCGCCGGTGCGGTGCAAATATTAGACACAGATTTGGAGAGCTGCGCAGAGGCGGGGATGGAGGGTTTGGGTGTGGGGGGTGACAGCGATAGCAACAGCAACAGCAACAGCAGCAACAGCAACAACAACAACAACAACAACAACAACAACAACAACAACTTAACCCAGACAAAAAGCTTCATGAACAGATCAATAAACGGCATGAAAGAAGACCTGACGGGAATGAAAATTCGCGTAATTGCCCAACCCTTCGAAAGCATGTACCCAGGCGTGTGGAAATTGCTGTCGTTCACATCCCCCTCCGACCCCTCGTTAGACCCTCTTAACCGCCAGCTATCTCTGAGGACTATGCCCCTAGCCAAACGAATCAACAATAACGGCCGGCCGCTTTGGAAGAAACAGGAGACGATGATCCAGGAGAGAATCGTCAAATACATTACCGTCGACCCAGATGGCTTCGTGCAAGAGGTGAGCGAGCGAAGCGAGCGAGCCTTGATGAAGACTCGAGCAACGAATCCCGCAAAATGACTAATTTCTTTTGACTCGCTTCACTCGTTTTGCTCTTGCTTCATTAAAAATGCGCCTCGCTTCGCTCGGCGCAGCTGGTGGAATCGGAAAAGACCCAGACGGAAGTGACTCACATGGAGTGTAAAGATTCTGGCGAGTACGCACACAAAGAGACGACCGAGTACGAGCAGTCAGAACATTTCAACTCGGAGCTCGTGAACGTGGAAAGGGGTCAGGAGGAATACGTTCACTTGAAGGTGAGCGAGCGAGCTTTGAGGAAGACGAGCATTCTCGCGATGAATCAACACCCGCGAAATGGCTACAGACGGCTACGTCAATTTTACTAAACTAACCCACTCAATTCTTTTGGCTCGCTCGTTTGCTCGTGCTTCATTAAAAATGCGCACAATCTCGCTTCGCTCGGCGCAGAGTTTGGACGACGAGTTCGAGTTTATGGAGAGCCACATGCCGAAGAAGGAGAGGGAAATGGCCGAGATGGAGGAGCAGCAGCGGATGGAGAAGGAGATGGCCATGAAGATGGAGGAGGCGGTTATAATGAGGATGGAAGCGGAAGGGCTGAGCAGAGAGGAGACGCTAGATATGATGCAGCACGAGCAGATGCAAGCAGGGATGGGGATGGACATGGGGATGGATAAACAAATCCCAACGAACCCTGACACACCAACCAATGTCGGAGGACAAGGACCTAACGACGAGACGCCTTTCTTCATGAGGGAAATGCCTCCGGGCCTTACAGACGAAGAGGCAATGTGGTGGCAGCAGCAGCAGCGGCAGTACTTGGAGGCCATGTACTCGGCGAGCTTGAAGGAGGGTGGGATTGATTTGGAGACGTCCGATGGTTGCGAGGAGGCCAAATATTACGATGAGGGGACGCCGATGAAAGGGGTTGACAGGAACCACGATTCCAATGGACTAGGAGACACGAAGGTGAGCTGTGACAGAAAGTGTGACAGAAGAGTGCGAAGCGACTAACCCACGACGCAGGATAATGACCCAGAAACTCCCAAACCCAAGGGTGCGGGCAATTTTGGGGAAATGTTCTCGAGCGGGGGAGCGCCGATGCCTCCAAACGGAGATCGAGATCGAGATCGAGATCGAGAATCTCGGCAGAGCTTCTCAGACACTTTTCCGCCATCTACGGCTCATAACAAGCGGGAAAGTGAAAGTGAAAACGAAAACGATCATGGCCGAGATGACGAGTTTAACCATGACGACAAAGAGAACATTGAGAACAACCTAAATAATTTGATGACGGGCGGGATTGGAAGTCCCCAGGTTAAGGAGGCGGGATCAGGGGGAATTCCGTTCGTCAGTCCGACGCCGAGTGATAAATTGGCTGGGCTTGACTAAATTCTTTTTGGCAAAATAAGTGAATTTTATCTAATCTGAACTTCTTCAACTCCAAACAAATCCTCTCAAACTACGCAGCAGTATGCGACAGCGTATATATTTTGGAAAAGTTTATCTTGTCAACCCGATTCGCCTCGCCATACTCTCCGCTGTAAAACATGCTGATTATGTCCAGATTTCCGTTGAGCACCGCCAGTGTGAACGGATCCATGTCCGCCGTTTCGCCTCCCTTGTCAACCGCGTGAATGTCCAATTTCTCCCCCCCTCCATGCTTCCCGCCCAGCAGCATCCGCACCGTAATGACGAACTTCCTCTCGATCGCAACGCTCAAGTACGAGCGGTCGAACTGAGACTGGTCGTTCACGTCGGTGCTCTTCTCGATAATCTTCTGCAGCTCTGATTCTGTCAGCTCGTCGATATTCGCAATGTCAGCCGCAATATCCTCGTCGCTGTCCTCGTACGTGTAACTTTCCTCGCTCCCCGATTCCATTATGTACGAGTCACTGTCACTATTCTCCTCCTCCTCCTCCTCGGAGGAACTCAGGATCTCAAAACCCGCGTTCTCGGCCTCCTGCGAAGAGCGAAGCGAGCGAGCAAAAATAAATGAGATGGTTAGTTCAGTAGTGGATGTAAGTCTTTATGTCTTTAGGGGTCCTACAGCTTCGCTCGCTCACTCACTCACCTCCTCCTCCTGCTTCTTCTTCGTTTGACGGTCGGACGCTACCGCCATCGCAGCCATACGCTCGTTCATTTCCTGCTGCGCCACGGTGATTGTAGAGTTGTTGGTCGTTCTGGAATTAGCCTTGTCAGACTCAATCTTGGCCTCCGCAAGAGACTGGGCAATTGCAGCTTGGAGGAGTTCATCTTCGGTTTGGGTTTGCTCCTTGGCAACCGATGATGAAGGGTGATCGTCGGATAAAACAAAAACCTGCTCCTTGGTTGTTTGCTTCTCAATTTTCTGCCCATTTGGCTTCACGTATGAGATGAAATAGTACGGGTCATTCGGGCCGTTCTCGAGGTGGACATCCATTATAGTAGCCTCAAATATATTATCCTTATAGTGGTACTCCACAACATCACCCTTTGTGAAGAGCGAATTGATAGCTGACATTTTATTTGAGAAACTGAACATTATGAGGGAATTTTGGAGTTGTGGATTGGAAGGAGAAGATGCCTGCAGTGAGAAGGAGGAACAAGCTATGTCCCTATTCAAATACGCTTGAATTTTATATAGGCACTTCGATGGAGAAATCGCTCCTC
>Ga0302114_10002937_pt1 | contig 10817 bp, 14 predicted proteins | sample AG5_Surface_MG_FD_203107 | JGI IMG/M metagenome (GOLD analysis project Ga0302114, IMG submission 203107) | Marine microbial communities from Western Arctic Ocean, Canada - AG5_Surface | ecosystem: Environmental > Aquatic > Marine > Oceanic | place: Canada: Western Arctic Ocean | collected...
GAGGAGTAATGTTGATTTTTTATTTTTGGTTAATCCATAGGATATTTGAATTTTGCTTAGCGCCTCTCGAGACCAAATAGCACATTTTTAAAATAGAGATAACTCATCCAATATTTAAATAAGGTTGACGCCCCGTGCCTGATCACCTCTATGGCTAAATACTCGGGGCATGGGAGGCGATTTAAGACCATGTGATATTTAATTCTTGTTTTGTGGCAGGGGTTTTGGAAATTTTTTGTGGATTATTTTGGTCTTGTTTTTAATGATTATGATTTAACTGATTGCTTTGATTACCTATAAAATAAGAGCTTAAGTGATGAAAATTTCAAAAAAATAGTCGAATAAGGAATTAAGTGTTTATAATCGATGCTTTAGGCTTCTGAAACTTTTTGGCCTGGGTTTCACGTGTTTGAAGCCCTCTTTCTTGAATGCATATAAAGGATCAGTCTCTTAGTTATATATAATGAGCGTTTTTTTGATTGCATTAGCTCTTAAAATTATAGAATACCGTATCCAAATTTCACACATGTCCAAGACTAATTAAGCAATATAAATATATTTGATTATCAACTTATCTAAATTATCAAAATCCTTTAAAAGTCTTAAAAATTAACGTTCAAAATTGGTATTAACTATCTATAATTGTACATGGTTTATTATTTAATACTAAAAATGTTTGTTGCTATTATCAAAATCTTATTTGCTATCGGCTTTGTTCAAGCTGGATGCGATTGCGAGGAAGATGGAGTGCAGTACTGCCGCTATTCGCAAACTTCCGCTAGCGACTTTGAAGCTACTGGTAGTTGTGGACTGTGTTCAGATACGAGTGCCCCAAAGGACTGCTACCAAAATGCGTAGAATTATGCTGAAGCTTAAGACTGTGTTAACAGATGCTATAGTGGTGAACAAATCCCGAGTGGATGCTACGACGACGAGAATTATGGTTCAATCGCTGATTGCGTTTGTCAAGACTCGGAGTATTGGACTCGCGGAGAAGAGAGCCCAAACTTGGCGTGTGACGCCTGTTAGTATTTTGAAGATACAAGTGGTTATTTTGGCACCGCCGGCGCTGACATAGGGTTCTGCATCGCCTGCAAACCAGCGTATACGATGGTTTTGCCGGCTTATTAATGTGAAAAGATGAGTGGATGCTACAACGGCGATGGCGATTATTATGATGTAGCTTCAATCTCTGATTGCACTTGTCACGATTCTTGTGGCGCTTGTGGATATGGTTCAGATCCAACTGGAAGCACCGACTGCATCTCCTGCTCTAATCCAACATACGAAGTCAACCCAGTGAATGAGGATGGAACTGGAGAATGTGTAAAGATGAGTGGATGCTACGAAACCGAGGGCGATGAAGCGTCAATCGCTGATTGCACTTGTCACGAATCTTGTGGCGCCTGTGGATATGCCGAGTCTCCAACTGGAAGTAGGGACTGCCTCACCTGCTCCGATCCAACAGATTAGCATTTTGCGGTGTATATGGATGGAACTGGAGTTTGTAGAAGCGGTGCGATTGCATCTATGCTCAACATGGTTGCACCAATTTGGCTCTGGTTACAGGGTATCTATGCATGAGTGAAACTGATGGATCCGACGTGCTCAGGTCCAACTACCACCTTAGCTGTCGCATAATCGTTCGACGATGAACTGCTCACTCGACGATGAAATGCGTGTTGAGAGCCAGTTGATTTTAAAGGCTCCTGTCAACTTATTTAATAATTATCAACCTAAAACTCCATTTTTTCAATTTGATTAATTAAAACATTAGCTATTTAGAAATTTCTTGACCATAAATCTCGTCAGAAATATCGATTCGTCTTATGAACTCTTTCAAGTTACCGCCCTTGGGAACTCTTACTTATATGGCGCTGATTTTAAATGAGCTTATAAGCCCGTGTAATTTGATTTGGTTATAATTATTAAAATAAACCTGAAAAGCATTCGACGCGCCGAAGAACCTATATAAAAGTCAAATGTTAGGGAAGGAAGTAATTGTATCATCAAATGAAAGGAAATTAAAGAAGATGTTTGTTTGAATTGTTTGATATTATCATCTATCAAGTTTAGTAAGAAAGTAATTTATCATTTGTTAGTCATCCTAAGTTGCCTTGAACCTAACTTGCTTTTTCATTTTTGATTATTGGGATCATCTCCCATGAATCTGCGAATTCGCCTCGCTTTTTGTCGAGGAGGAGCTGTGGTCACTTATTAGCGCTATAAGAATCTGAGAATTCGCCTCGCTCCCGGGAAGGCTGTCAATGGAATTTGAATCGCCACGGTTTCTCATCATGGGCTCATAGCTCCCGCTCACATAGTTGCAAGCCCTGCAGTCCCCGTATGCATCACCACACTAACAGCATACTCTGCAGAACATTACTGCATCACATGAGCACTCGCAATCTTCTTGGTTTGATCTGCGGTGCATGATGAAGCTACTCTGCTCAGAGCTGCCTCGGCTGTCTTGGGGATTGGCTTGCCAATTTGGTGGGTCGAGGTTTTGGGGTATTTACTCAGACTCATCGGCTTCACTGTCGTTGGACTCATCGGCTTAAAGAATCGCCGCTTGTCTTGCCACCTCAGCTTCCTCAGCTTCTCGAGCCTGCTGTCTTTCAAATTTTGCCCGTCTTTTGCTCTCTTCTTCAAGGGCGACTAGCTCTCTAGCCTGCTGGTGCTGGACGTCTAGAAGGGTTGTGAGCTGATCCCTACATAATAACAGCCGCCATTCCCAGGTCTCGATGCAATTGTTGCAGCTGGGGCATTTCTGGGGCAGGTTGGCCGACTGGTTAAGCAGGATGTCGGAGGCTGCACACTGGCTGTGCGCAACGTGGAAGCAGCCACAGGTCTCGATGGTTCGGGTTTCGTTCCGATAGACTTGCTCATCATACACTATCCGGTTGCAGTACTTGCATACCTTTTCGCCGATGTGGGCTCTCGAGCGTTTCCCCAGTCCTGACTCTACTACAGGTTCTTCTTCGCCACCCTCCATTTCCAAATCGAAATCAGAGTATTCGATTTCCAAATCGTAATCAGGGCTTTCAGAGCATTCGGGGTTTTACGGCTTCTTGACCTCATGGGATGAAATTTGGAGTTGTTCGCCCCATTTATTCCTAGCAAGTCCCCTGTGATCCGAATAATCCCTGCAGCTGCGCGTCTGACGTTGATATATTACCGGGGTAAATAAGGCTTTTGGTTTGCTTGCCTTGGAGGGGTTCGGTCTGCTTCTGACAGTATTGATTCTGGTAGCTTTTTCGTTAGCTTTTCTAGCAGCTTTTATAGTTGCTTTTCCGGTAGGGGCTTGCGGAGTAATGAACTTCGCCGCCGTTTTTGGGCCTAATCTCAGGACTCTTGACTTGGTTTTGGTGATATTTTCTGGCCTCTTGTTGTCACGGAGCTTCTATCCAGAGCCATTTCTGTTCGTCCCAATTCCAGCATTCTTTGCAGGAGTGGCCTTTTTTACAGAATGTTTGATATTGCTTGGCTGCTTTTTGATATTGCTTGGCCTCTTTCTGTTCCTGCTTGGCTGCTTTTGGTCAAATCGTTATAAAAATATCGGTTTCGCCACAATTAAGGGAAATAGTTTTGACTGTCTTGTGTGTTTGGACTCGTCATGCTTGACTTTAGGCGTAGGCTCGTTCTGTAGTGTGGTCTCAATATGACAATACTCATCCATCTTGGTTTGCACCTTGGGCTCCGCTTGTACATGCTCTGGAGCTATGGCGTAATTGGGCATGGCTTCAAATTTCTCCAATCCCGGCATGTCATAAAGGTTTCGATTTGGTATCATTATTTCATCTTCTTTGTTTCCATTTTTTCTTTTAATTTATATAGTTATTGACTTGCTCGGTCTTGATTGTTGACCGGCAGGTATCTCTTTCTTTGGTTTTAATACCCATGCAGTTGACTTGGGTATAGTGTAGCTCTGATTGTCTTTTGGATCGGTGAATACTTTTTAAGTAAAGCAAATGTGGTCATGCTTTGTGTAGCCCTCTTTGAACATATCCTCGTAGTCCCCAGGTTTCCGGTATATGCATCTGTCTTTCTTTCTTACACCGCCAGTGCCTTCCGGCTCGCAGACTATTAAATGGCCATCGAGGCTGAGTCTTTGCTTGGCGGCCATGAGAATTTCCTGGCCCTCGTCGAGGTTGAAGAAGCATAAAGTGTTCCAAACCAGTATGATATCAATGCCGTTTATGGCCTTACCCTCGGTGTCTTTGTAGTCCCACCCCTTGAGGTCGGCGACCACGAAGTTTTCCGCCTCAAAGCCGCTCTTGGTGGCTTGCTCCTTGTTAGCCTTGATGAAGTCCATGGCGATGTACCTCCCGACGGTGAAATGATTTGTTTGTAAAAGTTCGATGGTAGGCTTTGCGTTCTTGGCATAGCCTGCAGCCAGCTCTAAAACTTATAGGGGGCGGTTTTACTAGACGGTCATGGAGAGAATAGCTTTCTTCATTATCTTTTTCAGCTACGAGATCTCGATTCTCTCGTACTATGGACATATATTTGTCCCTTGCTATGCATTGATCGTACATATTTCCAAGTAGTAGTCGAGGGTTATACTGTTGTCTTGAACGATATTATGACCTGTTTTGTCCCCGTCGACTTCTGAGCTTAATTTCAAATTTTGACTTCTGGTAATGGCTTTTCTTTTCGGTGGACAAAGGCTGGGCTCATCTTCTCCAATATGGGGGGAATGTTCTGGTGAGTCCTTACAAAAAGGCTTTATTTTGTGGCAGGGTTGACAGGTTGTAGCTTCCGTATCCATTGTCTTGCTGCTGCGCTGGTTGCTGTAGTGTGCCGAATCCTTAAAAGCCAAATACCCACTCTTCTTGACTGCTTTTTCAATTACCTTCTCGACTGCTTTTTCAAATACGTAGGCACCGTGTGAAGTTACCTCCCACAATTTGCAAGTGCTCTCGCTGCAAGCCACTCTGTCAAAACAGCACAGTCCTGTTTTGAGGTTTAGTACTATAGGCCTCTCCTTCTCTGACTGTGTGCGTTCGAGTTCTTCCAAATATTCCGCCTTTGCTTCGCGGAGTTTGAATATCCCTCTAATTCCGAAGTGGTCGGCATGCTCCTTGATTGCGAACCCCTTTTTGGTAATGTTTTCAATGGCATCGTCATCCATGTAACATTCTCCGAAGTACCAATGCTCCTAGTGGATCTCCCAACTGATAAAGTTGGACATTCGGGTAGGGAGGCACTTTCGTATTTGCTTGTCCTTATTAACCTTGGCTTGGCTGTCGCTGGACTCGTCGGCTTAAAGTTCGGATTTATTTTCGAGAGCTTGTTTTAGTTTTAGAGCTTGTCTTGCCTCAGCTTCCTTCCTTTCTCGAGCCTCATATATATCGTTTTAGAGCGATGTGAACACGGGGTCTGTGAACACTGTCCTGGACAGTATTACCTGCAGAGGTAAACCAGACTTGGGTCTCGCCATTGCCAGTTTTGTCATTGTTTCCAGTAGGCATATGATTTACTCAAAGACATGATCCGACTTCCGGAAGGTCTCGTAGTTGTCGACATGGCAGTGAACACCTTCCATGTGTTGTTTTACGGGTTGAGCAGCTGAGTTTTTGGGGTGAAACAACCAGTCTATTTTAGGTTTTGGGACAGGAGTCTTTTTAGAGGCGTCAGATTTGATACTCTTATCTGCTGAGTTTTTCAAGCTCTTCAGTTACTCCGTGAAACAGGTTATCGCTAAATCCTGGGCGGGTGACAGCTGCGTATTATACTTCTTTGGTCTCCCCGAATAAGCTTCGCGAATTTCAGTTATGCATTTGTACAGTGCGTCTCTCCTTTTTTATAGGCGATTGCATTGTTCTTCATACTTTAGATTATCTATATGTAAGTAATCTTTGACGTTCGCTCTAAAGGTGAAGCTCACTGTGTCATGATGTGGAATCTTATCTTCGTCACTTTCTTCGTCCCCTGTGTCCTCTTCGTCCTCTTTGCCCTTGTGGTAAGGTACAGCAACTTTGACTCGTGGTGGAAATCCTTTTACCTGCAGCATGCTGATGCTCTAAGGGTGCAGTTCAATAAGATAGCGATCGACGACCATGGTCTTTGCCCAAAACCTGAGATTCTTGGCGTCTTATCCATACTTCTCCTTGATTTCTCTGAAAAACTACTTGAGCTCAGGGTGGATCATATTGAGTTATGAGATCTGGAGGTTGAGGTAAAGCCTGTTGGTGAGCTTCTTCATGTTGATATAATCCTCTCGGAACCTTTCGTCGTCTACGATCTTGAACAGTCCGTTTTGGACCAACGATGCTACTCCGTTAACCTCTTCTATCCTGAAGAAACCGCCTTCCGGTTTGACGAAAAAACCTCCGAAATACTTCTCCACCCAACATTCTTGCATATCTTTAAGAGTATCTGCATCAATTAAAGCGCGCACCTAAGATCCCCGTTCTTGTTGATCCAGATCTTGGAGCCATTACTCATAAGGACCAGGTGCCTTTGATATGGTCTAATAATAAGTTCCAATCTCTTTGTTATATACAGTGTCAATCGCTTTAGCTGATGCATCAGTCTTTTGCTTGATAGCCTGATTTATTTTACATAGGTGTTCGGGGTCAGTCGGTCTTATCTGGTTTCTTAAGTCATGGGGATTATCAAGGAAACCCTGAAATTTGAACGCGCTTACAGGATCTATTCTTTTTAGAGCATCTTGATGAGCAGCTGCACGTTCCTTGGAAGTTTCTTACTTTTCCTCACCACGCTTTGGTGGACGCTCAATTCCATATCCTCCCAGCTCCTCAAATAATATTTTTTCATTTTTCTGATGCTTGATACCATCAGTTATCCAAGAAACGACATTACTGGCAGCTGTTGGTACGGCAAGATTGGTTGATTAAGCTTACTGAATACCTTGCTTTGACATTTTATTAGCCAACTTAGTTGCTACCTGGGGTTTTGCTTTCTGGGTTGTTGCTTCCTTGGGGCCAGATGGGGCCTCGTTGCCGCTATATCGATCCCGATTCATCATGTAACTTTTCTCACGCTTATCGTTGATAATGATATTGGCCAGTCTGTTTTTCATTGGTGATGAATATCTATGTTCTACTTTTCCAGCCACCATGCTTTCAAAGACTTTTAAGTCATCATCATTGTGTATGCGCTGTCTATTGACGGTTGCCCAATCCCCCTTGCCTTGCAGTAGTTTTTTATGTTCATCAAGTCCCATATAGAAGCCAACTTTATTATCTTTACAGATCTTGTCGTTCAGCTCCAGCGCCTTTCTTCTGGCCAAGGCATCATCTTTTTGAATTTTTCTGACTTTGATACTTTGCTTGTTAAAGTCTTCCGTAAAACCGTCAACCTATTTTTCTACTAGCCGTGTGAATTTGGAATGGAAGCGGTCCTTCTTTTCTAGTGACTCGACGGGCACTTATGCCTGGGACAAAGAATCTGGGGGGGCATCTCTTTTAAGGTAAGTCTTGGGTTTGTTTTCGCGATGAAGTTCCTCTCTCTCTTACTTGTCTTTTAGTATTTAACGATCTTGTGCTCGCCTACGCTGATGAATATTTGGCGAAACTGAACTAGGGCTGGAGTGAGAGGAGTTCCCTGCCGAATCCTGCTATACGGGTTTTGGCTCGATTGAATTGATCTGAGACATAGCTCCGTGATGGAACGGGCCATCCAAGACATCGTGTTCGCTTTTGAATAGCATGGCCTCGTCTCGATCGAAAGATAATACGTCGTCGCTCAAGGCCAGAACTTTCTGATCAGCAAGGTTCGATGTGGATTTGACTGAAGTTGATTTGATTGAATTGATCTGAGACATAGCTCCGTAATGGAACGAGCCATCCAAGACATCTTTGCGGTCAGGACATGGCTGAGAATTGGAGCGATCATTGTGAGGACAGGCCTCAAACTTGACAAGTTCGTCACGATCTTACTGACTCATTTCACTACTGCTAAGTATGGGTTAACACGAAGTGAATTTGGGACCTTTAGCCGGTATGAACAACCTATATGGCTTCCGCTCTTCGGGATTCCTTCTTGAGAATGTATACCTTGTTGCTGTACCCATGGCCTATCGGTATTAGGTCGGCATCCGAGTGGTTTTGAAGAACGTAAGAGCCTACGTCTTGGGCGTTTTCTTGGTGTATTCTTTAATGATCGGCTGATTGATATAGCAATAGATGGGATACTTATCGTAACTGGTGTGAGAACAAAGGGTCTTCTTGAGTCCAGCCTGCTCGTTCTTGATAGTAGTCTGATCCTCTTCCACGTCTTTTTCATTTTCGATTTCAGATTTATCTAGTTTAGGTGTCGATTTTAATTTTTTTAAGGAGTAGGCTTTCTCTAAGAATGCTTAATGCTGGAGGGGTTTCTGTTGCTTTACAGATTCAGCATCGAGGGGGGCAGTATATATTGAGATCTAATCTGCCTCTGACTGTTGGAGTCTTTATTTTTGTTCTTCAGATCCAGCATCGACGGGGGTGTAACATATTGGGTTTATCTTATTTTGATCTGCTTCCCCAGGTTCCGAGTTTTCTTTGGCCGGGTGAAAGCTCTCGCCGGTGGAACATTATACTTATATTTGCTGATTAGAGGTACCTTTTTTGGTCTTTCGCTACATCTAGTTCTTCAATTACTTCCTAGCTTTCTCCCAGATAAAATCGTAGATGTCAAGGTGATAGGCTTCACAGTAAGCAGCCGGGCAGTGTTCCTTTATCAACGTTTTTACAATTTTTACAAATCCGGCTTCACCCTCTTCTTCAAAATCAGCTTGGAGATTTGATATGACTTTGAGAATTTTTTCCGCTTATTCCTCAAGGGTTGGTAGCGAGATTGCTTGTGCCTCAACAGCAGGTGGGTCGTTCGCGATTTGTTCATCTTGGGCTGGTTCCTGGATTGCTCGAAGGATCTGCGCACCGAATTCGCTTGCCTCCTTTATAAACATTTTGGACTCGACACCTTCAAAAGTGGCTAAGGAAGATACTATTCTCTCCTTGAGATTATCAACGGGTCCACGTAGGACAGAATCAGAGTCGAGGTTGACATCTATGGGTTCCAAGTCTTTCAATAATCGTTGTAACTGGTCTTTGGTTAGTTATGAGATGTCACTAAAAAGGGTTGGTGGTAGGATTGCTTGGGTCTCTACAGCATGTGAGTCGATCGCGATTTGTTCATCTTAAGCTGGTTCCTGGATCGCGATTTGTTCATCTTAAGCTGGTTCCTGGATTACTACAACCATTTCGGACTCGGTATCTCCAAAAGTGGCTAAGGAGGATACTATTCTCTGCAAGAGATCTTCAACGGGTCCACGTAGGCGAGACCCTGCGTCGAGGTCGACATCTGTGGACTCCAAGTCGTTCTTCAAAGATTGCAATTGAACTTGGTCAAGATGATTGATGTCCCTTCTAAAGTGCTCTGACAGTAGAGCCAGCATCTTGTTGTGGGCAACCTTGCCTGTAGCATTCACTCTACGTGGCGCGTCGCCGATACTTTCTTGGATATATATTGGCTTGTAGTCTGGCCATGTATTCCACATGACGACCTCTATAAGTGCAGGTGAAAGTTTATGCATGACTCTTAAGTGCTTTCTAGTTGTTTCTTTTCTTCCACATTTTCCTACGAACTCGCAGCCTTTGGTAAATTTGAAAAAGCAGAATGCTTCCGCTATTTTATTATTTAGCATGAGAATCTTAATTTTAATTTTGTTATCTACTGGTAAGTTTGCGCGCTTTTAAACATATGAGAGCCGCTATCTAATTAGAATTTGATGATCTCATTGGTGGCTTCTAGATTAAGCGAAGATTTTAATCAAATCTTGTATTGGATTGAATCTGCAATGCACATTATTTTGATTAGTCAAGATTTGAATTATTAAATTTGGCGCTTAATCAGATACTGGCCAGGTTCTTCACATGTTTGACTGGTCTATGTCTCACCAAATTCCGGCAAGGAGCCAATGCTTAGTCATATGGTGCCTTCTCGGGTCTGAGGACTCTGCACGGGTATCTCTAGGTTTTTCACAAGCCTCTAGAGTCTATTGGAGTCATTATTATAAAGTATTGAGAGTCTTTTATATATTCCATCGTTTTTCTGAATTACTGATATCGCCGGCGCTAGCCAATAAAAATTTCAATTTTTTATTCCGCTAATATTGAACGGTGTTTTGGTGTTTGGGGTTGTTTTTTACTTGTTTGGTTGGTCTTAGAATTCAATTCTGGACCGAATGTGAACATTTGGGCAACTTTGAATTTTGCAAAACTCTGTCTTAGCCTCTAAAGGTGTTTTAGAATTTGCCATATATATCACATTTTACTAGTGGTTTTGAGGCCAAGACAAAGTTTTTTCCTTCTTAAAAACACCCAATTTTAATTAATCTGAGGTGTGATCTCGGTGTGACCTTGGTGTGATGTGAGATTGAATGAAGCCTCCCACTTTGGCGACATGTGCAAAAAAAGAGTTTCAAGGTGTGACCTTGGTGTGACCTTGATGTGAGATGAGATTCATGAGTCTGGTGTGAGGTGAACTGAAATTCCTAAGTTAATCTGGCGTCAAAAAGTCGGCTTCGCCCATTTGCTATTTAGTATAGAAAGTTAATCAATTTTAAAAATGGCGTATTCTCGATCGTCATAAAAACACACCGAAACAATAAAAAACTCCTAGAATTCCAATAAATACTTACAAAACTTGTCCAATCAAGCCCAGGATCGACAGGCTATCATCATACCAACAAGATCAAGTCCGACCAGCACCCAAGACGACCCTGAGATTAAGATCCAGAGAACCCCCAGAATGACCATTTCAACGATTAAAAGTTAATTAAAAGTAATAATAACAACCACATGAAA
>Ga0302114_10002938_pt1 | contig 10813 bp, 8 predicted proteins | sample AG5_Surface_MG_FD_203107 | JGI IMG/M metagenome (GOLD analysis project Ga0302114, IMG submission 203107) | Marine microbial communities from Western Arctic Ocean, Canada - AG5_Surface | ecosystem: Environmental > Aquatic > Marine > Oceanic | place: Canada: Western Arctic Ocean | collected...
GCGGAATGTACGGCACCGGATCTTTCCTCGCGTCCAAGTTTGGCTCCGGCACCAACTTCCCGCTCAAATAGTCCATAATCGCTTGCGTCGGCACGCACTGCCCGGGAAAGTACGCCGAATATCGCTCGATCACGCACGTGTGCGACTTCCCTAAACTCGTCAACTCGCTCGAATCCACCACCGCTTGTTCGATTAAAAATTGCTTCACCGCGGCTTCGTCGTGCGCTCCGGAAAGCACCGCTTTGTCGTGGTTTAATCGCCTGTAAGTAAGTGTTTCGTCGTCGTCGATTTTGTCGTCGATGCGCGCAACAACAAAGGAGTAGAAAAGAAGAAGAAGAACGATGATTTTGTCAGATTAATACTACAAGAAAACGCGCGCTGCGAACAAGAATATTATATATTCTCGAAAGATGAAGCTTTTTGTGGTGCCTTTTCCGCCGTTCAAATTTTGTGATCCAGATTGAGAGATCTTATTCATCTCAAACACACACACACACACGCATACATAAAAGCAAAAGAAACAATGTTAAACGTACTTTTCCTGTTCAATCTTCGCTTCGTGCAGTTTTACCACGGCGTTCGTGCAGTGCGTCCCGCAATCGATGCCGTACTTTTCTTGGAGCACCGCTCTGTTTTTTGCCTTGGAGGCGGAGACCGAAGGGAAGAAGACGTTTCCATCATTTCCGTGAAAGAAAATGAACGCGAGGAGGAGGAGTTTTACGAAAGAGGAGGAAGGAGCTCCTCGACGACGAGTAGAGAGCATTATTTTAAGTCGCGTTTTAGTATCGCTTTAAAGTTTGTTGTTGTCGTGTGTGCTCGTAGTACTTCTGCTCTTTTGCGCAAGTAATGGATTGTGTAGCCATTAATCGTGAGAAGGAGAGAAAGAGAGATAGGGTTTAACACCCTAAATAAAATTGCTTTTGGAAGAAACTCTTTTGTCACATCACATTATATCATCACATTAGCGCTTAAGAAGAAGAAGAAGAAGAGCAAGAGAGAGTTTTAAAAATGACACCGGAAAAGTGCCAATCGGAACTCAACGACGTCCTCCACAACAACCCGACGATTACGTTTCTCTTGGACAAAATCGAATCCTCCGGTTGCGCCATCGATCGCGCGAAATTCTTCAAAATCGAGAAATGTTCGAAACAAGTCTGCGGGGGATTCGTCCCGGAAAAAGGCGTCAGCGTCTGCCACAATCACATACAAACGAGGACGGAGATGGAGAACTTATTAGCGCACGAGTTAATACACGCGTACGACGATTGCACGAGGAGGAAGATGGATTGGATGGACGTGAGGCATCACGCGTGCTCGGAAGTGAGAGCGGCGAATTTGAGCGGGGACTGTCACTGGTGAGTTCGTTGTTTGTTGTTGTTGTTACGCGTTTGCGAGAACGCGCTCGTTTTGGCGAATAGTTTTTTTACTTTCGACGAGACTTTTGTTATCTTTTGAACGGCGACTAATAATAACTCTTTCTTCTTCTCTCCTTCGCGTGCGTGTGTGTGTTATTAATATCATTATTGTTATTCACAGGGTAAACGAATTTTTCCGCGGGAACTTACAACTGAAAGGTCAACACAAGACGTGCGCGAAACGGAGGGCGGAATTGAGCGTAGCAATGAGCCCGGTGTGCGAAAAGCGAGAGAAGGACGGGATAGAAAGTAAAGAGGAGTGCGCGAGAAACGCGGTGGAGAAAGTTTTAGATCGGTGTTTTGGGGATACCAAACCGTTCGATGATATTCCCTGAAGAGATTCATTCGCGGAAAAAACGGGATGCTGATATAGTATTTAGCAAAATGTAAAATAGTATTTAGATGGTGTATTAAAAATGAAGACGAGAGAGTGCACTTCAATCTCTCTCTCTCTCTTTCTCTCTCTCTTTCTCTCTCTCTCTCTCTCTCTTTCGTTCGTTACGTGGTAGTCGTAGAAGAACAAAAAAATGTCAACTTGCGGCGGCGGTGGTTTTTAAGACATCCAATCCGGTTTCTTCAAGCCTTTCAAACCTTTTCTCATCAAGTCTCCGAATTCGCCCTGCGCTCTCGAAACCGCGCCGGTAACTTGGTCTTGCACCTTCGCCAACTCCTCCGCTTGAATCTCCGCCGCCGTCTTCGGCGGCGCAAACGCCGGGTGCTCCATCAACGCCGCAAACAACTGCGTCCCTCTCAACGCGTTCGTCAGCGGCATGTGCCCCGGCGCCGCGTCGGCTCGCCATAAAAACTCGTTCGGAAACTTGCGATAGTCCCCATTCTCTCCCGTCGTCCAATCGATTTTCTTAAAAAATTTCGCCCAATTCCTCTTTTGTGCCACCCATAACTTTCTCTGAATCGCAAACCCGTACCTTCCGCCGGAGAAGTGCGACCAGAGAGCGTCGATGGTTTTTAAATCAGTCACCGGCATATTTTTCACCTCGGTGAAATACACCCACTCTCGGTCCTCGGCTTCCTCTCCAGCCAAGACGCACATCAGGCGTCTGTGTTCGTCGTCCGCTTTTTCCCACTCGCCGGATTTCAAGAGGTCTCGGAATGGGGCGTAGTCCACGCCCATCTGTTATTTGAGAGAGAGAGAGAGAGAGAGAGAGAGAGATGATAGTACTGTCAGTAAACGCGAAGCAAAACGTATTATTATCCGCGCGCGCGAATATCGTCTGAGTGATGATGATCGCGTTTTTCCAATTTATCCACAAGATACGAAAACAAAGAGCACACTATTACTACTCACGTCTGATTTCAACTCCGGCTCTGGTTTCTCCGTCGTCGCTGCTGATGATGATACTGATACTGATGCTGATGCTGATGATGATGCTTCTGGGGCTGCGCTATTCGTCGTCGTCGTATTCTCGGCAGTTTCAGCGTCCGCAGCCACCTTGACTGCTCTCATGCTTCTAGATTTTTGCTTGAATGATGTCGATGTTTTATTCGTTCCTCCTCTACTTTTCGATGATGATGCCGTCGCGTAAGAGTACGCCGACGACGACGAACAACAACACGCAGTGGCTGAAGAGAACGACATCATTATTTGTTGCGTTTCGGGTTTGTTTTCTCTCTCTTTGGAGCGCTCTGCACTCGTCAATTTGGAGACACAAAAGAGAGAGGCGATTTCTATCTTCCAGAAAAGGAGATCTTTATTAAAGAGTATTAGGGTCAGAGACCCTAAATATCTAAGAAAAAGTTTTTCTGGGAAATTCTCAACTTTCTCTTCAGTTGAGTCGTCGCGTAGTTAGTTGTTTGCGTTTGCGTTGTTATGTTTGCGTCGTGACTGAACGAACGATGGAAAGAAGAAGAGGCGTAAACGAGTGAAGGGGAGAACTTTTTTTTGTTTGCGAGAAAGAAGAGAGAGAGAGAGAGAGAGAGAGAGAGAGAGAGAGAGAGAGAGGTAGCATCGTATCGTAACGAGAATTAGTTCTTACTCAACACGCTTTACAAATGTCCTCGTCTCCCTTTTGGAAGCCGATAGAGCCGAGCAATTTGCGCGAACTCATGAATTCAGGGTACTGCGTGATAGATAATTTTGTCCAAGACGAAAGTGTGGCGAAGAAAATGCGCGAGGAAATGTGTTCGATGCCGATACGGTATGAAAACGAGGAGGAGGAGGAAAAGGAGGAAAAGATGCCATGCATGCGACCGAACCGGACGCACTTTACGGACGCGAAGAATAACGCAAAAAGGTATTTGTTTTCTAAACCTGGGGTGTTTGAATACGACATGCACATGAATACTGCGACGAACAGTTCTAACAACATAAATGGTAGCATAAATGGTGGTGGTTCGATGGCGACGCTGGATCGATTCTTCGAGGCGACTGGGAAACAGCTCGCGGAGGCGTTCAACAAAGCCGTCAAAGAGGAGGCATTTTCTGCAATCGACGACGACGAAGAAGGAGAAGAAGAAGAAGACAAAGGAAAGCAACAGAAGCATCGCTCGTACGCCCGAGTAATAAAAGTGAAACCGGGCGATGAAAACAGAACGGTAAAACTTCAAATTAACACGTGCGGCGCGTTTCCGTACCATTTCGATAACCCAGGCGGCGCGCGACAGAATAGAAAATTGACGTGTATTTTATATCTCAACGAAGCGTACGAAGACAAATGCGGTGGCGAGATTGTTTTGGTACCTTTTATGGGACCATTTGTTACAATCCGTCCAATATTCAACCGGTTGGTCGTGTTTCAATCGGAAACCGTGTTACACAGAGTGAACAAAGCGGTGAATTTTCCAGGGAAAGGGAGAGCGTGTTTAACCGTTTGGCTCGACGGCGACGATTCAGACGACGACGACGAAAAAAAAAGGAACGCATCAGTGGGAAACAAAAACATCCGCAACGACCTCGTCCAACTCCTCTCCTCCCCTTCCAAAGACCTCATCTCGTACATCCGCCAAACTCCGGACGCGCAACGCTTCCTCTCCCGATGGGCGTACCGAGACGAATACGAAATAAGCCTCCTCGAGTCGCACGAACCGGGAAAAGGTCTCGAGCACATGTTAGAAGCGCACGAGGATGCGATTAAACGAATGAGGAAAATTCAAGACGGCGATTTGCAAAGCGTGTTGGAGAGAGTGAGAGAGATGCGAAGGGAAGAGGAGATGGAAATCGTTCGATTGTAATAATAACTTTTCAGCAGCTTAAGAGTACACATTTTTGAATAATTTCTTCACAAAAACACGAACCATCATGACTGCGTTTTCGAGCGTCCTCCTCTCACCGCTCGCTTCATTCTTCTCCACGACGGAGGACAAAGTTTTCCACGTCGTCAAATGCGTTTTGGCGTTCCTTTTTTTACTTCTTTGCGACCGAATCTTAAAACAACACGAGAAGAATGAGAAAGAAAAAAAAGCCATCGGGGAACCGATGACGACGACTGATGATGTGATGACGATGAAGAAAGGCGATTTGACCAGGAAAGAGTTGAAACAATTCGACGGCAAAAGCGACGACAAAAAACCTTTTCTCCTGTTGGCGTGCAAAGGGACGATTTTTGACGTCACGAAAGGACGCGACTTTTACGGTCCAGGCGGTCCGTATAACTGTTTTTGCGGGAAAGACGCCTCTTTGGCGTTTGCGAAAGTATCCACGAGCGAGGAACACATGAACGCGAACTGTTCGAATTTATTCGCGATGGAAGTAGACGCGTTGAACGATTGGTACAGGAAGTTTGAGGAGAAGTACCCGGTGGTCGGGAAGGTGAGAGACTCGGATTTCAAAGCGCCGAAGAAGAGGAAGAAGACGAAAGCGTCCTCGAAGTAGAGCGCGTTATTACGATGGGGCGATAGCATTTTAGAAAATGTGTTTTATTTATTATTACCATTAGTTGTACATTTAAGTGTGATCATGCGGTGGGTCGCTGACTTTGACGGACTTCCACTGCGGCGCGGTGATGCCGGCGACGTCGTCGTACGGTTGGCAGCAGCATCCTTTTCTTTGGTACACGCCGCATCGATAGCGACGGCAGATGCACAGAACGACGAGGATAACGAAAAGGAGACACGCAAAGCTGATGCCGATAATTGCTGCTAGGATGAGTCTCCTCAACGCATCGTCTTCAACTGGGCACCGTTTGTCGCTCAACGGCCAGCCTTCGTAGGAGGTACATCCGTTGCCGGTAGTGCCGTCTGCTTTCAACTCCAAATCTGAGGAAAGTTGTTGCGTGATGCCTTGCAAATAATGAGAGAAGTATCTGCACGCGTCAAAATTATCGGCCCACGAATCGTCTTGCAGCGGACTCGATGCCCATTTACCGACAACCACAGAAGCTGGGTACCCTACGAATTTAGAGCAATACTTGTACGCTCGAGATTGCGTGACGTCTCCATCCGCGTTGCCGAACAAGCACGTTTCGCCAATATTATATCCGAGCGCAGCCCATGGATCTAAAAAGTGCGCGTAGTCGTACACGTTTTCGTAATACCTCGTCGGATCGACGTATTTCAAATAGTTCGTGCGTCCATCTTCGAACAAATGTCGCGAATAACACCTCGGACCTCCGCCGCTGGCGATGGTGATAACCGGAGGTTTTTTCCCATATTTTTCCTCCACGTACATTCGAGCCAGTTGCGCTCTTCCGCCGCCTTGGGAGTATCCAGAGATAAGTAATTCGACGCTGCTGTCTTCGTCGTAAATTGCATCCATGATTTGCATGGTTGCCGCGAAATACCCCAAATCTTCTGCTTCCCCTTTACTTAAAGAGCCGACTTTCCCGTTACTCGCCGGTCCAATCGATTTATCGTTGACTGCGGAGGCTAAATTGCCTTCAAAATCTTCGCCAATCATTTCCATGCCGCTCAACAAAAATCCAGCTCCAAGGACGATCTTATACTGCAACGACTCAGTCTTCGCTCTGGTATCGAAAGCGTCAAGCCTCGCTAAGCCCACTTTCTCCCAGTTAGATTCGAGAATTTCTTGCATCCCCGCACCGTCTTGGTCGTACAAAATGTTCCCCATGATCAACGCGGCGGCGTTTTGAAAATCCCCTTCCGTTCGACTGCCGCGAAAGACCAACACTTTCTCGTTCGTCCCGGACTTTTTAAACATCATCGCCGCGACGCCTACGCCTGCGGCGCCTCGAGTCGTTCCACCGTTCGCGTTCCCACCAGGCGCGGAATAATCGCCCACGGTTCCAATGTTATCCACTTGCGTTCGAATATACGCCACAATCTGCCTGGTGACGGCCTCATCGCTCAAAGCACCTCCGACGTCTTGCACGTCTCGATTATCGTACATCTGCTCGCCCGTCTCCCTATACGGCTTCCGTTTGGATTCCTCGATCCACGTCATGTTGCCGTATAAGTCCTCGGAAATCCAGTTCAACTTCAAAACCCCTCTCACCTTTGCGCCAGATATGGGGTCGTTCACGTTCACAGTCGTCAACTCGTTCAGAGTATCGCTAAAGTCATCCGAAGACTGGAACCCCGCGCGCGCATTCGACTCCGTCGGGATCCCAGAAGGCTTCTCTGTCGACCCATCTCTGTCGTACAAAATCGACCTCCTTTTCTTTCTGCGTATTTTTTCTCCCGAAACATCTTCTTCTTCTTCTTTCTCATCTGGAACGACTCGGTGCACCATAGTCAGGTCTCCGGAGTGAGACACGTGCTGCGCGAATATCGAATGCAATTGGAACCCGGACATCATGGCATCTTTTTTTTGTGCGTGGTTGTTGTTTAATGGAAACTCGTGTCCCAATTCTCGAACGAATTTCACTCTCTCCGTGGATTGAGGAGGACTCAGTGGTGTTGCTTTCGCGTGCGAAACAACGTAATGCGCATAAAGCATCATCGCCAAAAGGAAGTATGAAAGAGTCAACCGCATCGTCGTCTTGTGAAAATAAATATACTAAGAGAGAGAGGAAATTAAATGTGAGGAGAGAATTGTGAATTGATGGAGGGAACTCAATCATCAAATAAAAAAATGGAAGCGACGACGGATCGACGACGCTGGCTACTATAAGAAGAAGAAGAATCCTTCGTTTCAGGATTCTTTTGCATCGTATCCTCCTCGTCGTCGTTGACGACGACGGCGAGACGCACGTTGATTTGGAGTAAAGCGTCTTCTGCTTCTTTTCCTTCTTCGTCCTTTGTCTTCGCGCCCGCTTTGTCGCCGCTGGCGAATTTTTTCTTCGAGTCTTCGAGAATGAAGTCTCGGATTTTTTCGTACCGCGCGAAGGAGGAGTGGATAGTTTTACCACCACCGTTCTTCTCCTCGTTGGTGGTTGTTGATGACGGTAAAAGCGCTCTGCGTATCGCTCTCGTCACCGTTCGACTCAAAGTCGATTTGACCTCTTTGCCACCTTCGATGGCGAATTCGCCTTCAAACTCGGATTCTCGAGCGAGGAAGGATAAAAGCCGGTCGTCCCAGCTTAAAGTGACGTTGACGCGTCGTTTAATCGCGTCCATTTGAGGTAAAGAAGCAACACTGCTTGTTGGTGACTCTCTCGACGACGATGACGATGATAATGTCGTTAACATCGAGGAGACGAACTCGTTCTCGATGAGATAATTCGAGCGATACTCCAAGTGCGCGTTGGCGATTTCCTTCAGAGCGTCTTCGTCCAACGGCTGAAACGGCACGAAATATTCAATCGACGATAAGACTTTGACCGTATCGTGGAAGTCTTCGCAGTGCTCTTTTTCCCATTTCGTGAACATGGCGTTTTTCAACGCTCGCGAGAGCTCCACGTGATGTCTTTCGCGTTCAGAGTTTAAGTAGTTTTTGTCCTTATTCTTGTCGACATCCCCTACTTTGCTCAACGATCGACGTTTCCGATCGGCTTCTGCGGCGCCGTGAATGTGCACGAACCCAGCGTTCGCCTCTAAAATAAATATCGCCTTGTTCCCTAAAACCTCTCTCTTCTCTCCATAAACGTCGTAATCTTCAAACGTATCGTTACCGTCTTCATCTTCGTCGTCTTCATCACCCCCGTTACTCCTCGCCGAATCTTCCTCTTCTTCGCTTCCTCTTCGCCACAATCTAGAAAACGCACCGCCTCTCTTCTTTCTCCTCCTCCTTCTCAAAGACGAGGACGACGATGGCGACGACGGAGTCGATTGCATCACCCTCCCGCTATCAAAAAGCTGCCTCAAAACACTCCTCACTTCGCACGGCAACTTATCGTACTCCTCAATCACGACCACGCTCTCGGGATATCTTCTCAAATGCGCTCTCAAGTTGCTCACAATCATCCGCTTCTGCCGCTCGCGGTCCTTTTCCACGTACTCCGCGCCGAATAGAATCTTATACGCCGGACACAATTCCCCCGGACACGTCTTCTTCTTCCTCCCCGCGGCGTAATAACTACCTCTAACGCCACCCGTAACTACGTTTCGCGCGACGCTCGCCAGCATCTCTCCATAAGCTTTTCCTCCTCCTCCATTCTTCCTCCTCCTCCTCCTTTCACTTACATTCGCACCATACACCGCTCTCGCTAACGCGCGATGAAAATGTGATTTCCCAACCCCTGGACTGCCGTGGATGCTCATCACCAGCGGCGTTTGCCTCTCCTCCTCCACTCCGTCTTCTCTTCTCTCTCCTAAATCTTCTTCTTCTAATTCGGCGCGTTCAATCTCGCGAAACTTATCGCAAATCGCGTCTAAAAGTATATCCGTGCTTTCCGTTTGTCCGAAAATTTGGGATTCTACTTTTGCTCGCGCGTGGACGCACGCGTTGAATAAATTCGGCGCGTCTTCTTCTTCATCATCATCGAATTCATTTCGACGAGAACGACGACAAAACTTCCCGTTCTCCCCGCAATAAAAGTTATTACTATTACTATTACTCGTGATAAACGAAGGACAAAAATTCTTCGTAACACTGTTGTACTGATTGTTATTATTGTTCTCGCAGTAGTGCACGAAATAGGTCGTCGCGATGGCGAGAAACGCCGTCGCCACGTTCCCTAACGCAACATGCTGGACCATTTCTGACGAAGATTTTCATTCATCTCTTTTTAGGGGTTGTGAATAAATGATTTTAGGGTTTTAAGTTAAACCCTAAACATCTGTTTCTTTGAGCGATTTTAACAAACGACTACTCTCTCTCTCTGCTACACAAAAGAACACGACGACGACGAAGACGCGCAGTAAAGAAGAACAAAGAGAGTATTATTATTACTAAGAGCGTAAAGAGTAGAGAGTAAGAGAGTATTATTAGTAGTAGTACTCGTAGTAGTTTTAAATGGCTCTGTTTGCCCCGTTTCGAGTCCTCGGGGATGTCTCCTCAGACGTTCCATTCTCGACGCACAAACGAGGCATCGAAACGTACGCGACGACTGCCTCTGGGCGAACCTTCCACATCTTCGACTGTAAAAAGCTCACGTTAGCCATGCTCGGCCCGATGCACGAAGCGGACGTTTCACTGGTGTGCGCGAAACGAGATTGGACGTTTACCGCGTGCTCCGGGAGGAAGATTTATTGCAGCCGCCGGGTGAACGTGACGTGCGAACTCGTCGGACACGCGACGGAAGTGAAGCATTTGTTCGCGTTTGGAACTTTACTCGTGAGCATCGATCGATCGGAGTACGTTTTAGTGTGGGACATAAGCGAGAAGGTGATGAAAAGGAGAGAACGAGAGTATCGCGCGTTTACGAGGGAAAGCGAGAGGAAAGCGAGGGAGGAGAGAAGACGGCAAGTGTTGGAGAGGAGGAAAGAGAAGGAGGAACGACGACGAACGAATAGTAAGGAGAGTATTACTACGACTCGCGTGGCGTCGACGAAAGAGATTTTTAACGAGCTGATGAGGAAAGCGCCGTGGTGTTTGCGGAAGATTAAACGTTTGGAGAAGGCGAAGGATATCGGTTCGTTTCCCGGAGACGAAGACGAAGACGACGGCGACGAGGAAGGAAAAGGGAACAATCTGCAAAGAAAGCGATCGCACAGAGATGAAGAAGATTCCGACGAGGACGAGGACGATACTTTTAAACGCGTCAGAGATATGGATAAGTTGGACCCAGATGCGATTACCGGACGACGGTACGAAGGCGAAGACTCGGATTCCGATGAAGACGAAGGAGAAGAAAATGACTCGGACGACGACGAAGAGGAGGAGGAGGAGGAAGACGAATTGGAAGACTACAAGGAAGAGGGAGAGAAGAAAGATGGTAAAGATGACGATACAAACGCAGAAGAGGAGGAAGAAGACCCGATGGATTTAGCGGCGACTATTATGGTCTTACCTGATTCGTTCGGTGGGAGCATAACGTGTATTGCGCATCCGGATACCTACATTAACAAAGTCGTCCTAGGAAATAAAAGAGGGAAACTATTACTATTGAATATTGTCACCGGACGCATCGTAAAAGTGTTAGGTGGCACTGCGGACGATTTAG
>Ga0302114_10002939_pt1 | contig 10812 bp, 11 predicted proteins | sample AG5_Surface_MG_FD_203107 | JGI IMG/M metagenome (GOLD analysis project Ga0302114, IMG submission 203107) | Marine microbial communities from Western Arctic Ocean, Canada - AG5_Surface | ecosystem: Environmental > Aquatic > Marine > Oceanic | place: Canada: Western Arctic Ocean | collected...
AACCTGACGATTATTCCCCCACATTACACGCATTGCTTTAGATTGTTCAATTACATTAGTAGGAAGGCTTATTTCATACTTGAGGTTGCCTATTTTATGTACGTGAGTTAAATCAATACCAAGCTTATGGAAATTATCATGGTCTTGTTGCCCTTGTGCAGCAATAAAACAGAGGTTATTTAATATTGATTTTATAAATTTTGGGAAATTGGCGTAGCCTTTTGTAGATCGAGCTGACATACGGGCATTGGCAAGTACGAGAGGAATATTTTTCTGCTTACACGTGAATATTAGGTTCGGCCATATTTCTGTTTCCATAATAATGCCAAAAGCAGGCTTGTTAAGTTTTAGGAAGCGATTTATTGCGAAGGGTAGGTCATAGGGGAGGTAACAATGAAAGACAGTGTCTGAAAAAAGTAATTTAATTCGCTCACTACCCGTAGGTGTCATTGTAGTAATTAATAGGTTGTGCCTTGGATAGGCTGTTTGTAGAGCCTTGACTAGGGGCCTACAGGCTTCAACCTCACCTACAGAGACTGCATGGATCCAGATAGTGCTACTATTAAAAGGCGTTCCTCGGCTGTCCCCAAAACGTTCTGGCCACCGGGACCAATAAGCAGGAGCGCGGAGCCCTCTCAACAATAAGCGAACTATAATTAGGGGAAGGCAGAGAAAAAATAGTGATGTGTATAGTAATTTCAAGATTGATTCTTTTTTGTGAACTGTTTGTTTAGCGATAAGGCAAGGAGAATGATAGCATAGGGCTATATTTATTAACTATATTGGCATTTATGAGCGTCTTTAAAAAACAGTTCTTGCATCCTCGCTTTTGGACCAGCTGGCTCGGGTTAGCATTAATGAGACTCTCTATTTATTTACCAGTTAACATGCAATTATACTCTGGCAATGTTATTGCATTTTTGATGAGACCATTTGTTCAATCGAGAAAAAATATTGCAGCTCGAAACTTAAAGCTTTGTTTTCCAAAGCTGACAGTTGAAGAACGTCAAAAACTGTTAGAAGCTAATTTCCGTACTATGGGTATGATGCTAATAGAAACAGCATTGAGCTGGTGGGCTAGTGATGAGAGCTTGGCCAAAAGAGTACGCTATAAAGGTCTTGAACACCTTGATAATGCACTCGAAGAGGGTAATGGTGTCATATTGCTGACGGGACACTTTACTAGTATGGAGTTGGGCGGTCGCTTGATTATGCTCAAGACACCCTGCCATGTGATGTTTAGAGAATTAAAAAACCCCCTGTTTAATGCCGTAATGATGAGAAACAGGACTTTTCACAGCGAAGGTATAGTGTTGCGAGATGACCCACGGTCTATGGTGCGAGCACTAAGAAAGAATAAGGTGGTTTGGTATGCTCCCGATCAAGACTTTGGACGTAAATTAAGTGTTTTTGCCAAATTCTTTGGTGTGACAGCAGCAACAGTTCCAGCAACTGCTCGTATTGTGAAAATGAGTAAAGCGAAAGTGATTCCATTCATACCCAGACGCGAAGCGGATGGAAGTTACCTTTTTACACTAGGTGAACCATTAGAAAACTTCCCATCAGGAAATGATGTTGATGATGCACAGCATATTAATAATATTATTGAAAATGAGGTGCGCCACTCCCCAGAGCAATATTTTTGGGTACATCGTCGTTTTAAAACGCAACCTGAAGGTAAGAAGGGAGCTTTATATAAGTAAGTACTTGATTGTTTTCAGTACAGGAGCTGTGGTGTTTTATTAAGTTTCAGGCAAAAAAAAGGCTATCCGAAGACAGCCTTTTATTATTAATAATTTGGACGGTTAACGTTTCGAGAACTGAGGACGTTTACGTGCCTTATGTAAACCAATTTTCTTACGTTCGACAGCACGAGCATCTCGTGTGATAAAGCCAGCTTTACGTAAGTTAGTCTTTAACTCACTATTGTATTCGACTAAGGCACGACTGATGCCATGACGAATTGCACCTGCTTGTCCATTGTTGCCACCACCTCGAACAGTTATTTTCAGATCGACGTTAGTTAACATGTCGACTAACTCTAATGGTTGTCGTACGACCATCCGTGATGTTTCACGGCCAAAATAGTCGTCAAGTGAACGAGTATTAATTGTAATGTTGCCAGTACCGAGCTTCATGAAAACACGAGCTGTTGAGCTTTTTCGACGACCGGTTGCGTAGTATTGTTCTGCCATGATGATATCCGTTTAGATTTCCAGCACTTTAGGCTGTTGAGCTACGTGGGGGTGTTGTTCGCCAGCATAAACTTTCAACTTGCTGAACATCGTACGACCCAAAGAATTCTTAGGCAACATGCCTTTGACGGCTGATTTGATAACGCGATCGGGCGCTTTATCAAGTTGCTTTTCTAGAGAGATAGATTTGATACCACCAACGTGACCTGTGTGATGGTAGTAAAGCTTATCTTTCATTTTATTACCCGATACGCGTAATTTTTCAGCGTTGATAACAACGATATAATCGCCAGTATCTACGTGAGGCGTATAGATAGTTTTATGTTTACCACGCAACCGACGCGCGATTTCAGTGGCCATACGGCCCAATGTTTTGCCGTTTGCATCGACGACAAACCAGTCGCGACGAACTTCAGCTGGTTTTGCACTTAGTGTGGTTGTTTTCATTCCGCGATTTGCTCCAGAAAAATTACGCAGGCGGTCAAATAAAGAGGAGAAATGTTACGCATTCGCTTTAATGCTGTCAACCCTGGTTACGCCATAAATAGCTGCAGCAGTATAGCACCTATCAACAGGCGGTAGATAACAAATGGCCACATTCCTATCTTTTCTACTATTTTAAGGAAAATAGTAATGCAAAAATAGGCGCTGAGGGCTGATAAAATGGTCCCTGACATAATTGCATTCCAATCAGCTATGACTTCAGACTGGAGTAGCTCTATTGTCTTTAAGCTTCCGGCGAGGAAAATTACTGGAATAGATAATAAAAATGAGAAGCGCGAGGCTGCTTCTCGTGTTAAACCAAGTAATAATCCGGCGGTTATTGTTATTCCAGAACGAGAGGTACCAGGTATTAGAGCAAGAGCCTGAGCAAGGCCAATGAAAATAATGTCAAAAAGACATAAATGATGCTCGTCTCGTTCTTGCTTACTTCGCCAATCTGCCCAGCCGAGGACGAGTCCAAAGAAGATAGTGGCAGCTGCTATAACAAGAGGGCTGCGCAAATGAATTTCAACTAGGTTACCTAACATGAGGCCACACAGTCCCACGGGGATTGTGCCAAATAAAATAGCCCAAGCAAGGCGGCTATCTCCGACCATAGAGCGTTGTTCAATAGACGAGGCCCAATCGATGCTTAGTTTTTTTAATGTTTTGCGGAAATAGAAGACTACGGCTGTAAGACTGCCAACGTGGACTGCAACATCAAATGCTAACCCTTGGTCATCCCAACCAGCAAGTAAAGGTAAAAGAATAAGGTGAGCAGAGCTCGAGATAGGTAAAAATTCTGTTAGACCCTGTACTAGTGCTAAAGCGAAAATTTGTATAAATTCCATTTTGAGCCAGTCTGTTAAGAATTAAATAATTTCATTATACGGATTGTTAATTCATTTTATTCTGTATTTGGACAGAATTTGGAATAAGGAATATTAAAACTGTGTCTCTGGATTAGTAAGTTATTGGAATTACTTAGTATTGAGGGTATGGTTTTGAGTTATAATAAAAGGTGGTTTATGACGCGGCTAGCGCTATTTTAAAATGAGGAAGAGCATGTCAACACTCGCTACCCCCCCTGAATTAATTAACGATTTAAATGCTTTGGTTGGTTCAGCTTATATTCTGACTAATCAGATTAAGATGCAACCCTACAGCAAGGGGTTCCGTTTTGGTTCTGGTAGTGCTGTAGCTGTTATTCGGCCTGGAAGCTTATTAGAAATTTGGCAGGCACTACAAATCTGTGTGAATGCTGATGTAGCCATTATTATGCAGGCAGCTAATACTGGGTTAACGGGCGGTTCAACACCTGATGGTGATAATTATGATCGTCCAATTATTATTATCAATACAATGCGGATCGATCAAATTCAGCTAATCGAGAATGCGCACCAGATCATTGGTTTACCCGGTAGTACGTTATTTGGTCTTGAAGATGTGCTATCACCATATGGCCGAGAACCACATTCGGTAATTGGCTCTTCTTGCATAGGTGCATCGATAGTTGGTGGTGTGTGTAACAATTCTGGGGGCGCTTTAGTACAAAGAGGCCCAGCGTACACAGAGCTATCCTTGTTTGCACAAATCAATAATGATGGGAAATTAGAATTAGTTAATAATTTAGATATTGACCTAGGTGCGACACCTGAAGAAATTTTGACTAATCTTCAGCAACAGAAATATCAAGCTTCGGATATTAATCATTCTGAAAAACAAGCTTCAGATAATGAATATCATCAGCGAGTAAGACAAATAGATGCTAATACACCTTCTAGATTTAATAACGATGGCCGGCGCTTACATGAGTCATCTGGGTGTGCTGGTAAATTAGCTGTCTTTGCCGTTCGCATTGATACTTATGCGATTGCACCTAAGCAACAAGTTTTTTATGTTGGAACTAATGATGCTCAAGTACTAGCTAAGATGCGCCGTCATATTTTATCAACCTTTGAAAACTTACCCGTCTCTGGCGAGTATTTGCATCGTGATTGCTATGAAGTTAGTAAGAAATACGGTAAAGATACCTTCATTGTTATTGATAAGTTAGGATCGAAATATATTCCTAAGTTATGGAGCTTAAAAAGGACGGTTGATCTCATAACAGACAGATTGCCTTTTTTACCAAAAAAGATGTCTGATAGAGTAATGCAGTATCTGAGTTATTTATGGCCGAATCACTTGCCAAAACGCATGGAAGAATATAGTAGTAAATACACTCATCATTGGATTATAGAAATGAATAATGATGGTGTTGAAGAGGCTCGAGCATACCTTCAACAGTTTTTTGAGATTGCCGAGGGTTCTTATTTTGAATGTACTCCAGAAGAAAGTGAGAAAGCATCATTACACCGTTTCGTAGCTGGTGGTGCGATAGGGCGTTATCATATAATGAACGGTCAAGAGCTTGGTGAAATGATGACAGTGGATGTTGCATTACGTCGAAATGATGAAGTTTGGTTCGAAGAGTTACCAGCAGAGTTGGAAGAGTTGATAGCGGATAAATTTTATTATGGTCATTTATTTTGCCACGTGATGCATCAAAATTATGTTTTGAAAAAGGGGGTTGATGCTAAGCAATTAAAGCAACAAATATTAGCTTCTTTTGATGTTCGTGGCGCTGAATACCCAGCTGAACACAATGTTGGTCATGAATATGCAGCTAAAGAGGATTTGAAAGCATTTTACAAAGACTTAGATCCAACCAATACATTTAACCCTGGAATTGGTAAAACTAGCAAATTAAAACATTGGTCTTCGGGAACAGAATAAAGCTCATTCCTCAGCTACTAGAAGCTCAGGCTCAATTCTTAATTAGTATAAGACACGTAATCTGATGGTTCCTTCAACACTATTTAAATGTTCTAGGGCAAGCTTAGAGTCAAACTCTGCGACATCTAATAGTAAATAACCGACTTCATTTTCAGTCATCATGTTTTGTGCCAAAATATTAATATTATGCTGGGCAAATAACTGGTTAATATTAGATAAAACGCCTGGTCTATTATGATGAACATGTAAAATTCGGTGGGTGTTCGCTTGTTGTTGAATTGCAATTTCTGGGAAGTTAACAGCTGAAGTGGTGTTGCCATTGTCGGCAAACTGAACAAATTTTTCAGCTACTTCGATGCCAATATTAGCTTGTGCTTCAACAGTTGATCCACCAACATGAGGTGTCAAAATAACATTAGGATAACCACGAAGGGGCGAGTCTAAGGCTTCATCATTTGATTTAGGCTCTTTAGGAAAGACATCTATGGCTGCACCACCTATTTTGTCGTGCTTAATAGCATTGGCCAAGTCTTCTAGATTAACGCAGTTGCCTCTAGCAGCATTAATAAAAACGGCTCCCAATTTCATCTTGTCGAACTGTGCTTTTGCCATCATGTTATGGGTTGCGGCTAGTTCAGGAACATGAAGAGAAATAACATCGGAGTGGTTAAGGAGGTGTTGCATAGTCACTTGGTTGGCATTTCCTAAGGGTAGTTTGGTAACAACATCATAGTAAATAACATTCATTCCTAAGCTTTCTGCTAATACTGAGACTTGTGAACCGATACTACCGTAACCGATGATGCCTAAAGTTTTTCCACGTGCTTCATAGGATGCCTTAGCACTTTTAGGCCAGCTTCCATTGTGAACCTTATGGTTTTTTTCAGGAATACCACGTAGCAATAAGATTGATTGTCCAATAACTAACTCTGCAACCGATCGAGTATTAGAATACGGGGCATTAAATACAGGTATGCCTTTCATTTTCGCTGCTTGTAAATCAACCTGATTGGTTCCGATACAAAAACAACCTATACCTGCTAACTTATCGGCAGCTTTAAGGACCTTTTCTGTCAATTGTGTACGTGAGCGGATACCAATAAAGCGAACGCCTTTTATTTTTTTGATTAAGGCTTCTTCATCTAGTGCGTGAGATATGGATTCAATGTTCGTATAGCCTGCTTTTTGTATGGCATCAATAGCATTTTTATGAACGCCTTCTAGAAGAAGAAAATGGGCGTCAGACTTTTTGAGAGGTGTTAGTTCCATGAGAAATTATCTATTTTCAGTTAGTGATATTAAATAACAAATTATTATAGCAGGTGTTGTCGATGATCGATGTTTGAATAACTAGTGTTTTAGAGTGTTTATTTTTCTAATAGAGGGGTGCCATTAAAGCGAATGCCTTGCCATCCGGAAATCATGAAATTTCGAATGTTTTGATGGTCATCACTTTTTGGATTTTTGAGAACATGGTCATGATAGTAAGCTCCGAAACATGACAGTGTTTGTATTTCAGACAGGTTGTTTAATTGCCCGAATGCAAATATTTTACATGAGCCATTATTCTCACCAGCCAAGTTGATGGACTTACCATTCTTAAATTGAGTCGGTGTGAAGTGATAGTAGCTTTCGATGACGGTCATAGTATCAGCAAATTCAATATCGTTCGGTGACTTTGTGATAGCAGTTAATAAGGTGTTTAAGGTCATATTGGGAACTTCGTTTATTTTAGAACGTAGATTATACATAAAAGGGCATTTTGTATTTAGAATGCTTTGTTTACCTATGAAACAAGGTGAATAGAGATAGCCTTGCTTTACGATTCTTTAAGTCGTGAAACAAACCATAATAAAAGAAGACATAAGGTCGCTAGCATAAGTTGTAGCGTAATTTTGTCCGAAAAGAGCACGATCGAGATACCAAAGGTGACAATAATAATGATCTTTGCTTTATGTTTCACATGGGATTGGACTGTATGATTACTTTCCCACTGTGCTAATGGTGGTCCAAATATTTTATGGTCGAGTAGCATGCGGTGAAAGCGCGGTGAACTTTTTGAAAAGCAAGCTAGGGCCAAGATTAGAAAAGGCGTGGAAGGTAACAGGGGCAAAATTGCACCGATAATGGCTAAAAAGATACAAAACCATCCAATACTAATCAAAAAATATTGTTTGAAGTTATTATGCAAAGTGAATTATCAAAACTTATTGAGCGCGGGACATATACTTACCGGTAACGGTATTAATTTTAATAGTTTCACCATTTTCAATATATTCTGGTACTTGTATTTCAACACCGGTGGTTAGGGTGGCGGGTTTAGTGCGAGAGGAGGCAGTTGAGCCTTTGATTCCAGGTGATGTGTCGGTGACAATCATGGCGACAGCAGTAGGTAGCTCGATAGCGATCACGAGGGCATCAAGTACTATAGCGACAATGCCCTCCAAGCCTTCGGTTAGGTAATCTTTTTCATGCTCAAGATCATTTGCACTAATAGTATACTGCTCATAATCATTAAGACTCATAAAAGTATAGCCATCGGTGTCTTGATAAGAAAATTGGACTAATCTACGTTCGCAATCTACTTCCTTTAAAAATTCATCGCCTTTGAGAGTTTCATCTAGCTTTTGTTTGGTTTTTAAGTGGTTAAAACGAACCTTATATAGAGTGGATGCTCCTCTAGATGAGGGGTTACGGACTTCTATTGCTTTGACAGAGTATGGTGCATCATTGACTTCGACGACCATTCCACGTTTTAAATCACTAGCTTTAGGCATTGTTACTCTCGAGGTTTTATTTATTGTTCTAAGCATTATACCCTGTGCGATCGATTGAGGTCCTCACAACATTGGTCAAGTGATTACGTTAAGATGGTGATTAATAAAAATATGAATTGAGCTAAATATGGTAAATATTGGACAAATTAATACTTTAGTAGTGGTGAAAAAAGTGGACTTTGGAGTCTACCTAGATGGTAAGGAACTGGGTGATATTTTATTACCAGAACGTTATGTACCAGCCAGTTGTATGTTAGAAGATGAGATTGATGTCTTCATTTACCTCGATTCTGAGGATTTATTGATCGCTACAACTCAAACACCGAAAGCGATGGTTGGAGAATGCGCATATTTGAAAGTTATAGAAGTTAATGCAGTTGGTGCATTTCTCGATTGGGGATTACCTAAAGACTTATTAGTACCTTATGGTGAGCAACAAAAGCCGATGGAGGTTGGTCACTCTTACGTAGTGACACTTTATATTGACGAAGCATCAGATAGAATAGCGGCGAGTAGTCGTTTAAACAAGTTTGTTGTAGATACATCGCCTTATTTCAAGCCACAACAACTAGTCGAACTGTTGATATGTGAACGTACAGACCTGGGTTACAAGGCAATAGTTAATCAAGCTGTGATTGGGCTATTATTTAATAGTGATGTAGTGAAACCTGTCAGCTATGGCGACAGGTTGGAGGGCTATGTTAAGCAAGTTCGTGAGGACAATAAGCTTGATCTGTGTTTGCAACTGGTTACAAGAGAGGCTTTAGATGCCTTATCTCAAGAAATTTTGGCATTTATTGAAGCACAAGGTGGTGTAATAACCTTGACTGATAGAAGTGCACCAGAAGATATTGCAAAACAATTTGGAGTGAGTAAGTCAAGCTATAAAAAAGCGCTCGGGAAGTTATACCAAAAGCGACTTGTTTTGATTGAAAAAAAATCAGTAAGCTTGGTGAAATAGGATGACAATAAATTGGTATCCGGGCCATATGCACAAAGCCAGCAAAGAAATGCGTAAGATAATGCCGCAAGTCGATCTGATGATCGAAGTCTTAGATGGCCGAATACCTTTTAGTAGTGAAAACCCTATGTTAGCTCAACTACGGGGCGATAAACCATGTATTAAAGTTCTAAGTAAATGTGATCTTGCTGATCCCGTTTTAACGCAACTTTGGCAAGATTACCTTGAACAAGATAAGGGTGTAAAAACGATTGCTTTGACCACTGATCTCCCAGAGAGAATGATGGATTTGCTTGTTCTTTGTAAACAAATGGTACCGAATAAAGCCAGTAGTGTGAAAAATATCCAGGCAATGATTATGGGGATCCCCAATGTTGGTAAGTCAACATTAATTAATCATTTAGCGGGTCGTCTGATTGCTAAAACAGGAAATGAACCTGCAGTTACTAAGATGCAACAGCGTATTAAATTAGATCAAGGCATTGTCTTACTTGATACACCGGGAGTACTTTGGCCGAAACTAGAAAATCAACATGGTGGTTACCGACTGGCTGTAACAGGAGCGATAAAAGAAACAGCGGTTAGTAATGATGATATTGCTATGTACGCATTAGCTTATTTGCGTGAAGCTTACCCGGAGTCTTTGAAGGTTCGTTATCAGCTGACAGAATTAGCTAAAGATGATGTAACTTTATTAGAAGCGATTGGAAGGAAAAGAGGGTGTCTTCGCTCAGGCGGTATAGTTGATTTAGAGCGCGCAGCTAAAATTGTGCTGACGGAATTACGTGCAGGTATTTTAGGAAGAGTGACACTAGAAACGCCCACTATGATGAAAGATGAGTTACGTGCTGTTGATAAAAAGAGGGAGTTACAAGCTGCGAAAAAAAAAGTTAAGGAATTAAAAAAATCAGGTATGAGGAGCTAGAGTCTATTTGTTTGAACAGCCAGGCGGTGAGGATTAAATGGAGAGTATATCGGGGGAAGGGGTATTCTATTTGGATTAAGCTTGAATTTGGAGCAGATTTAAATTGAAAATTATTATTATTTTAATATGTTAATTTCAACGCGCCTATTTTGTTGTAAGGCAGCTTTATGGCTACCCTCTAATTTAGGACGTTCCTCACCATACCCATGTATGATAAACCTCTCACTTTCAATACCTTTACTTAGTAATTCCTGTGATACTGCTTCGGCTCTGCGTTGAGACAGGTTTAAATTATAAGGTGATTCACCTCTGGAATCTGCATGTCCTGTAATGAGAACTTCGTATTGTGGATTATCTAATAAGTAGTCAGCAACGATCTGAACAGTCGTTGCACCATCATAGTTAAGACTTGCTAAGTTCGTAGCAAAAAGAACATCATCTAGTGAGACAATGGAGTTTCCGCTATCTCCTTGTTGTAATACATTTGCTTTGGCACCCGATAAATGGGGTGAGCCAATCGTGTTCCTCTTGTTCTCTCCTAAGCTACTAATTGACAATTGATTGAGAAGTTCTTGGACTCGTTTCTTTTCTGCTCTGGCCTGTTCTATATCGATCTGTATTCTATTTGCTTCAGTTTTGTGCGCCTTGATTTCTCGTTCAATTTTAATTCTTTCTTTTTGTAATTTAACCGTT
>Ga0302114_10002941_pt1 | contig 10810 bp, 13 predicted proteins | sample AG5_Surface_MG_FD_203107 | JGI IMG/M metagenome (GOLD analysis project Ga0302114, IMG submission 203107) | Marine microbial communities from Western Arctic Ocean, Canada - AG5_Surface | ecosystem: Environmental > Aquatic > Marine > Oceanic | place: Canada: Western Arctic Ocean | collected...
AGAGATTTAACTCGTACTTTTATGAGTTAACTAAAATAGTTCATAGAGCAAACAGTGTAACGACGTTTCGGCTTCCATGTACGGGAGAGAGTCGAGTTAATAGACCTTAACATGTATATGGGAAGTTTGACTCGTTCATTTGAAGGTCTAAATTATATTCAGCACAGAGCAAACAGTTTGAGTGTTTCTCAACTTGCCATCACACATATATAGATGAATATTATATAATATTATGATATGATTTATATCAAGTAAGTATATATATGTAGATTCTACATAATATAATGTAAAGACTCTAACTGTTTGCTCCATGCCAGATTATAATTAGACCACCAAAGTTTGAGTTAAATCCCCCATAGAAAACGAAGTTACGTTAGATCATTTGCTCTGTTATTAGTAACTGTAAATACGACGATTTTTCTGTAGAATAGATTATTAAGAATATATCTGATACTTTCGTATTTTTATAAACATATGATATTTTTATGTTCTCCCCTGGAAATCATATTCTCAGCTTTGTTTAAAATGATGTAACTATATACTCTTAAATATTTTATCATATTTTATTTTTCCATTTTCTAATTTGGAAAATAAACGCTTGCTCGTGAAAACTTTTCACTGACAAACTGGTTTTTCCATGTTTTTTCTTCCAAAAAATGAATATCATAACCTTGCTTGGATTTAGAAAAAATCGCGTGTCCGACCAGCAAGCAAGTGTCACACCTTTGTGAAAATCAGAATACAATTATATATGGCGAGTTGATGCGAGTTGAATAAATCGGGAAATTCAAGATCACCTCTCATCACTGTGCGGCGGCATTGCTGTTAAGAGTAAACATAAACTCTTTGGAGCTTCTGTGTTTTATTTCCACTTTAAGGTTGCGCAAGCGCCGCAACAGTCTTCGCGCGTTGTGACATCGACGAAGGTTGACATGGTGTCTTTGAAGTTACAAAAACGGCTTGCGGCGTCTGTACTACAATGTGGAACCAGGAAGATTTGGATGGACCCGAATGAGGTGCGACGCTGCACACCACTTGCGCGCGGTTACAAACATGGGTTTTGCAGGATCGACGATAAATCTCTCACCAAGCCGGTTCCGATTCGTTTGCTCCGCAAAAGATCGTGTTTATCGGTCGGCTTCTTATTATCAAAATTGTCCTCATGTTGTCTGGACAGACGACATCATGACCTCGCTTTCCTCTCATTCGCGGATGTCGTTTTCCCCCTCAAACCTTAGGGTTTTAAAACTGACACTTTCGTCATCCGGAACGCAGATAAGCGAAATATCTATGGCCAACTCGCGTCAAAATATCCGCAAGCTTGTAAAAGATGGCTTCGTCATTCGCAAGCCTCAGAAGGTATGACGATGCAATGATTGTCGCATGTCAACCCTCGCAGAATTTAGGGTTTTGCTTCGTGCTCACACTGCATTTCCTCCACAGATCCACTCTCGTGCACGCACTCTCCGCGGCCTCGCCGCGAAACGTCTCGGTCGCCATACTGGCTACGGTATGTGCGCACATATATCAAACCATCCAATTAACATGCACCATCAGTCAATCAGCTAAGCCATATCTTGTTTTCCCCTCGTTCTCCAGGTAAGCGCAGAGGTACCCGTGAAGCGCGCCTACCGACAAAGGTGCTGTGGCTTCGCCGTCATCGTGTTCTTCGCCGCCTACTCCAAAAGTACGTGAAACCCTACAACAAAACGGCTGCATGAATTCTACCTCTTCAAACGCTCCCGTCTAAATCCAAGTTTTCCCACATGCACACTGAGTTGAGTTCTTTATTTTTTGACAGGTACCGAGAGGCAAAGAAGATTGACAAACACATGTATCACGAAATGTACTTGAAATGCAAGGGAAATGTTTTCAAGAACAAGCGCGTGCTCATGGAGGCCATTCACAAAACGAAAGCTGAAAAGGCACGTGAGAAGTCCATTGCGGACCAGTTCGAAGCTCGACGCACTAAGAACAAGGCAACGCGCGAGCGGAAGATCGCTCGCCGTGAAGAACGTCTAGCTGCAGGAGCGGCCATGGACGCCCCGACCAAGGCAGCGAACTGACTTGGTGTCGCACTGAATGATGATGTCGAACGATTTCTTTAAATAATACGCTACGCCATCACAGTAATCCGTTGATGACATACACTGGCTACCTCCTACAGCAAGCATGTTCTTCATCGTTCAATTCACATCATTGCATCATATTCTTAAATTCGGTGTAATCAACTTTGCCCGACCCGTCCGTATCCGTCTCGCTGATGAGCTTTGCAATATCGATGGTGAGTCCAAAATCCTGAGGAACGAAACTTGACACTACTGAAAACTGGCCCAACTCCGCCTACACACCTTTATAACCGCCATCAGTTTATCAGTGGATATTTCTCCAGTCTTATCCGGATGTCCCCCTAAGGCGATGAATGCATCGAGTGTATCTGTTTCATCATTAGCCTTTGCGGCTGTGGTCTTCTGGTTTTCGATGACCTTAAGAAACTCAGCAAATTCTATCTCTCCGCTGTTGTCGTCGTCAACTTGCGAGATCATCTGGAAAATTTCCTCTTCGGTTGGATTCTGTCCCATGGCATTCAGCGTTGCTTTCAACTCAGGGGCATCAATCTGCGAAGCCGAGAAGCAGGAAAAGGGGCGCGCAAGGTACTCAGTCACGAAATGGCGGGGAACGCAGAGAATGAATTATGATTTTAAAAAGGCACCGAGCAATACCGTGCCGCTCCCGTCCTTGTCAAACTTGTTGAACGCTTCTCTGCACCCGTTGATTTCATCTTGAGATAGGGGCATTGCGACGTACTTCTTCGACTGAATTCGCTTTCGATGTTACGTACGGAGCTTACTATCTCGAGAGAATCGAATTGCACTTGAGACCGGTTGAGTATGATGCAGCAACGAACCACTCTTGCTGAAAGTTACCTTCGAAACTTATTCGTAAAATCGGGGTTCGCGGGAGGCTTGTTTGGGACTAGTTAGACTGGCCGGGCTCGAGATCGTAATTAGGGTTAAATTTGCGGTAAGGGTTAATCACGGGCCACGGCCCCGTTCCTCGCCGATGGTTGTTTTGGGAGTGCTGTGTGATGTGGGTGGTAATTGGGTGGAATAATAGGATTACCTTTTGACGAGCGTGCCGGCGGAGATCGGGCAGCTTAGGTCGCTGGAGCTATTGTACCTAAGGAACAATCAGCTGACGAGCATCCCAGCGGAGATCGGGCAGCTCCCATTGCTGCGGGGATTGTGGCTCGACAGCAACCAGCTGACGAGCATACCCGTGGAGGTCGGGCGGATGAGGCGCATCGATGGAGGAGTCGGGCCTCAGCGGCCTTGGCGAGGCCGTTTGCGATCATCAAGTCGGTGAAAAATGGTCTTTCGGATCGGTTTGATACTGAAATTTCACCGATGCATCGGTCAACATCGACCGTCGGCTAGAGCGTCTTCCGAAGATGGCTTGGCGTCGTATCATCGCTTACATGTGTCGTGGGTGTATGCACGACGACTACGTGCACGCCAGGCGCAACGGTAGGGCCGTCCCGCTGAACAGCCGTCGTCCAAAGGACGGAAAGACGTCGCACATATTTATTAGTCATTAATAAAGTCTTACTCACCGACCGCACGGTGATTCAGTCTATGACTTTTTGAAAATGTTCGGCTCGACCAATCAGAAGACGAATAAAATGGACAAGATTGCAAAAAACCCGGGTCGGAATGTGAGACTAAATGTGACTTCGTCAGTGAACTGACTAGTCCAAATACCTTCATAGAGACGTACAAAAAGATTAAAATCATAATATACTTTTTATATGTATTTTAATAATATTCCATAATATACCTATTTGTTCACTCAATAGTATTTGTAAGTCACACATACATACACATGCATGGATATCTATGATAAAACAGATATGACAACGGACGGAAGTCAAATAAAGTACTTTTACTTAGTGCTAATCGTTAAAAATGAGTTGGAAATATATTTATAAAGAGTCTTACTTGTAAAATAAGTTTCGTTCGTAAGCTAAGAAATCTTTGGACCCATAACTCGGAAAGTATTATCAAAAAGAAAACAACATATCTAAACAGGCCGAAAACTGAACACGAGACATACTTACCTGCCCAGTGGTCGTACGGTGATCTTGCAGGCCGTGGCCATGGCCAGAGCTTCCTCCCTTGCACTTTGGTTGCGGTAAAGGCCAGGAACAGCAACAGCTGTCTCCATGGGACAATTTATGGTAGGGTGAGGCTGCGTGCGCGCGGCACTCGCCCCTTCTATCAATCACCTTCGAAAGTACCTTCGAAGGTAGCATTTTGCCCCCGACGAGATAGTAACAATTTCATGTTGCAAGGAAGGATGAGCGCGAGGCAACCCAAGAAGAAGAGTTGACATTCAACTAAAGCAGCTAGCCAGGTATGCTGAGCGGATTAGTCGCTAAATCCCTCACCCGCCAATTACAACGACATTTAACCACCTTCGTACTTTCAGGTTCGACCGGACGAAGAAGCCAAAGTCTTGAGTTATTAGCGACCAACCAGGCAACGACAAATACTACGCCTCTGCCGCGATGCAAACTTACTCTTTTGTTTTTTTATTAGCATGCTGCCTAAGCAAATTAAGCGTCCGTGAAAGACGTCGAACTTGTTCCCATGATATCAATCACAGAATTTGGTGATTGACCAACATCGTAAACACTTCTTTCATATTGGGTGTCCCTGGCTTCAGAGAATTTATATTTTCTCTCCAAAGGAAACGCTTGTGATGTTGAAGAATATCTCATGATTTCACCGGCTATGCTGCAGGCTTGACCACCGCTACCAAGGCTTCCTGCAGAATATTTGGCAACTGCAGCAACTGCACAGGTTCGTGCGGCATTATGTTGCATGCGGGAACCACCTGCAAGTTCATGAGCCGAATCGTCTTGCTTCAACGCGGTTTGGGCAGGCGTGACTGAGAAGCCAAGAGTTATCTTATGGGCCAGGGCTGTTGCGATGCACGGAGTTATCATCGGACATTTAGCTCTACTCACTGACTGCCATTTCGTAAAACAGCTTGCGACTGATTCACATCTTGGGGCCAATTCTTGAACCGCAAATCCAAAGGCCCGCACATCGTCGCGAGAAATGAAAAGCTGCATGCAGGGCCTGATCCAATGTGTCGGCACAGACTCGCCGAACTGTTCACGAGCAGGAAGGGAAAAGCCCATTATATGCATCGCTTTATTATCCTTTAGCATACGATTCAAAAGCAGCGCCGCGCTGAACGATTGTACTGGTATCCTGACATGAGCCATAGCCGCTGTACACTCGGGAGGCACCAGGATCTCTGTTCGCCATATCGTGGACAGCCAATTCTGAGCCCACAACGCGAGACCGTGATTGTAACCAAGTATTGAGTTCTCCCCGATCCTTTTGCGAAATGATAGGGCATCACGCACTGCAATCATTGGAGTGTAGTCACGAGTTCCGGTGTACTGAAATCGCACTTCATAATCAGACAAATTACGCAAGACTTCTGGACGAAAGCTTGTCAGTGGGGAGTTGGAACAAACTGCTCCGATAACCGACGGATGAACGCTTGCTTGGGCCGAGCGAGTTACCCATAGCATCGCACTGCCTTTGGGGCTAAACAACCACTTGTGTGCATCTGACATGAAGAACGTCACCCCGGAAGCCTCGAGTGCGAAACAATTCAGCTTCAGTTGACCGAGCACATGAGCTCCATCTAGCAAGCATGGGACACCGCGAGACTTACAGGCTTTGGCCATAGCATGGACAGGCATGATTACTCCAGGGCATGACGAAATATAATCAATCGTGACGAGAGCCACGTGGGAACCTTTTGATGCAGCTTCGTCTATAGTTTTTGCAAGCACTAACTCCAGAGAATCTCCGTTTCGACCAACTGGTGCCATTTCCTTGCCAGAAAACTCCACTTGTACTTCAACCACGTGCGCGCCGGAGGCTGAAGCATAGTGAGCGATGCAGTTTTTCACCATTCCATAGGCTGTGCTTAGGTGGATGACTGTATTACCAGCACGAAAATCGGCTGCTCGAATCACTGAAGCTGTTGCAGCAGTGCAGTTTTCAATCAGAACGATGTCCTCTTTATTTGCTCTAATATACTCCGCTATTTCCGCTCGTGAATCTTGAATTCGCATTGCCGCATTTCCGAGCATCCATTCGTGCGGGCTTGACTCGCACTCAATCTGATACATCCATTGCTTCTCAAGAACCTAGACGTGAGGGTGAAGGATGAGAAAATCGCAGACAAACGAGGAGGTGAGTTACAAATGAAATAATATCGACGAACCTCTCGGACCGGTGTGCCATAAGAGGCATTGAAATTCAACGCCTCTTGTTTCAAGAAAAAATGTTTTCGCATCTCCGCAGAACCTGGCATAGGAAAATTGTTTCTGATGCCCACATCAGACCAAACTGTGGCTTGTGTGTTGGAAGCCCTGCTGAGGCACTCTTCCCCCTTAAGAATCACGAATGGGTCTGCTGACTCACTCATTAACGGTTCGACGATTTTCTCGTCGCCATGGCCATTCGACGCTTGGAACGTTCGCATCGGATCATCTACGGCGCTGAGCAATCTACGGTCTGGCATTCCTGCAGGGATCTTAGGAAGAGCGTTCCAAGTTTACCGCTCCAGTGCCGATTTGACAACAAGCACTCGTAAATGTCAGTAAACACAGCGCCAAAATATCACTCAGGCGACTTGATTCTTTTGCTTGACTGTAAGCTGTGCGGCTAGCGACTCGTGTTCCTGGCTGACTGGCGGCCTCTTCGAACACCAAGGGTCGCCAAACTTCTTTTCGACCAATCAGAATTCGGCAATTTCGCGCCAATGGAACTGTTGAACGGGGATTTTTTTTGACAAGTTGGGCCCGTCCGCGCTTCGCTGCTCAGTGTGATTTTTTTCGTGTCAAGATTAGGTTTTGGTTATTTGCCCTGATCGGCTATAGGCAAACAGTGAGAACCCAGCAGAATAATAATCGATTTGGCCCTGATCGGCTATAGGCAAACAGTGAGAACCCAGCAGAATAATAATCGACGTACTCGTATATTGAATAATAATTCGCATCTATCCTCTCAGCACCTCGTCGAAGACGACGTTGACCACCACTTTGCCCGTGCCCGGCGCGCTGGGTTCTATGCCCGGCGCGCTGGGTTCTATGCCCGGCGCGAGGTGTTCCCCCGTCGGGATGCACAGGCGCAGGTTGTTCTCGTCCGTCGTGCGACTGACCGCGACGTAGAGCTGGCCGTGAGCAAACACCGGTTCTGGGAGGTACAGGCCGACGCGCCCCCGGATGGTCTGACCCTGCGACTTGCTCACGGTCATGGCGAAGGCGGGTCGAACGGGGAACTGTGTCCTCGTCCACTGGTACGGGTGGAGGTCGTCCTTGGGCGTGAGCTTGATGCGTGGTACCCAGACCAAGCTGACGCCGCCGCGCTGATCCCTCATCTCGCACTCCAGCAAGTCCCTCGACACCACGCGCTTCAGGATGAATCTCGACCCATTGCACATCCCCTTGGCTGGGTCGAGGTTGCGGAGGAGCATGAGCGGCATGCCGACCTTGAGTTTAAGGTCGTGCGGCGGCAGCCCCGCCCCCGTCTCGGCGTTGAGGATCTCGACAGGGACGTTGTTCAGGTTGGCATCCTCCCCCGACAGCGCGTCGGAGGAGAGGAGATGCACCTCGTCTCCCCCCGGGAAACGTGCAGTCACTCGCTCGTTGATCTCGTCCACGACCTTGTTGGTCGTCGCCAAGATCACGTTGTCGCCCACGGCGGGCGATCCTTGGCCGAGTCCGGGGAAAACGAAATCGATGAGGCCATCGATGCCGCCCTCCAGGCAAAGTCGGCTGGGGAAGCGACACCGGCGCTTACCGCGTTCGTCCGGCGGCCCGAACTCCTCCTCGCCGGCCGTGCCGTCGCCGAGGTCCTCGAGGAACCGCGCGAACTCGAGCGTCTCTGGCGACGCGCCCACCAGGCGCATGTTCGTGACCAGCCGTACCGACCGGAACTGCAAATCCCACCCACGTGCTTCAATTCAATAAAGGGCATTAAATAGATACAGAACCAATCTTGATCAGTTTGAAAATATCATGGTCTATAAATACCACTATCTTTGTGACCACTACCACACACATGCACATCCAAAATCCAAATGCAAAATGTAAAGAAGAAGATGCTTAACTCAACGATATCTTATTATATTTCTTTCGTAATAAATAAATAATGGAATAATTTAAACTAAACAAGGTGGTCACGGATGAATTGTTTGACCATGACTGTTAATTTACAACATCGCCCTCGTCCACGCCACTCTTATCAACACCATCATGCGAAGGGTCCTGGGACACACAGTCACTTCCACGCGCTGGAATGGAGCTAGACATGCCACGCAGGCGGCCGAGTTCTACCGCAACCCCACAGCCGTGACCAGCGACGAGTTCTAATCCTGACGAGGATAAGTTCCAATCGATGACCACAATGGCTTTCAGGTTTCAGGTACGAAAATGTCGATATTTACTGCGTAATCTAATTAGACGAAACTACATCCCATGTAATAAACACAATTTATGATGGTTTATTTATAAATATCTCATCCCCAGCAAATCCTAGCTAGCTACAAGCAAGTAATAATTACATTCCATCGTATCAATTTTTTTAAATACATTATTGTAGTCTATCTCATATCTTCGTGTCTCAAGAAACCTTGACTTCGAAAGCACTTTTTTTAACGCAACGTCGAAAGGGAAACAAAAAATCGAGATGTCATCTAGAGAACTCTTGAGAAAACTTTAGTATGATGCCGAAGACATCTTTCCATGATCGGTTTCAGCAATGGTACCAAGATTCTTTGCATATTACAACGATGCCCCTAGCACAAAGCGTGCGTTCGGTGCGCGCAAATTTGAAAAAATGGTTCTCCGAAACTGACCAAACTCTTTCCTCGACAGAAACTACAGAAGGCCGGTTTTATATCTGTGAGAGACGTGAAAGCAGCGAGAGGACCGATCGCTCTTGCCAGGGGTGAGCCACAAAACTTTCTTTTTTGTCGGCGTGCTCCTCTGACTTGACCACATTTTCCCCGACGTTGCAGAAGCTGATCTGACAAATGAACAGGCAAACGAGGTCATGAAACTCCTCCGCTTCGGCACTGACGGAACTGCTCTGGCCGGTGCCAGGTCTGCCTCCGAGATACTCTATGAGGAAAAAGCCAAGCTGGCCGTAGTGACCTTTTGTAAAGATCTAGATGATATGCTCGGTGGAGGCATCGCGATCGGCGAAGTCACTGAGCTGTGTGGTTGCCCTGGTATAGGAAAAACTCAGATATGCATTCAGCTTTGCGCTTCCGTGCAAATTCCTAGGGTATTTGGAGGTGTTGATGGATCAGCATTGTACATCGATACCGAAGGAAGTTTTATGGCTGAGCGTGTGCATGAGGTGGCCGAGGCAACGGTTAGGCATCTTAACTTGGTTTCCCGTACCTGCCTGGAGCGCGATGAAGTCGAGTCCACACCTTGCTTCGCGGTGGAAACAGTGTTGGACCAAATTCATCTGTTTCGATGTCACGAAACCACAGAACTCCTCGCCGTACTAGAGATGCTTCCATCCTATGTAGAAACACATCGGATAAAGGTAGTCGTGATAGACAGCATCGCCTTTCACTTCCGACAAGACTTCAAAGATATGGCTTTGCGAACCACGATCTTGGCAAAAGTTACGAACCGGTTGATGAATTTGGCAACTTCGAAGCAAGTTGCGGTAGTGAGCGTGAACCAAGTAACCATGAAGCCTGATCAATCTTCCGGTGGCGCTAGATTAGTGCCTGCACTTGGGGAGAGCTATGCTCATGCTTGTACAACTCGCGTGATCTTGAGCTGGGAAGACGACATGAGAACAGCATACCTATATAAATCTCCCAGGCTACCACCGGGCAGGGCGAAGTATGCGGTGACAAATGGCGGCCTGCGAGACGTACGCAACCTGAAGAGACGAGTAAGAGGCGACTCGGACAAATGATGTCAATTTTCTCCTTCACTGAAAGCTGAAAACAGTGCTGGTTGTCTAACATAATATATCCAATATAATCTTTCGGCATTAGTATCTGTACTTTGTCGAGTAGTCTTTAGGAGATACCACCAGACCGCGGCCCTTGCGCGCTCCAGAGTATACTACCTCTACAATATCAATGAACTCCTGCTTATCGTCCATTGCCCAGTTGATCTTGTTGTTATTGCCCGTTCCCAAGTCGATCATGATGTGCTTGTTCCTAAAGAAAAACATTACCGTGCAAGGATCATAAAGTTCATACATGGCGTTGAAATCGGGTACGTCATCGATGTCCACGCAGTAGAGTACGGCAAAACTTTTGACTCGATCAGCCACGCTTGCAAGGGTCTACGATTGAGAGGGATGATGAGAAACGTAGAAGGTGAACTGCACTGTCTAAAGTGTGTTGTTTCGAAGCTCGGTTCAGAAGACGAGTGAGCTATATCTTACTTCATCCATACGCATGCATGTATCGTCTGCGTCTCTGCCAAAACGAAGCACGACCACTCGCTCCTCTTCCGTTAGGATTGCCTGATCCACGGCCCAACCGCTTCGGAGATGTGGAAGAAGGAACGACATCGAATTATGCAGTAAGCTCGGTGTTGGAAATTATCGGCGCGCAGTTCCCTTGGCTTTCGAGGCTTGTGATCGGAGTTGTGCCAAACCTTATGCTGGAAAACGCTCGGTGCGCGCCCGGGCACGTAATCCTGGCTGCTCCTGGTTGAAATCTACCTATCAAGCAAGAG
>Ga0302114_10002945_pt1 | contig 10794 bp, 3 predicted proteins | sample AG5_Surface_MG_FD_203107 | JGI IMG/M metagenome (GOLD analysis project Ga0302114, IMG submission 203107) | Marine microbial communities from Western Arctic Ocean, Canada - AG5_Surface | ecosystem: Environmental > Aquatic > Marine > Oceanic | place: Canada: Western Arctic Ocean | collected...
CCTGCAACCCTAAGGCATACCCCGAGCACCACAAGAGAACCCTCGACAACCGGCTGCGACGCATCAGGACGGGACCTGCGAATCCCGCCGGGAGGCCCTCGGTTGAGGGAGCATGCGCGTCACGAGATAAGACGAACACGCCTTTAGCGGGGCGGCTTCACTTGCGCGTGCACGTGCGTCTATGTACCCAAGATCAACTCTAGCTAGTGCGTTCACGGAGCCGTCGTTCACATGTTACAACCTACTGTCGCGCATACAAGAGCCGTTTCTATTCGTCAACCGTCACGCCGCCATCTGTGCGCACACGACAGCCCGCCGATCTTAGCTCGCGTATCGCAGCCGGCAATGTCGTCAGCCGATTGTCGCTGAGGCCCAACTCCCTCAGCGAGGTGAGCTGCCCGATCTCCGCCGGCACGCTCCTCAGCTGATTGTCGGCGAGGTTCAAGTCCTCCAGCGACGTGAGCTGCCCGATCTCCGCCGGCACGCTCGTCAGCTTGTTGTTGTAGAGGTACAACACCGTCAGCGATGTGAGCTGCCCGATCACCGCCGGCACGCTCGTCAGCTGGTTGTAGCCGAGGTTCAACTCCTCCAGCGCCGTGAGCTGCCAGATCTCCGCCGGCAAACTCGTCAGCTGATTGCCGCCGAGGAACAACACCCTCAGCGACGTGAGCTGCCCGATCTCCGCCGGCACGCTCGTCAGCTGATTTTCGCCGAGGCTCAACTGCCTCAGCGCACTCAGGCGCCCTATCTCAGCCGGCACAGCTCCGGTCAGGTCAAACTCATCCAGCCAGAGCTCCACCACCCGGCCGTTTTCCATCTCCACCCCTTCCCAATCCTCCGGTTGCTCGTCCTCCGGCCACCTCTCCTGCAGTGCAGGGCACATCGCACGCCATGTCCGGAGCACTCCGACGTCCCCCTCGTCGTCGAATGTTCGCGTCCCGTCGTCCTTCGACGGTTCCAGAAGCTCGCGACTGTCCCACCCGTCGGGCGTCACGCCAGGGTGCTTGTCCAGCCAAGCCTGAACCACGTTTCGCATCGCCCAGATCGTCATCACCTTCGTGCTGCTCAGGGCGCGACGCGTGAGCGGGTCCTTGGCTCCGTTGCGCCCGAAATGCGACAGGATAGCGCTCCTCTCGTACGTGTGCCCCGAATCGACCACCATCACCGGGTCGCGGAACATGGTTCGCGTGATGGGGCACATGAGCTCTTCGGGCTCGGCGTCGAGATCTGCGTCGGGGGCGTCGGGCGGGTCGCCCCGTGCGCTCGCGGAACGCCGGGTTTGCACGCCGGCGCTCGCGTTTCTGCATGCCGGCTCCAGCATGGCGGACGTATTGCGCCGATTTGAGGGCGCCATTGAACGAACGCCCGGGGTTGCCGCGAGCCCCGCGCTCGGCACTCTGATAGATCTGAGGAGTTTCGAAATTCGGGAGTCAGCTTCCTCACGCCGTGCACAAATTTCGGCGCGATTTTTCTCGGAGGCTTTTGGTGGCGAGAGGAGCACAAAGACGTTCACATGTTACAAGCTACTGCGCGCATGCATGACCCGTTTCTATTCGTCAAACGTCACGCCGGCATCCAGACGCACGACGCAACCCGCCGATCTGAGCTCGCGTATCGCAGCCGGCATGCTCGTCGGCTGATTGCCGAAGAGGATCAAATCCCTCAGCGACGTGAGCTGCCCGATCTCCGCCGGCACGCTCGTCAGCTCATTGCATTCGAGGTTCAACTCCCTCAGCGCCGTGAGCTGCCCGATCTCCGCCGGCAAGCTCGTCAGCTGATTGCGGCTGAGGTACAATTGCTCCAGCGACGTGAGCTGCCCGATCTCCGCCGGCACACTCGTCAGCTGATTGCCATGGAGGTACAACGTCACTAGCGACGTGAGCTGCCCGATCTCCGCCGGCACGCTCGTCAGCTGATTGTAGCTGAGGTTCAACCACTCCAGCGACGTGAGCTGCCCGATCTCCGCTGGCACGCTCGTCAGCTCATTGAAGCTGAGGTTCAACTCCCTTAGCGCACTCAAGCGCCCGATCTCCGCCGGCACAGCTCCAGTCAGGTCAAACTCTTCCAGCAGGAGCTTCACCACCCGGTCGTTTTTCATATCCACCCCTTCCCAATCCTCCGGTCGCGCAGCCTCCGGCCACCTCTCCTGCAGTTCAGGGCACATCGCACGCCATGTCAGCAAGACAAAGACGTCATTCGCACGCCACATCCGCAAGGCAAGGACGTCATCCGACACGAGGCCGGGCGGATATCCCCCCCAAGGAAACCCCCGCTCCAGGGCCCATACGATGAGCTTCATGCACCCCGCGCGGACGGCGGCCCACTCGCAGAAGTCCTCCTTATCCACGCCCGCGAGCTCCAACATCCGTTCCTCGTCCAAGGATGTCAATCCGTCGACGTCCAGGAGGCGGTCGATCTGCGACTTTGACAGACCATCCAGGTCGAGCCTCCTCGGCAGCGACGCCGGCAGCATCGACACGTCCCGCCAGGACCTGCTCGCCATCGCGAGACCGCCGCGGGTTTGAACGTCAGCGATATGGGAGTATATCACGGTCGCGACGTTGCCGTCGGGGGAAAACGGCGCGCACTCATCGACGGCGTCGAGATCTGCGTCGGGGGCGTCGGGCAGGTCGCCCGGTGCGCTCGCGGAACGCCGGGTTCGCACACCGGAGCTCGCTTTTCCGGGAGCCGGCTGCGACACGGCGGACGTCTTGCGCCACTTTGAGGGCGCCATCGAACGAACCTTCGGGGTCGCCGCGAGCCCCCCGCGCTCGGCGCTCTGAGGAATTTCGGTTGGGGACCCCTCGCAAACTCAAATGGGGGTTTCGCGATTTTTCTCGGAGGCTTTTGGTGGCGAGAGGAGCGCAAAGACGTTCACATCTATCGCACACAAGAGCCGTTTCTATTCGTCAAACGTCACGCCGTCATCCAGATACACGCGGCAGCCCGCCGCTCTGAGCTCGCGTATCGCAGCCGGCAAGCTCGTCAGCCGATTGCCGCGGAGGGACAACCTCTCCAGCAACGTGAGCTGCCCGATCTCCGCCGGCACGCTCGTCAGCTCATTGTCGTAGAGGTCCAACGCCTCCAGCGACGTGAGCTGCCCGATCTCCGCCGGCACGCTTGTCAGCTCATTGTCGTAGAGGCCCAAGTCCTTCAGCGAGGTGAGCTGCCCGATCTCCACCGGCAAACTCGTCAGCCGATTGTTGCGGAGGTTCAACCCCCTCAGCGAGGTGAGCTGCCCGATCTCCGCCGGCAAGCCCGTCAGCCGATTGCCACCGAGGTGCAACTGCTCCAGCGACTTGAGCTGCCCGATCTCCGCCGGCAAACTCGTCAGCTGATTGAAGTAGAGGTGCAACTGCTCCAGCGACGTGAACTGCCCGATCTCCGCCGGCAAACTCGTCAGCTGATTGAAGTAGAGGTGCAACTGCTCCAGCGACGTGAACTGCCCGATCTCCGCCGGCAAGCTCGTCAGCTGATTGTCGCTGAGGTCCAACCACCACAGCGAGGTGAGCTGCCCGATCTCCGCCGGCACGCTCGTCAGCTGATTGCCATCGAGGTTCAACGCCGTCAGCGAAGTGAGCTGCCCGATCTCCGCCGGCACAGTTGTCAGCTGATTGCCATCGAGGTTCAACGCCCCCAGCGACGTGAGCTGCCCGATCTCCGCCGGCACGGTCGTCAGCTGATTGCCGCTGAGGTCCAACCCCGTCAGCGACCTCAGCTGCCCGATCTCCGCCGGCACGCTCATCAGGTGGTTGTTGCCGAGGTTCAAACCCCTCAGCGCCGTGAGCTGCCCTATCTCCGCCGGCAAGCTCGTCAGCTGATTTTCCTGGAGGAACAAACCCTCAAGCGAGGTGAGCTGCCCAATCTCCGCCGGCACGCTCGTCAGGTGGTTGTAGACGAGCCACAACTGCCTCAGCGCACTCAAGCGCCCAATCTCAGCTGGCACCGCTCCGTTCAGGCCAAACCAATTCAACTCGAGCTCCACCACCCGGCCGTTTTCCATCGTCACCCCTTCCCAGTCATCCGGTTGCTCATCCTCCGGCCATCTGGCCTGCAGTTCAGGGCACATCGCACGCCATGTCCGGAGAACTCCGACATCACCCTCGTCGTCGAATGTTCGCGTCCCGTCATCTTCGGCTTCGAGATCTGCGTCGTGGGCGTCGGGCGGGTCGCCCCGTGCGCTCGCGGAACACCGGTTTTGCACGCCGGCGCTCGCGTTGTCAGACACGGCGGGCGTCTTGCGCCGCTTTGAGGGCGCCATCGAACGAACGTCCGTGGGGTTGCCGCGAGCCCCGCGCGCGGTACTCTGAGGAATTTCCGAATTCGGGAGTCCTGTCAGCTTCCGCAGGCCGGAAGACGGAACGGCGCACCAAAAACAAACGGCGTTCGTTCGTCTCCTTCCCCGAAAAAGATGAACAGCGCCGACGTAATCGCATCCTCGGCGAGAGCGTCGCGGTCATCACAACCATTATCTTCAGCGAACGTGTCCTCGAACCCGAGTAACCAGCACTTCCACTCCCCATCGTCGCGAACCGCAAGCAAAGAAGCGGTGAAGACTTCAAAGCAGTTGGGAAATGGAAAGAAACATGGATGTGTTTCGTCTAGCTAGCTAGCTAGCTAGTGTCTATTGATGCTAATAAGTTCACCATCCAAGTCCTCCACCCTTCGCCGTCGCTGAATCCAAGTGCGCACGCGCCGAATCCAGCTCCGCGTCAACCTTCCTCCTCTCAAAGTACACCGGACAGTCGAGGGAGTCGCACTCGATGTCCCCGCCGCCGCCTCCACCTCCACACCCCGCACAAATCGCCGACATCGCGGCGGCGCGGTGCTCAAGCCGAGCTGCACGCCAAGCGAGAGTCGCCGAAGCCATCGGTGAGTCGCCGCAATCCTCGCAAACCACTCTCGGCGGCTTTGTCAGTTCCCCGCAGACGGCGCAGTGTCTGGACAGGTAGTACCCGTCAATGGTCGCGCCCTGCCTGGAAGCCGGTCCCCCAAACATCGGCGTGGGTCGCTTGTTCGCAGTAGCCCGCGGCGGCGGGGGAACCTCCGCGAGCCACGCTGGTACGTCCGCACCGACGAGACCGAGGCATCTTTGCAGCGAAGGGACGATTTGTTTCTTGCAGTAGTACTCTGCGTGTAGCCTCAAGCCGCCCCGACTGTCGATGAGCTCCCCGGGTGAGAACACCATGTCGATGAGCCTCGCGCCCGGCTGGCCGTGCGTGACGACGTATCTCACGCGCTCGCCGTGTTTGGGTTCACCCCTCGGATCCTTCGCCAGAGCCTTACTCGCAACGAGAGCGGCGGGCGGGAGCTGGCCGCCGTTCGCCGATGAGTACGTACCGAGCCGAACCTCCTTTGCGAAGATAAACTCTCGAATCGGGACTCGACCCGCGAGGATCTTGCCGAGCTGGGACTGCACGTATCGCTTAACCAGGCTCAGGTCCTTGGAGGCGAAGAGAAGCCGCAGAGAGGTTCGCATGATCTTGACCACCGCCGGGCACGAGTCCCTTCGTACCGTTTCTATTCCCTTGGCGTCGAACGTCGGCGAGGTCTGCCCGGGTGTCTCCCACATGTGCCCCACGTACCGTTTCTTGGTTACCAGCATACACGGCGAGTACACCTTCTCGAGCTTCAGCACCACCGGGGGAGGGTTCTCGGCGGTGACCGCCGCGGCGATCTCTTGACCGATTACTTGCGCCTCTTCAACGGTCCGACCCGGCATGTGGACAAACAGAGAGTCCGTGTCGCCGTACACGACCCTCGCGCCCCACCGCGGGTTCGAGTGTACCATTCGAATGGCGCGCTCCAGCGTCTCCCTGCCGCTCTGCACGATGGCATCAGCGAGCTCAGCCATGGGCATGCGGCCGGAAAAACCCGCGGCTGTGTACCCGTAGGTGACGTTGGCGATGAGCTTAAGACCAAACTGACGAGCGTTCAGAGCTCGGCGTCGGGCGCGCTGGTCGACCGGTGTTCGCTTCAACGCCTGCTTGACCATCACCCGCGTGTCCAAAATCTCGGTGAGGAGCCTGGGCAAGACACCAGGTCGAGCCGAGTGAGGCGCGAACATCACGCCGTTCGGCGCACACGTCACTCCGGGTGGAACCTCTGATGACGAGTCGCCGTCGACGAGCGACGGGAGCAAGCCGCGGGGCAGCGCGAGCTCTGCGACGCCGAGCTTAGCCGGGGGACCGCCACCGAGTCCCGGTGTCTGCCGCGCGACGATGGGGTTCCCATCACCCGCGTCGACGTCCCTCGGGACCCGACCCATGCACGTGGAGTAGCACAGGTTGTACGCGATGACCATCGACGGATATAGAGACTGGAAATCCAACACGGCGACCGGGTCGTCGTACATCTTCGACTCGGGCTCCATCACCAGCGGTAAACACTCCATCGCGGGCTGCCTCGCAACCTGTTCCTTGTTCGGGCTGATCATGACGTAGTTTTGGGTGTGCGCCAGTCGCAGCAACATGGACTCGACCCTGTACTGACTGCCTCTGGACAGTACCGAGAAGAAGTCGATACCGAAGATTCGAGCCTGTTCCGCCGTGCGAGCCACCAGGTCGAGCTGCTCCATCATCCTGGCGGTGACGTTCGCTCGGGATGTCGCGTGGCGAATCGCGCGCCATCGCTGGTGCGCGATGCCTACGTTCGGCCCGACGGCCGTGTCGCCGCCTCGCGCCCACCGCGCCAAAGTCTTCGCGGGAAAGCTCGGAAGGCGTCGGCGCAACACCGCGTGCGCGCACGACTCCAGCGTGTACGACTGCAGCTTCAGCTCACCGCGAAGCGTGCGCCACAGGTTGATCACGATGCGTCCGGTGATGTGGATCCCGCTCGCGTGTAAGCGACCGTACTCGTCGTCCTGTCGCTCCGCCGCGCCCGGTCGCCGTTCATCCCTGGAAATCTCCCGCAACAACCCGATGTTCAGCACAGCCGCTCGCTCCGTGATGTACCCCAGCGATGACCCTTGGATCTCGAATCCGGCGATGACGTCGGGGTCGAAGGATCGAACCGTGTTGATGAACCCCCGGATCAACGCCGTCTCGTCGTCGAACGCGTGAACATCCACGTCCTCCGGCGCACCATCCTCGACGCCCCAACCCCAAGTGCGGTCAAGAACATCCTCGTCCTCTTCCTCGGCGGGCGGCGCTTCTCGGCCGTTACTCGCCGCCGCGGGTCGGTGTTTGTCTCGAAGGATCAGCGCCACGTCTTGCGTCGTCGCGCCGCCGTCGTCAGAGAATCGCACTCCAATCACGAGCACGGGATCGTGCCTTGGATTGGGTAACAGATCGCCCCGCGTACCTCCGATGCACTCCACGCACATCACCCCGAGGTTCAACGTGCCGTTGTCTCCGTCGTCGTTTGCGTTTGTGTTTGCGCCACCCTGGGATCGGAACTCGACCGAGTCGCTGTTCGGAGTGGAATCGACACCCGCGCCCGTGTCCGGTGGTGTGAGCTGCGAGAATCCGCGGCGACGGCTTCGGCGACGGGCGCTTCGCGTTATCGACGCGGGCGACCTCGATTTTGATTTCGTTCTTTGGCCGTTTTTCTCCTCGTGATCCTCGTCGTCGTCTTGGTGCGCCTCGCACCCGTCGTAGCGAAGCAGCTCGATGAAACCCGACGGGTCGTCGTACTTGGGCGACGGTGGACGCTGCGGGAACGGAGATGCCGACGAACTCCTGCCCCTGGACCTAACCGCGGAGTGTGGGTTATGTCGTCCGTACCCTGAACGATCCTCCTCCTCAACGAACGCGTCGCCGTCGCCCAGCCCGATCTGCGCGGGTCCGGATTGGCCGCGGCTGCCACCAGCTTTGGGAATACCCTCGTCGTCTTCAGCCTCGTGCAAGGTGTCGAGCCAACGATCGAGCCTATCCTCGGCAGCGACACGATCCTCGGGGGTATGCGCTGCCGCGGCGACCGCCGACATCCTCAGGACATCCCCCAATGGGGGGTTGAAGAACGGCGACGGGGGAGGACCGTCGGCGATGGATTTTCTCGCCGCGAACGTTCTCTCCGCGGGGGTGGCGCCGCCGGGCACGTCAGCCGATGCGACGGGGTCGACGATCGATTTCGGCCGATACGTCGCGCCCAACCACGCCTCGATGCGTGCACGAGAAGGTGGCGGGCGAATCGGGCGAAGTGCCCAAAGCTTTTTGCGCGGGCCCTCGTCGGTTTCGTGAGACGCGAGGCCGAAGTCTGACGCCGCCGATCGCATCGCTTGCATCGCGCACCGCCGAGAGAAGGGCGGTAGCTCGTCAGGGTTTGAGGTGGGCAGGCGAAACACCCTACCCGCAAACACGAACGGTCGCGCGGGGGCGTCAGCGACCCTCCCGTAAAACGGCTTTTGGTTCACCACCGAGGGCAAGCCGTGGTCTGACAACGTCGCCAAGAGCTTCGCCGCGCTGGGAGGCGTTCGCTTCAACCGCAACACGAAGGTGGCTCCATCTTCAGCATTGTCATCCTCCGACGACGGAACAGCAGTCGCGTCTATGGATGACGATTTCATTTGGGACGACACTCGGCGGTACACTCGCGAGTCTTCCTCTGCGCACGCGAGGTGAGCGTACCCCTCGTTGGACTCCCTCTTTATTCGCCCATCCGTGTCCGTCACCGGCTCGCCGCATATGAAGCAAGGACCCTTAATCGTCGAAGGGGGGGTCGAACGGGCTCGTTTCGAGGCGTTTCCCGTCTGGGGAGTCTCCGCGATGTCATGATCGGACCCCATCAGGGTTCTCTTGATGGAAGTTGAACCGGGCCGAGGTTCGGTGTCTGGGACGCCATCCTCTGCTTCGGTATCCGGGCCCACAGGACTCGGTTTGGGACCGGGCGTCGACGATTCAGCCATGTGACGACGCTCCTCGTTCGCGCATGATTTGTGCGCGTATCCTTTTGTCCGCGACTTTTCGCGTGGGTGCCCCTGGGTGGTCAAGCCACAGATGCGACAGGTCTTGTCCACCTTGGGCGGCGCCGGCGTCTCGGGCTCGGGCTCTTCGAGGTCTGGTGCCTGTTCGGGGGCTGGCTCGACCGGTGACGGTGCGGTGCACGCGATGATATCGGCGCATTCACGCTGGGTCGCAGCGACGTGCACGTCATCGTCATCGTCGTCATCCCCGTATGGACTTTTACCCTCCCCATCACCTTCAACCTCCTCGCGCTCAGCCGCCCTCGCGGCGACTGCGGCGATTGACTTTCGGAGCCTCTGGGACGCCTCACCCTCCTCCTCCGAACCGTCGACGAATGAACGACCGCCCAGAGACTCGCGCGCCATGCGCACTGCTTTCATCGCAGATTTAGGAGCGGTAATCATAGCCTCCCGAACCGTCGCTTCGACATCGTCGTCGTCGCCGCCGTCTGCGTTTTCCCCCGGCGAGTTTTTTTGTTTGTCGGGGGTATCGCCGCGGGGCTCATCATCGTCGCCCCCGGACCCTTCAACTCCCCCGTCGACCATCCAGCGAAGCAATTCGTACATCTCTTCCTGTTGCGTACCCCCCTGTGACGCCGCCCCTTCCCCACCGGCACTCTTCCGTTGATCCAACTGCGACGCCGTGACAGCCTCGGCGTCGACGTCGTCGGCGTCAATCGGGTCAAACGCCCTGGACGTCCTCGCCATCCTTCCCCTCTTTCCCGCGCGTTGCGACGACCCCGCGGCGGTCTTGCCCTGAGATACCGGTTCCCCCTGGGATCCGTTGTCCTGCGACGACGCGTTTGCGGGTCGAACCGTGTCGAGAAATGCATCCGGCTCATCTCCGGGTCGGCGACTGAAGACCTCTCCCACGTCCTGGGACCACCGTCTGACCAGCCCTGGCGGTGTCTGCGTTTCGAACGCCCCACGGTCGATCGAGCGAGAATGGGACCCGCCACGGCTGACAACACCCGTCAATCGCTGGCTGTGTCCCGCGCTGAGATGATCCCCTCGCCCCTCGCCCCGTTCCTCGCGAAGGATATCCCCCAGCGTGAGCCCGCCAACCGTTTCTTCATCTCTCGACTCTGCTGCGGCAGCCGCCGCGACCCGCCGCGAGAGCTCACCCACGAGTCTGTCCGTCTTGGCCAGGTTTCTGACATTTCTCGGCGGCGGACTCGGCGCGATGGGAGCGGGTTCGTTCCTCGCCGCGGCCCGTCTCGCCTCTTCCTCCCACACGGGAGCGAGTGACTGCACTAAGCGAGCGCCGTCCTTCTCACCTGGCGGCGCCGCCGTCGCGAGCGGCTTCCGGACGACATCCTTGGGGTTGGTCAGATGTTCCACGCATCCGTCCACTTCGATTTCGACGTTGGATGACCGTTCCGGCGGGTCGAACCCGCCCTGGCTGCCGTGTGATGACCCCAAGGTGAGGGTCTGACTGCCGACGGAGATACCCTCGTCGTCGTCGTCGGGAGCGAAGGCTCGGTCCCAGCCTCGGGGTATCGTGGTTCGAGTCCACACGCGGTGAGGCTTGGGTTTTGGTACATCGTCGTTCTGCATGGGTTCTGGGGTTTTCATCGCGTCGGATGATGACCCGCTTCGTCGTCTGGGAAACCGCGGATTACGGGTTAAACCGCCTCCATCCGCCGCGTTCTGACTCGCGGCTCGTTCGAGAAGCGACGAACCCCGGTTCATGATTCCCCCACTCGGCCTGGTCGGCTGAGGAACGTCGTCGTACTCCAGCACCACCGTCTTCCGTCGGGTCGTCCCTCCGTCAGTGTCAGCACCCCCCGTGATCACCCTGCGAGCCGGACGCCTGTGTCTGTGAAGCCTAGGCCAGCGCGGGAGCGGGTCGCGGAAACAAACCCGGCTCAACCGCGCGAGTCCCATACCGT
>Ga0302114_10002946_pt1 | contig 10794 bp, 12 predicted proteins | sample AG5_Surface_MG_FD_203107 | JGI IMG/M metagenome (GOLD analysis project Ga0302114, IMG submission 203107) | Marine microbial communities from Western Arctic Ocean, Canada - AG5_Surface | ecosystem: Environmental > Aquatic > Marine > Oceanic | place: Canada: Western Arctic Ocean | collected...
ACCACCACCACCACCACCACCACCACCACCACCACCGCCGAGAAGAAGAGGAAGAAGATGGCCCTGGCCCAAACTTTGAAATTACTTAGATTACGGTTCACCGGGGTCTTTTGGATTGTCATTCTCTTCAACGTCATTTACATCGACGCGGCCGAACAACTCAAGGGAGTCCAGAGGATGGAGGCCACGGCGAATTATTACAAGGGACGTGACTCGCAGAGAGGGAGGAGAACGAAGTCAACAAAGAAGGCAAATTGGCGTGGTGGGCAGGAACAAGTACAGGAACAGCAGTTTCATAGATTGTTGCCGACGAGCTGCACCACAGCGGATTTTGCGACTTGTTGGGCAAGTGCGAGCAACGGGGACGAGATAGATACGGCGCCGGGGACGTTGAGCTCGTGGGATGGAATTTATTCCGATACGCAATTAACGCTGCAGCTTAAGTACGCATTCATCGCCTGTAGCGCGGACGGCGGGGCGTGTGTTTGGCAGGGTGCGACTGGGAAGCGCGTTGTGTACATCAAGGACAACGGCGGTACGTCCACCCTGAGTTACATCGTCGTAAAAGATGGAGATGCTGGTAGTGGTTCTGGTGGAGGGCTGCATGTGCGGAACTCCAACGTCGTCCTTGTCCTCGTGTCATTCATTGACAATGCTGGTGGACATGGAGGGGCAATTCGTGTTAACATGAGTGGCAGTAGCTCTGTAACCCTTCACGGTTGCTCTTTCGCTGGAAATACTGCGAATTTTGGTGCCGACGTTTACAACCATGGCGAAACTGTGGCCATCAATACGTGCCCCGCAGGTTATGCTGCAACTCAAGGCTCCGCCCTGAACAATGTCAACGTCTACCCCGGCACCATGACCTCTCCCGCGTACAGCTTCTCCTGCCTCAAGGAGTGCCCTGCCTCCAAGTTTGCCGTTTATGGCCAGAACTCCTGCTTCGACACTTGTACCGTCGGCTCTTTCATTTCGGGAGATCAGGCTTGCACGAGCTGCCCAAACCACTCGAGTACGTCCAGCACCGGTTCAACCTCAATTGACCAATGTAATATTTGCGACTCCAACTTCTACCTCGACGGCTCGACTTGCGTGAGCTGTGGGGGCGGAACGACGACCTCCCCCGGCTCAACGTCGGTCAGTCAGTGCACGTGCGAGGCCAGCTTCTACCTAGGTGTCTCCAGCTGTGTCAGCTGCGGAACAGGAGGAACCTCAAACTCCGGCTCAACAGCAGTTTCCCAATGCTCCTGCGAGGCTGGTTTCCACCTCGGCGACTCACAGTGCGTGATGGAGTGCACGACGAGTGGCGTTGCTACGTGTTGGGCCAGTGCGAGCAACGGGGACGAGATCGAGTTGTCGGCGGGGAAGTTGAGCTCGTGGGATGGAATTGATGACAATACGCGATTATACTTGGAGAACAAGTACGCGTCTATCGCCTGCAACGCGGATGGGGGGGCGTGTGTTTGGCAGGGTGCGACTTGGAAGCGCGTTGTGCACATCGTGAACAACGGCGGCACCGTCACCCTCACTTCAATCACCATAAAAGATGGAGATTATGGTGGTGGTGCCGGTGGAGGGCTGTATGTAGATAACTCAGACGTCGTCCTGATCATCATCGCATTCATTGACAATGCTTCTGGCGGCAGTGGAGGGGCAATTTTTGTTCGCGACAGTGTAACTGTTACCCTCCACGGTTGCTCTTTCGCTGGAAATTCAGCGGGCAGTGCTGGCCCCGACGTGTACAACAGTGGCGAAACAGACATCAATACGTGCCCCGCAGGTTTTGCTGCAACCCAAGGCTCCGCCCTGAGCAACTACAACCAAATTCCCGGAACAATGACCTCTCCCGCCTACAGCTACTCCTGCCTCAAGGAGTGCCCGGCCTCCAAGTTTGCCGTTTATGGCCAGAACTCCTGCTTCGACGCTTGTCCCGTCGGCTCCTACATTTCGGGAGATCAGGCTTGCACGAGCTGCCCAAACCACTCGAGTACGGCCAGCACCGGCTCAGCCTCAATTGATCAATGCATTTGCAATGTCGCCTTCTACGCGGGAGAATCTTCGTGCGTCAGTTGCGGAAGTGGAACGACTGCAACCATTGGTTCCTTAATCCTCGAGCAGGTGAGGCACGCGCAACCGCTTAATTACTGAGTCGGTGCAACTAACTAATACATTTAATGTTCGCATCGCTCGCCTCTCCCGCAGTGCATCTGCAACGTTGGATATTACCCTTTCGCTGACACAGGAGCCTGCACGGCCTGCCCTGGCGGATTGACGACGAGCGACATTGGATCGACCGAATTCGCCGATTGCACAAACGTTCTGGTTGCCACGAGCGGAATCGCCACCGCGTTTGCTTCCGCCATCGATGGAGTCAAGCTGGTGATGGAGCCTGGAACCTTGACTGAGGGCGACGGAATAAAGTCGTACATACAACTTTACTTGTACGCCAAGTACATGTCCATTTACTGCGACACCAGCAGCGAAGAAACATGTACTTGGAAAGGAGCGACCGGCAAAGGTGTGGTGCACATTCTCAGCAACGGCGGAACGACCACCCTGGGCCGCATAATCATTCGAGACGGTGACTATTCTGTGAGTAATGCGAAGCGAGCACTCCAAGCATTCTGAACTTGCAACTCAACATTTTCAACACTAACCAAACCTTGCAGTACGGTGGAGGACTCCGTGTGAGCAGCTCAAACGCCCTCCTGGTTGTGATGTCTTTCATCAACAACATCGCAAACGAATGGGGGGGAGCCATTAGTGCCCACAGCGGCGCTGTCACTCTCCAAGGGTGCTCATTTGCGGAGAATGAGGCTCCAGCAAACAAGGGCCCCGACATTTACCGACTTACTGGTACCGTCACCATCAACGGTTGCCCCGAGGGGTTCACCACGTCCCAAGGAGTCGCATTGGACATTGACGTCAACTCTGGCTCTGCACTAACGGGTTTTTCCTACACCTGTGCCACGTGCACCACCCCCGGCCAATCCGCCACGAACGTTGGCGCCACCTCCTGCTCCAACTGCCCTGCTGGCAAAACCACGCTTGGCCCCGGCTACCCGTGCCAGACGTGCCAAAGCGGACAGTACGCAGCATCCGCCGGCTCCCCCGGCTGCACCCTGTGTCCAATTTCCAAGTACATTGCCGACGACGGCGATGATCCAGCCAATCACGACCAAGTAAGTGATTGCACGAACTGTGCTGCGGGAAAGTACGGTGACAAGGTCGGGACGACATCCTGTCCAAACTGTGCCGCGGGGAAGATTAGCGGGACTGGAGGTGAGCGAGTGAGCGAGACGCGATGTTTTTAATTTTTCAACTTTTCCGATTAGTATAAACTAACAATTTCTCACAGCCACGTCTTGCACCAACTGTGAGACCGGCAAGTACAACGAGGTGCCTGGCGCCCCCACTTGCACAGACTGCGGCGAGGGGAAGTACCTTGGCTCCACAGGCTCGCCCTCCCAGTACGATTGTGCGAGCTGTCCAATTGGAACGTACTCGAACAGTCCTGGAGCGGCTGCTTGTTCAGGCTGTCTCGCTGGCCATTACACGAGCGGCACTGGGACGGTCACCTGCACCGAGTGCTCCCCTGGAAAGGCTAATCCGTCCACCGGTCAATCTTCCTGCGCCGACTGCGCGATCGGCCGCTATCAGCTCACTTCTGGAGGCGCTGGAACGTGCACGGCCTGCGCCGCTGGCACCATAGCTACGTCCACCGGCTCCCCCATTTGCATTTCCTGCGCTGGAGGAAAGTACGAGAACGGAGAGCGAACTGCTTGCTCCAACTGCGCTGAAGGAACAGCGTCCAACCCGGGAGCGAGTGAGTGCGACACGTGCGACCATTTGGCCGGCTACGTTGCCACGGGAGCTCAGAATGACCAGTGCGAGTACTGTGGGCCGGGCTTCAAGGCAGATCAGTCAATCCACGACTGTGTCCCTTGCGATGCCGGGAAATATTCCGTCGGCGGCGTGAACGAGTGCTTGACCTGCGCTGGCGGCGGTCATAGCCAGGCTGCAGCCTCAGCTTGCGTGGCCACTCCCCCCGGACAGTATTGGAGCGGCACAGCGGATGTGGACTGCCCCGCTGGAACCTTCAGCGAGAGTGGTGCGTCGAACTTGGCCGGTTGCGCGCCTTGCAGCGGCGAGGGACTCTACTCATCCGTTGGGTCGGCGTACTGCTCCACCAACACGGCCGGGACGAGCGTGACCAAGAACGGAGCCAACAACGGAATCTCAACTTCCCCCTGTACCACCAACACCTTCTCCACCGGAGCTGTTGACACCTGTACCGACTGCGTGGGTGGCCACAGCGGAGCTGGTGCGAGCTCATGCGTCTCCACCCCTCCAGGGCAGTACTGGAGCGGCACGGCCGACGTCAACTGCCCTGCCGGAACCTTTAGCTCGAGTGGAGCTAGCAACCTCGCTGGCTGTGCCCCCTGTGACGGCCCCGGCCAATTCTCTTCCACTGGATCCTCCTACTGCAGCGTTGCTGGAGCCGGAACGAAGCCAAATGATGCGAGAGGCGGAGTTGAAAATTGTCCGCCAAACACCTTCAGCGAGGGCGAGTCAACAACTTGCACCGGCTGCTTTGCCAACAGCTACAGCAACGCTGGAAGCCTGTTCTGTTACAGCTGCTTGCCGGGTCGGCGCTACAATTCTGGCAGTACCAGCATTTCCAAATGTGCGGATTGCGCAGTGAACGAGTTCAATGACGACGGCAATGGAGTTTCATGTGATAGCTGTCCAGCTAACAGCTACAGCAACACCGGGAGCTCGTCCTGCTACGTCTGTGCTCCTGGCCACGAGTACGACGACACCATAACGGTGTCGGCCGAAGCCCCCCAAAAATGTGCGCAGTGCCCGATTTCCAAATTCTCCGCCGTTGGAGTCTCCTGCGAGATCTGCGCTGCGTCCAGCGGCTACGTTCAGCACGTTGCTGGCTCGGCATTCTGTAACTACTGTGGCCTGGGCCAATTCGCGGATGTGTCCACCAACACGTGCGCGAACTGCCCCGCCTCGAAGTACTCCACAGGAGGGAGCAGTTCTTGCACAGATTGTGAGAGCGGGAAGATCTCGGCCTCTTCAGCCCAGTCCACCTGTGCCTTCTGCGATGCCGGACAAGTTCCCAACGAGGCTAGGACGGCCTGTGAATCTTGCACAGCTGGGAAGATGAGCAACATCGGAGGTGAGCGACAGGAAGCAACGATCAACGATAAATATATAATCGCGAGCAATACTAAACTAACCCACTCGGGCTTCGCTCGGCGCAGCTGACTCCTGCTCAAATTGCGCTGCTGGCTCAAACTCAGGCGCGGGAGCTGGGTCCTGCAGTCTCTGCAGCCCTGGCTCCTATTCTGGCGCAATCGCAAGCTCCTGCTCGCTTTGCGCGCCCGGAAAGGTCAGCGGGCTCGGAGCGGACGAGTGCGATGACTGCGTTGCCGGGAAATTTGCAAATCCCAGCACCAGCAACGTTTGCCAACCTTGTGCGGCCGGAACCTTCTCCGGTGCAGGAGCCTCAGCCTGCGACTCAAGCTGTGCCGCCGGGACGTACGGCGCTGCCGGAGACACTTCTTGTCAGCCCTGTGCGGCCGGTAAATTCTCCCCAGCCGGAGCTTCAGCCTGTTCCTCCTGCCTCCCGGGAAAGTTCAGCGCCTCCGCCGTTTCCGGCTCGTGCACTGAATGCGTTGCTGGACGCTACAGTGACATCTCGGAGGCCACGGCATGTGGCCTCTGCGATGAGGGCATGCACTCGAGCGCCAACTCTGGCAGCTGCAGCATATGCACGAGCGGGAAATCTTCGATTGAAGACAGATCTGCATGTGAAATTTGTTCCGCTGGTACGCGATCCGGCTCCGGAGCGGGCAGCTGTACAAACTGCGAGGCGGGGAAGTACAGTGGAGCACAAGCAGACGCGTGCATCACGTGTGCGGCTGGAACAGTGTCTGGAGAGGGCGCAAGTGAGTGTCTGTCGAGCTGCTTGGCTGGCCAATATTCCGGAGCTGGCGCATCGACCTGCGCGACCTGTGCTGCTGGTACTTTCTCGCTCGCCGGAGCGAGCAGCTGCACAAGCTGCGCAGCCGGAAGGTACAGCGAAATTCAGGCGGGGACCTGTAATGCTTGTGCAATAGGAAAGATCAGCGGGGGAGCTGCAACATCTTGCTCCACCTGCGACCTCTCCAACGGCTTGGTCAGCTCGTCCACTGGCAACTCCGTCTGCTCCTACTGCGGTCCGGGCACCAAGGCGAACGGAGCGTCCAATTCTTGCGTGAACTGCGACTCAGGAACGTTCAGTTTGGGTGGAAGTGACGGATGCGATGATTGTGCGGGCGGCAAAATTTCCAACGCTGGAGGTGAGCGAGCGAAGCGAGCGAGCTTTGTGGAAGACTTGGGCGATAAAGTGCGCGAAATGGCTACAAACGGCTACACCCACTACTAAACTAACCCACCCAATTCGTTTGGCTCGCTTGGTTTGCTCGTGTTTCATTAAAAATGCGCCTCGCTTCGCTCGGCGCAGATTCGTCCTGCGCCGGATGCGACCCAGGGAGCATTGTGACCGACAACGCTTGCCAACCTTGCCCCATTGCTACGTACGCTCCCTTTGGAGCGACGTCCTGCAACGGCTGTGAGGTCGGTGGAGGCATGTACGCCACCGCCGGTTCGCCTTTTTGCAGCGTGGCAGGTGCTGGAAAGAGGCCGAACGCTACCAGGAGTGGCGTGGTTGCCTGTGGAGCCAACACCTACTCAACCGGGGCGAGTGATACCTGCACCGACTGCGTGGGCGGCCACAGCGGAGCTGGTGCGAGCTCGTGCGTGACTACCCCTCCTGGACATTTCTACGACTCGGGGAGCAATGCTGACGTTGAGTGTCCAGCCGGAACCTTTAGTGAGACTGGGGCGGCTAGTGAAGAGGAGTGCGGAGCTTGTGAAGGGGGCGGTCAGTTCTCTCCAACAGGCTCCTCCTACTGCAGCGTTGCAGGAGCCGGACAAGTCCCCACGGGTGACAGAACAGACTCCACCCCCTGCCCGAAAAACCATTTTTCCACCGGTGCGGTCAACTCCTGCACGCCCTGCATAAACGGCCACTCCCCAGTCGGTTCCGTTGCCTGCATCTCCACCCCCGTAGGCTACTACTTCCACGAAGTTGACAGCTCCGACGTCCCCTGTCCCGCCGGCAGACACTCCACCGGAGCAGCCAGCATAGAAGAGTGCCAACTTTGTGAAGATGGCTTCATCGCTGCCTCCCCCGGCAGCGGGTTCTGCTCCGTCTGTTCCGCTGGCACCTACAGCAACACAAACAACACGGAGTGCGTTGACTGCGGCATTGGCAAGATGAGTGGCACGGCCGCCTCAACTTGCGAGCTCTGCGAGGATGGAAAGTTCACCAAAGCCCAGGGCAGCTCGGAGTGCACCCTCTGCACCGACGTCATCAGCAAATCCACTGGCAGCAGCAACCAGTGCTACTGCAAGCCGGGTTGGTACTTGGCTGAGAGTGGGATCGAGTGCGAAGAGATGATGGAGGGAGCGGCGGACAACACTCCGAGGGCGACGTTGGCGGAATTGCCCCTCGAGGAGGGTTTTTGGAGGGCGACCGATTCCAGCTTGGAGGTCAAGTCCTGCATGGTTCCAGAAGCGTGCGTGGGCGGAAACAGCACCGAAGAGTACTGCAGGGAGGGCCACACTGGCCCTTACTGCAACGTGTGCGAGGATAACTACAGCAAGGACGTGTTCGGGCTCTGCAACAGCTGCGCCGGAGAAGGTGACATGATGAGCGTCTTGCTGACCATTCTGACACTAATTGCGATGATTGTTGCGGCCTACTTCTTCAACAAGAAGGTTCTGAAGAAGTACAAGAAGGAAGTGAGGGGCATGAAGGCGGCCTTCAGGATCATGTTCGTGAGCTACCAGATTCTTGCGGTTTTGCCCAGCATCGTGCCGGAGATGAAGCTGCCGGAGAACTTCACGGAGGCCATGGAGGGCATCAACTTCCTCAACCTGAACCCGTTTCAGCTGATGAATTTGGGCTGTTTGTCCAGCGGCTTCAACTTCCACGCCCAGCTCGTGATTATGACGATCTTCCCGTTAATTCTCTGCGCGGCGTTGTTCTTAATTGGTTCTTTGAGGAGGAGCTGGAAAGGCATGATGGAGACGCTTATCTTGGTGGTGCTCTATGCAGTCCTGCCGAGCGTGTCCACCACGGTGTTTGCTGCAATCCCGTGCGACGAGCTGGACACGGGCGAGAAATTCCTCATCGTTGACTACGCTATAAATTGTGACGAGAGTTCTTACACTCTGTTCGCAGCGTACGCGGGGTTGATGATGCTCGTGTACCCAATTGGGGTGCCCGCCTTGTTTGCCTGGCTGCTGGCGAGGAAGAAGAAGCACATCGTGCAGCCCGTGGCGGATCGGGAGGAGGATAACGAGCTGGCCGGAATTGGGTTCCTGTTTGACAATTACAAGCCGAGCTGCTGGTACTTTGAGATAGTCGTGACGGTGTTGCGGCTACTCCTGACGGGAGTGCTGGGGTTGATTGAGCCGGGGAGCGCAACCCAGCTGTGCGTGGGAATGCTAATCGCCGTTGGAGCGATGTTGCAGCTTTGCGTTTACTTGCCTTACGAGAATAAGCGGGACAACGTCTTGAGCGTGCTGGGGTACGTCCAGATCTTCCTGGTGATGTTGTGCGGGTTGATGCTGAAGGTGCAGGCGTTTGCCGAGGGGGTGGACAAGGAGATGCTGGGGGTGTTGTTGATTTTGGTGAACATCATGGTGCTGGGTGTGGCCGTTGCAGTGGTTGTCGTGAATTTCTTCAGGCAGCGGGAGGAGAGTTATGAGAGCGACAATGCGGCTGCAATTTTGAAGAGTGAGGTTGGGAAGCAGAAGAAAAGGGGGAAGAAGGGGGGAGAGGAGAGTTTCGACGACGTGGGAATTGAGCTCGGGGAGGTTTTCACGGAGAGGAAAAGCAGTTTTGAGAATGTCAATCCACTGACGGCAAAAACCGGTTGAGGTGTCTTGGGAAAAAAAGACTGATATGAATCTGATTGCCGAAATTAAGCTGTAGAAGAGTAGCTAGTTCCTATTGTTGAATAATTAAGCAATTTGTGTAAACCTGATATCGACCTTGTCGAATTTCTTGCTACTGGCCGCCCTGTTTGCCAACCCTCTCGCCATCTTACTCGCCATCCCGGCCCCCCCGGGGGGGGCCCCGGCGCCCGGCCCCCCCCCCCCCCATATCTTGCCCCTCGCTCCCCCTCCCCCCCCCTCCTTGTTCTTCAGTTTGTTCAGCTCCGCCTCGCTGGTGTTCGTCTCGCTGTACAGCCCAAGGTCCAAAACCAACCAAATCCAATTCAAAACTGCTCAACAGTCGATTGTCACCACCTCCTCCTCTCCCTCTCCCTCTCCCTCAACCTTCACATCTTTTTTTGCCTTCTTGACCTTCTTGCACATGACCTTGTGCACCTCCCACCCGGCCCTCTGGCAATCCGGTCCGCAGAAGAAAGCCACCTTGCAGCTTCCACACCGCTTCCCATCCTTTCCGCACACGAAACACCTGTTCTTGACCAGCATAGATATCCCGAGAAACTGCCTTTGCGCCTGGAACGCCAATTCGCACAGGCTGTTCTCCCCCCCACTCTTCTCGTTTCTCAAGCAAACCAACGAGCACGCCACCTCCTCCCCCTTCCCCATTTTAAGTATCCTCGGCACGATTTCAACCACAGAAAACCCATTCTTATAGTAGTGGCACATCTGAGCATGGTACTCAGAAGGGTTGTAAGCATCAAACTCGCGATCTCGCAGATGGTGATAGAGGACAAGGCAGTTTGGGTCGTTCGTTCCCGCGAATTCGTGAAGCACTGATGTATTGCGTTTCAGCGTGCGTTCTTGTCCGAGGGGGTTCAATTCTGGGTTTGGGGGGATCATTCTTGGATTGCAAATTACGAATAAATAAATTTCTTGATTTGTTCGCCCAAAAATCTCCCCCCCCCCTTCCTCCCCACCATGTTGGCTCAACGATACCAGCAGAAGCCCATGCAGCCTCCCTCCTACGCGTTTAAGGACGTTCCTCCTCCTACTCGAGATACGCTTGAAACATCCTCAATCTTCCACATCCTGGAGGACAGGCAAAACTTCCTCGACATCATGGCTGAGATGGTCCTGTGTTGCAATGAGGTGATGCAGCGGCAGGCAGCCAGGATCCTGGCCTCTCCTTCCTCCTCCACCTCCACCTCCGCCTCTAGTCCCAAAAAGCCAAAGATCCCTTCCAAGCCTCTCTCTCTCGAGTACATTGCGGATCGGCTGGACGTTGACGACCCCATCTTCGGCTTCGTCATCCGAACCAATCCCAATATCTCCAACCCCACAACGCTTATGCCGCGATTAGATTCTGGCATGCTTCAGGGATTCATCACGTGCACAACCTTCACAAACTGGCAGGTGAGTGAGTGAGCAGCGAGGCGGAGCGGAGCGGAGTGGTGGAGCGGAGCGGAATGGCGGGGCGGAGCGGAGCGGGGGGGGGTTGATGAAGACGAGAAATATATACGAGCCAGCGACTCGAATACTCGCCACTCGAATACTCGCCACTCGCCACTACTAACCCCATCGCACCTTCTTCGCTCGGCGCAGCGCACGTTCCGCTGGGACTCCACCCACGAGGAGGCGTTCTCCTTCGACGAGGACGAGATGTTGGCCAAGCGGCTCAACAACGAAACTTCAATCGATGGTGAGCACCCCACCCCACCCCATCTTTCTTCCCAAAATTTCAATTTTTTAACACGTTTTTTTTTCTCCTCCCTC
>Ga0302114_10002952_pt1 | contig 10789 bp, 10 predicted proteins | sample AG5_Surface_MG_FD_203107 | JGI IMG/M metagenome (GOLD analysis project Ga0302114, IMG submission 203107) | Marine microbial communities from Western Arctic Ocean, Canada - AG5_Surface | ecosystem: Environmental > Aquatic > Marine > Oceanic | place: Canada: Western Arctic Ocean | collected...
AAACTTTGGCGCCTAACCCCAAAAACTCCTCCGCGCACGCGCGTCCAATGCCTCGAGTGCCCCCAGTGACGACAATGCGGTGGTAATCCAACCGCCATCTTGATTGCGCGGCTGTAGTGGTGGTGGTGGCTTTGGCGTTGGTAGTAGTAGTAGCGGTAGTTGTTGTGGTAGCGGTACGAACGGGCGCTGAAGGAGGACGCCCGATTCCTTGATGTGGTTTTTGTCGAATTTCGTTCGTTGTTGTAGTTGTCTCTACTGCTTTCTCCTTTGGCGGTCGTCCTCGACCGCGCTTTGACGGTGTTTCAATGACTTCACCGAGACTCGGCGGCGGCGGCGTTTTACGAACCGCCGGTTTAAACGCGCCATTGCGCGAAATCGGAACAAACTTTTCCGCGTGCGGCAAACCCATCGTCAACGTCATCGCTCTCGATACGTTTTCGTTAATCTCCATAGTAGGGAAGGATTCGAGTGCGTGGAGGTTGACGTCTCGAGAACGCGATTGCTTTTTTTGTTGTTGAGGTGGCATCACTCTCGCGGGGTTCTTCCTCGGTCGTCCCGGACTCTTCTTCGGTAGAATCGCTACTGGCGCAGCCGCCGATGGTTCTTTCCTTGGCCTCCCCAGTTTCCTTTTCTCCGTCGTTTGAGTAGACTGTGGCACAGATCGCGATTGTTTTTTTTGTTGTTGAGGTGGCATCACTCTCGCGGGAATCTTCCTCGGTCGTCCCGGGCTCTTCTTCGGTAGAATCGCTACCGGCGCAGCCGATGACGGTTCTTTCCTCGGCCTCCCCGGTTTCCTTTTCTCCGTCAAAGTTTGAGTCGTCTTTGGCGGTCGCCCTCGTCCTCGCTTCTTCTCCACGCCTTTTGACTGGAGCACCAGTCTTTTTAAAACAACATCTTTCGGCAACGCCGGTGGTCGCCCTCGTCCTCTGCCACCACCTCTGCCTCTGCCTCTGCCTCTGCCTCCTGTTGCGCCTCTGTCTAGTCTGTTCTTTTCCGCGGTCGTTATCAACTCAAACTCTTTACGAATAACAATTCCTCCTTGTGGAGCAGCAGCAGATATCGGGGTCGTTTTCGGATTTGGCGTTTTCGGCGGTCGTCCTCTTTTCTTCTTCTTCTTCGAAATTGATGATGATGATGATGAATTCACCGATTTAACAACCACTTTCTTCGTCGTAATTGCGCTCTTCTTCGTTTTAAAAGTCGTCGTATTCTTCTTCTTCGGTGGACGGCCTCGACCTCTTTTTTTCTCACTTTTACCATCTGCTTCTGCACCACCCGCAGCAGCACTCGTCTTCTTCATCTTCTCCAACGTCTTTTTATTCTTTGAACCTTTTGGCCGTCCCATTATTATTATTATTATTATTCGTAATTGAATTGTTGTTCGAGTTGTTTTGTGTGGAAGAAAATTTATTTTTTTTTTATTTGGCAAATTTTGAAGGCAAATTTACATCATATACAAGAGTATATATTACAGAGTAGTATTAGTTGACAATGTCTACGAAGCCTTCTAAAGCGAACAAACGAACCAAGGCGTACAACACTCGATCGCCAAAGATGTCAATTTTCGTCGGTTTCCCCCCATTTTCGGTTTTCGTTTTTCGAGGCCAATAGGGCTGCGTTTCCAACCGGTTGGAATCCGGAGACGGGACGCCGTATAAGGTGAGGCGGTTGCATTTGGAGAGGGCGAAGAAGAGAGCAAAGGCGCCAACTGGTGGCGTCTGGCGGATTTTGAAGTTTTCGCCGAGGTCGTTAAGTAACGCACCGGCGGTGGTGTACGCTTCGCGGATGGCATCGGCGAAAGAAGCGTCCAAAGCGATCGCGTGCGTGAGTTGATCTCCTCTTCCTTCTTCTCCTTCGTCGTCGTCGTTCTCGTTATCATCTTCTTCGTCGGTTAAGGATAAAGCTTCTCGAATTTTCTCCTTCGCGACGTCGTCTAAGGCGACCAGATATTTAGCAAACGGCGACGTGTATTTCTTCATCACTTTTCGATCTTCGCTCTCGTCGATGTTGCCCCCCGCACTTTCGTCCTCGCTTTCGCCTTCCATCGAAGAAGAAGAGGTGGTGGTGGTCGTCGTTCCAATCGTTACAATCGATTTCTCTTTCACCGCCTCCCCGGACGAAACAATGTCCTCAAAAAACGACGACGTACTGCTACTACTGCTACTACTGCTACTACTGCTACTCCTACTACCACCACCACCGCTCACAATCCTATACGTCGCTCTCCTCCCTACAAACTGTTCGTACCTTTTCGTCGGCGCGTCGTCCGTCCGAAACACCGCGTCGTTCGCGTCAATCTCGCCGCCTCTCTGCGCGTCCGTCACGATAGCCGCCGTGCCGACTAAAGCGCACGTTTCGTATTGCTTCTTTTTATTATTATTACTACTACTACTACTACTCCTACTGCTGCTGCTACTAAATATATCCATCATTGGCAAGTCTTTCATCTTCGTTAAAATACTTTTCGATATCGTCGTCGTTGTTTTTGTTGTTTTTCGCAATCTCTTGAAAGGCGTCTCTACTAAATCGTTCTCGCGCAAATCGCCGAACACAGTATTCGTATCCTCCTCCTTTTCTTCGTCGTCGTCGTCATTTTCCTCTTCTTCTTCTTCTTCTTTTGCAAAGATCATCCGGTTTCCGGGTGGTAACGAAGATGAAGACAAAGACAAAGAAGAAGAGGAGTTGTTGAAATGTTCAAAGTAAAATCGCACGCTTTTCGAACAGACGACGGCGAACGACGCCAAGCAAAGAACGACTCCGACCAAAAAGCGAGAAGACGAAGAAGAAGAAGAGTTTGGATGAACTCTTCTTTTCCCTAAACCTTTATCTGCTCGTCTCTTTTCCTCCTCCTCCTCCTGTCGTTTTCGTCGAATCATCTTCTTCACAAAGAAAGAGAAAAAAAAAGAAGATTTTGGATTTTTTTTTCAACAACAACAACACAACCCAACGAAAAATTTTTTCAACACTTCGAAGACTTTCTTTCCATTGGAAACGAAACGAGACCAACAGTTCTTAAGTTCCTATGACGACGAGCGTTTATAAAAAAATTTAACGTGAGGGATCACGTCCATAGAGCACAGACTTAGGAAAAATAAAACTTCTGTCTTTGTAGTGAAACAAGTACATATCACAATTCACGCGTTATATTAACGCACCTCTGTGTGTGTGTGTGTGTGTGTGTGTAACTCTCTCTCTCTCTCTCTTAATAACTCTTCTTTGTGAAGATGATGCGTTAAAAAGTTGAGAAGTGAACGTCTTCAATAATGAATACTACTAATACTACTAATACGAATACGAATACCAATGATGATGAAAATTTCCTTCTCAAATCGAGGAAAGAAATGCTCGACTACTTCCTCTCCCCGGAGTGTGATTTTACGAGAGAGCTCGTGGAACGAGCGGCTGCTGCTGCTGCTGCTGCGACTACCACTACCACCACGAGTACGACGACGTGTACGAGTGCGATGGTACAGTTACACGCACCTCCACCGAGGAGCAAACGAGACAGATTTATGAGCGCGTTTAAAGGACAGATAAAACCGTTGCAAAGCCATCGGTTGTTGGACGAACGGGAGAGGATATTAGCGCTGAGCCAAGTGCTGTTGAAATGGAACCGGAGGAAGAAGTTGAAGAAGAAGAAGAATGAGAAGAATGAGAACGAGAAAACAAAAACGAACAACGATGGTAATAACAATAAGAATAATCATAATAGCAAGGAGGAGGAAGAAAAAGACGAAATAGAATTAGAGAAAGCGGACGAAATGCATCGGAAAATGGTGTTGACGATTTACGCGAAACTCACGGGAAACTATCGCGAGGAGGAAATCGACGCCGTCGGGAAGCACTGGGAAACGATCGGTTTCCAAGGTGAAGACCCGAGCACGGATGTGAGAGCGTGCGGAGCGTTAGCCGTGGCGAACATGGTATCATTTGTATTGTTTAACGCGGTGAGCGCGAGTGAGAACGCGAACAACGGCGTCACGCTCGGCCGAAACGCCGTGGCTGTCCACCGTCTTTCCCGGTGCCCAGGCCAACAGTTTCCAATGTGCGCGTTAGGCGTCACCTTCACCAGCTGGTCCATTCGTGTCCTCGAGAATGGTTTCCTAAACGAGCACATAAACGACCGGAACTCCAAGTTCAACTCCGTCTGGGATTGCCTCGACAGTTATTACGTCGGCGTGTGGAACATCTTTTATAAAACCTGGAAACGCGGGAAGTACTCCTTAAAAGACGCCAGCGCGGTCTTGAAACATTTAGAAAAACACTTATCGTGCAGAACCGGGGTTAGCAAAGCCATTCGCGCCAGCGAGCGTGTTTTGGATATGTAGATTTCTAATTATTATTCATCGAGTAGTAGTAGTAGTAGTAGTAGCAGCGCTTTTTTTTCGAGATTTGAGTACGAGTAAAACTTTTGAATTCTCTCTCCACTACTTTCTCACGACTTACTTTGAGATACCACCACCACCACCAAAATGGCGTCCAACACCACCACCACCAATAATAATGAAACTCGTGCTCCTCTCGCTCCTGAACAACTCTTATTATCGTCTACGGATTCCGAAACTTTATCGAAAAACATCTTAATGGTTGGCGCCGGTGGCATCGGCTGCGAGTTGATAAAAACGCTCGCCTTGACTGGTTTCCGAAACATTTCCATCATAGATTTGGACACCATCGACGTCTCAAACTTAAACCGGCAATTCTTATTTCGAAAGAAACACGTCGGGATGAGCAAAAGTCAAGTGGCGAAAGAGAGCGTGGAGAAATTCGCGGGCTCGAAACAAACGGGGATAAACATTGAAGCGTACACCGGGAACATCAAAGAGGAGCGATTTGGGTTGGATTTTTTCAAAAAATTTGACATCGTGCTCAACGGTTTGGACAATCTAGAAGCGAGAAGGCACGTCAATCGGTTGTGCTTATCCGCGAACGTGCCGTTAGTCGAGTCCGGGACGACTGGGTACAAAGGCCAAGTGACGGTGCACTTGCGAGGGAAGTATTGTTCCTGTTTCGAGTGCGCGCCGAAACCGGTCCCAAAGTCGTTCCCGATTTGTACTTTAAGAGATACGCCGAGCACGTTCGTGCATACGATAGTGTTCGCGACGGATCTGTTGTTTCCGAGATTGTTCGGGGCGAATAAAGAGGATCCGAGCGATTTAGACGAGGAAGAAGCGCGAGATGCGTTTACGAGGAAAGAGAACGAGGCCGGGACGGCGTTTGCGAAACGAGTGTTCGCGTACGTCTTTGAGAAGAAAATCAAAGATTTGTTAGAGCGAGAAGACATGTGGGCGAACAGAGATAAGAAACCGGAGGCTTTGGACTCAGAGACGTTGTTCAAAACAAAAGAAGAATGGACGACGACGACGGGTTACGGCGATGCGCATAAGAAGTGGACGATGGAGGAAGCGTCGGAGATTTTTGTTCGGTCCGCCGGGAAGTTGTTTGAAAAAGGCGACCGAATAAGCGAGTTTGATAAAGACGACGACGACGCGGTGGCGTTTGTCACCGCTACGGCGCAACTGAGATGTGCGAATTATGGCATTGGGTACATGTCTAGATTTGATGCGAAAGGTGTGGCCGGGAACATCGTCCACGCGGTAGCTACGACCAACGCCATCGTTTCCGGGTTAATCGTCATCGAAGCTTTGAAGATTTTAAACGCGCAAAAACATCTCGATGAAAAAGAAGAAGGAGAGGGCAAAAACGATAGATTGATTAAACTGGCAAACTCTAGATACACATTTGTCGGTAATTTTAACGCCGGACGACAGCTGTTGCAACCGCTCGCGCCAGACGAGCAAAACCCAAAGTGCGTCGTCTGCGCAAATGCTCGCGCCGAATTGTGTTGCGACATTGCCAAGACAACCTTAGCCGACGTCATCTCGAAAGTTTTGAAGAAGAAGTTGAACACGAACGAACCTACGGTTTTGAAAGGCGACGATATGTTGCACGAAGAAGGGGAGGATTTAGACGACGACGAGGTGGAAAACTACGCGGCAATCGGGAAAAGAACTTTACAAGATTTAGGCTTGGAGTCTGGCGGTATTTTATGCGTCGACGATAACAGTCAAGAGCTGAAGTTTGACTTGGTCGTCGTGCATCAGGATTTGGAAGAGTTTGACGAGGATGCGTTCCCGGAAGGGTTCGAGTTGAGAGGTGAAACGCCAAAGGTTGCGGAAGGTGTGGAAAAGGAGAAGGATGAAGACGGAGCGGCAACTGATGGGGAAGCGAGCGACGAAATAGAAATTGTGGAAGAAGGGGTGGAGATTACGAAAGCGGTTCCATCGCCGCGTCTCGGTAAAACGAAAGCGATAGCGTCGTCGCCATCGCCGGCATCTAAGAAACGGAAGACGAAGTGAACTCATTCAGTTTGAGGATACACACATACATATATAATTACAAACAAGCCGCTCTATAATAAAAGTATACATACTTTATAAAATCGAAAAAGTTGACTCTCTCTCACGCCTTCGTTCTTTCTTCTACACAGAACACATACTATTAAACATCTAATAAGCAATTTTACGGATAACTCTTATACGACGCGTTTTCTTCCTCCTCTAACTCTCGGTCGATAAACTTCTCGTATTCACTTTCGTTCATTAAATCCGAACACTTCTCCACTTCTTCTCCGATCGCTTCGCACTCTAAAATACTCGCGCTCGGCACGCACAGTTTGTACGCCTCTCGGACCATCTCGTCGTTAAATCGAACATTCGTCACTGGAAACGGTAATTTCAAATGTCTCGTCCCGTTGACGTTGGACCATAAACTGTGGTATAACTCGTCCGCGGCGGTTCTGTGAAACCCGGACCATTTCAAAGTCGCCAACGACGTTTCGTTTTCGATGAACTCATTTTTTGTTTGTGCGTTTTTGAGCACCTTCTTCTCAATCTGCAAAACGTCTCCTATTTTATCGAATCCAAAGTCGCTGATGGCAACGGCGACGGACACATTTTTATTACTACTACTCTCATCGTCATCGTCGTTCAATAAAGATGATGGTAGCTGAATCGTGAGTTTTTCGTGCGTCGTGGTGTACAAAATCGTCGTTTTTGGTTCTGAAGAAGCGTCCGCTTTTTCTGCTTTCGCGACAAAAGAAGAGGAAGAAAATCGACGTCGTCGTCCTTCTTCTCGGAATGGAAAGGACACGTCTTCTGTCTTTTTTTTCGTCGCATTCGAAGAAGAAGAAGAAGAAGAAGGTGGAGAGAAGTAACGAGCGCTTCTGCTGCTATAATTACTCGCAGAAGCGGTGGTAGAAGATGATGTGGACCCCGATGAGGAGGAGAGGTAGTTTCTGCACACCACGCGCAAAGAAGAAGAAGAAGAAGAGGAGCGTTTCATTGTTGCAGGTCTGATGCTTTTGAGCACCGGAAAGGCGCTTTACGTATTTTCGTGGTTGTGGAGCTTTTTTGGCAAAATTTTCTCTCTTCTGCTCTTCTCTTCGTCCTCGTTAAATTAATAAAATGGAAAAACTTCTGATACTATGATGAGCATATATACGCTTTCGCGGTGGAATTTTGAGAGCGTCATCCATCGCACGAAGAAGACAAAAGAGTTTGTGTGCTCGTGGTGAATTCTCTCTCTCTTTGTCTGTCTGTCTGTCTGTCTGTCTGTCTGTCTGCGCGCGCGTGTTTCCTTCGTCGTCTTTGAAAATTGTGAAAACATCATGTATCCGAACCAGAGACAACGCCCACAAAGAGGAGGAGGACGACAACAACAACAACCGTCTGCAAACCCACGGCAATCATCTGCTCCCGGACAGTCTTCTTCTTCTCCGTCTGCATCTGCATTCGCCCGAGGCGTGGCTTTAATCAGCCCGAGAGGTATTCTTAATCAGTCCAGACGATTTTTCGATGACTATCAGAGACGACGAGAGAGAATCGGTTTTGGACGACAACCGAGGTATCGTCCTTTGTTGGCGAGAGAAGAGTATCAGGACGGCAGTGGGTTTCAATCGCCGAGATTTTTATCCAGCTGGTTGAGAGGTCCGGGTGGAGTTTTGTTATTGTTCTCGATCGTCTCTTTGTGGTTTACCATGAGAACTTTGGATCAGTTCACGCACCAAACGCACGTCGACCATCGAGACAAACACGTCTCGAGGAAGTTTTGCGAAGAGAGGAACGAACGCGTGCCTTTGATTTGCGCGCACGGAGGATTGCACGGCGGCGTCGGGCAAGAAAAAGGCGCGTCGTTTCCAAACACGGTATCTGCTTTTGTCGCCGCGAGTAGGGAAGGATTCGAGTGCGTGGAGGTGGACGTCTCGAGAACGCGAGATAACGAGTTGGTGTGTTTACACTCGCGAGAGTTGAAAGCGATTACGAATAATAAGTTTGAGAGAGTGCAAGACGTGACTTTAGACGTCATACGCATGCACGCGAAGAAGAAAGGCGTTTGGATATCCACGTTTAGAGAGGTTGTTGACCAAGTCGTAAACAGAGGGTTTAAACAAGTCACGATTGACGTGAAGGACGACCCGAAAGCGGGATGGTCGGGATTACCGGAACAAATATTCGAGACTGTTTTTGCGGAAGATAGTAGCAATCATAACGGGGGTGGTAGAAATAGCAATAATAATAAGCATAATAGTAAGAGAAGATGCGAAGAGTGCGTATTTTGGGGAAAAACAGACGCGATGTTGAGGAAATTCATAGAATTCGACGGCGGTAAACACAAAGTCGGGTACACGGTGGCGAATTTCTCCCGTGCGTTGAGGGACGAAGGGTACCACGAATTGAGCATAAACAGACCTTTAGGCGCGTATTGCGTGGCGATTCAATCGGAAATGGCTGAAGAAGAGAAACTCATTCGAGACGCGAACGATAAGTTAGGTTTAAAGACGTTCGCGTGGACCGTAAGCGACGCTCGAAGAGTGCGGAAGTTGGCGAACAACAACGTCGACGGCATAGTTACGGACGATCCGTTGATCGTTCGAAACGTGTTCGAGAAGATGCGAAGGGACTGTCTGAGAGGTAGCCACCACGTCCGCGACGAGCGTTTGTGAGATGACGATATAGTATTGAAGAAGATAAGTCTAGCTTATAAATACTAAAACACACGCGTCTTCTACTACGTCTACTACATCTTGTCACCGCGCAGGAAACATTTTGAAAAGAACTATTTTCTCTTTTGCTACATATTACTACTCCTACTCCTATTTCCATTATCCTCCTCCGAATCCGCTGAATCCCATCGCTTTCATCATCTCTTCCTCTTCTACGGTCTTCTCCACCTCCTCCTTTGTCTTCCCCATTTTCTTCGCCTCTTTCTTCAACCGTTTCCTCTCTCGCTTCGCCTCGGCTTCTTCGCGTTCTTTATTCGTCGCGTGTTCGATCCTTTTCACTAAATCTGTTTCAGTATCGATGCCTTCGTCTGGATTTTCCCCTCTCTTGATCATTTCTTTCCTCTTCTTATGCACCGCAAATCTGTTCCTCACTTGCTCCACCGTCGACCGTTCCGCGTGTATCGATATCCCTCGTTCGCGTTGCGTTTTCTTCGAGTTGATGTGGTCTAAATAACTCAACGAATCGTGTAAAATCACCCCGGTTTCTTTACACCGAAACCCGGATCCTTCCCCGGTGTTTGGATTTACCAACGTCACCGTCCCTACTTTACTCTCTAAATCTTTCTTAAAATCTCTCTTGATCATGTTCTCTCTCGTCAGTGGTTGTTTCACGACTAAACCAAAATCCGACGCTTTCGGTTTTTTCTTGTCTTCCTCCTCCACGCGTTGCAACGCTTTCGCGGCGTATTCGGATTTGTCCCATTTTTTTCTCGTCGTGTTATCGATGCCCGCTGCTGCTGCTGCTCCCGTTGTTGTTGGGGACATTTTTGTTTCTCTTCTTCTTAAATCCTTCTTCTTCTTCTTCTTCTTCTTCTTCTTCTTCTTCTTAATGTATCAATTCAATCAATTCAACGCGCAACGCGAAAGCGCAAAGTGTACGTGTGGTGTGTAAGTGAGAGTGTAAATTCAATAATTTTTCTCTCTTCGCTCTTTTGTTTGGAGGAGTCTTTTTTGACGGCTCGGGACTAAAAATTCTTCTCATCAAACAACAACAACAACAACAACACAAAACGACGACAACAACGACACGGACTGACAGAGAGGAAAGGACAAAAACCACAGAAAAAAAGAATCATCATCCGATGGCTTCGTTTGCAGAAGCTCCCGCAGGAGACGTCGCCAAGGGTACGAGAATTTAACAGGATTTCTTTGAGTAACATTCCTTCCTTCTTTTGTGTTTTTACACGCGACTCGTTTTACTGACGTATTGTCTCTCTCTTTCTTTTTTACTTTCATACGAATAGGCGCGAAGATTTTCAAGACGAAGTGCGCGCAGTGCCACGTCGCAGAACCGGGGGGAGGACACAAACAGGTACGAGAGTGTGTTTTCGTCGTCATCTTTTCTCCGATACGCTTTGGAGTGTTTGAGAGGAAAGGGTAGAGAGGATGTTCGAGCAGTTTCGGTCGATCGTGCGATCAGATCTGGTCGTTCCGGACGCGCTTTCTTCGCGACTGGATTTGTTTTCGACTCGATCGATTTTGGGCGGCACTCGTGCAAGGTGAAACGTTATCGAGTTTCTCTAGTAGCGGCTGAGAGAGAAGCGAGAGATCTTTAAAACGACGAAAACTCACACACGTTTTACTCTGTTTACTACTGACATAAAACCAACAGGGACCAAACTTAGGAGGCCTTTTCGGTCGCGTTTCCGGCACCACGGAAGGTTTCTCCTACTCCGCGGCGAACAAAAACAAAGGCGTCAAGTGGGACGAGACGACGTTGTACGA
>Ga0302114_10002957_pt1 | contig 10781 bp, 10 predicted proteins | sample AG5_Surface_MG_FD_203107 | JGI IMG/M metagenome (GOLD analysis project Ga0302114, IMG submission 203107) | Marine microbial communities from Western Arctic Ocean, Canada - AG5_Surface | ecosystem: Environmental > Aquatic > Marine > Oceanic | place: Canada: Western Arctic Ocean | collected...
AGTAGGGGGGTGGGGTGGGGAGTAGGGGGGTGGGGTGGGGAGTAGGGGGGTGGGGTGGGGAGTAGGGGGGTGGGGTGGGGAGTAGGGGGGTGGGGTGGGGAGTAGGGGGGTGAGGGTAGAATTGTGTTAGATTTTTGTCGTGAACAGACTCAAGGCCTCGCTTGCATAAAAGGAGGTAACCTCAGAGCTTAAAACTCACTTGCGCAGCACGCGTCTTCCTCGTGGAGCCCGGGGAAGGTGATACCGCCCTATAATAAAAGTGGGGGTTAGTGGAAAGGTTAAATTATCCAATATATCTTCATTTGTTTTGGAGTTTAGCAGCTTACGTATTTGCATGGCTTGGTGTGTCCATCTCCGAACCCGGAGACGGATGCAAGAAGAGAAGTTGCCAGTAGAAGTTTCATTGTATTTAAGGAATCAGTTGTTGGTGCTGAATTTTTACTTTTGGAACTTGGACAACTCCTCAAGAACCGAAGTGCCGGCTAAAAAATAAAAAAAATAAAAATAAAAAAAAACTGTTTTGCTTTCTATTTATTTTTACTATTTGCCGCTATGAAGTTCTTCCTAGCCGCCACCTGTGTATGGACGCTCCTCATAAGAGCAAAAACTGAGGCCCGAGTAAATTCTGGACACCATGTGCAGAATGTGCTCGACTCACTCGAGCGAGCAGAATTCTCAAAGAAGACAATCTCAACAGACCCAGACCCAACGGAGTTCATGTATAACGATGCTGTAGTTGACCATTATGCGGCTTCCCTCGGTTCAACCCCCAAGAAATGGTCGCAAAGATTCTATTACGATGACACTTTTATCAAGGCAGACAATTCTCCAGTCTTCCTCTACATTGGAGGCGAAGGCGCTCAGGGACCAATGAGCGACCGTATGTTCATGTATGAGCTAGCGTCGGAGGTTGGAGCTCTCGTAGTTACTCTTGAGCACAGATATTACGGAAAAAGTTTTCCTGTGGACAACATGAGTGTTGAAAACCTCAAGTTCCTTACTTCTGAGCAAGCCCAGGCTGACCTCGCTCGGATGATCGACTTTGTGGCGGCTCTCCCGGTCGGCGAGGTCGAGCTGAAAGCCCAGCCCGCCCTGGTGAACAAGTTCGACTTGTCCGCGTCAAGATGGGTGGCTTTTGGAGGATCTTATCCCGGCAACATGGCGACGTGGCTCAAGCTCAAGTACCCTTCAAAGGTTGTTGGGACCGTCGGCTCTTCTGCGCCAGTCAAGGCTGACTACAACTACTTCAAGTACGCCCAAGTGACTGGCTACGCAATGTCTTACCCTCCCATTGGCGGGTCTCAGCAGTGCTACGACATCATCGAAGCCGCAATGACATCCGTCCACGACGCGGTCACAAACAACCCCGACTCTCTTCCACCCTCCCTCTCCCCTTGTGCCCCCGTCAAGGGGGCGGAGGACATGTATGCTTACGAGAGCGAGATTTTCGGGTGGTTCCAAGGAACGGTCCAGTACAATATGCAGGGCCCCAGCATTGCAACGGTTGCTTCGCTTTGCTCAGCCCTAACCTCAGCCTCCTCCACCCCCATCGAAGCCCTTGCTTCAATGGCCGATGACTACTTTGGTGGAAGTTGCGTCCCTAGTTCCTGGTCAGACCTGATCGATGAGCTTCGGGTCGAAGAGTTCGACGGGAGCAGCGCCATGCGGCAGTGGATCTACCAGAGCTGTAACGAGTTTGGCTACTTCCAAACAACAGAGGGAAGCGATCACCCGTTCGTCCCCCTCAAGGGGGTTACCTTGGACGCTGCGGGTAAAAAAATGTGCGAGGCGGCGTACTCACTAGATGCCTACGCAGGTCCGAGAAAGGGCGGAGGAGGGGACGAGACTTACGCTAGTGACGAGCACTACGGCGCGAGGGACATTCAAGGAACCAACATTACCATGCCAAACGGCAGCTGTGATCCGTGGCATAGCCTGGGTGTTATTAGCGAGGAGGGCAAGTTTTACGACGAGGACCAGAATACTGCTGAGGGAATTGTGCCAGGTGAGTCTCACTCAGTCTCCGCTCGCCTTCTGGAAAACGAGAGTGCGAGCAACTACTAAACTAACATTTAAATATTCCAGTATTTATTGATGGGACGGCTCATTGTCGTGACATGTACGCCCCTGGCACTTTCGCCGCGTTCGGGTATAACGATACGGATGCTGTTGTTGCGGCTCACGCGACGATCAGGGAGCAGGTGCTGAGTTACGTGGGCTAACTACATAATTTATACGCATACGGGGTTTTTTAATATTTTTATGACATTTTGGCGTTCGAGAAGTCCATTTCTGGGTGGGATTTTTTGAACTTCTCCAATATCTCCGCCTTCTTGCTCTCGTCACTCGTCGGGGTGCCCATCGCCTTGGCCCTTTGGTCGAACATCATCTTCTCGACCGTCTGTCTAGTGTCCCCGTCCAAATCTGCCAATTTACTATTTTCGGGCTGCACCTTTTGGGTGTTGATTTTGGGATCACCCTCCATGACGCAGCTCCACCACTCCTGCTGGTTGAACTTTTGCAAGTTGACCACGATGAATTTTTCGCCCTTTCCGCTATCTTCCAGAGTCCAGAAGCTGTCGTCCACAATGATGTTGGCGTGGAACTTTCCGTCGGCAATCTTGTCGGCTCCCTTGAGCCCGCACGAGAACGATCCCTTCTTCATAGTGAGATTGATGTCCTTCCCTCTGGTTGTGGCCGGCACTGGAATAGTGAGAGCCACCTCGCTAAGAGTTTGCGTCCAAACGTATTTTCCCTCAACAGTTCCACCATTTCCGGCAGGGGGAGGTGTTTTGTCCTCCTCCTCATCGGAGTTGTCGCCCTCCTTCTTCGCCACAGGAGTCGCCTCCTCCTCCGACGGAGGCTTGGGCGGCTCTGCCGCAGCCGGAGCCGCAGCCGGAGCCGCAGCAGCAGTCGTAGTCGCAGCAGCACTCACGTCAAACCCATCTGAACCAATCTCCATCACCCCATCATCCCCAACCTTACTCTTCTCCGCCTCCGCCTCAGCCTTCGCCCTCTTCTCCTCAAGCTTCTTTGCCTTGGCCTTGGCACTTGCGGCCTTCTTGACCTTGTCGCTCAAATCCTTTTCCTTCTTCTTGGCAAAGTCCTTCTCGGCCAGCTCCCTGTGAAGCTGAAGCACCTCCGTCACTTTTTTGACAGCCATTGCAGTGTCAGCGCCAGTCGCCCCAGAGAAAAAGTCGGTTTTACGCCTCAAGAAGCTGAACATTGAATTCAGCAACGGATCGATGCCATGAGCTTGCTGAGCGATGTTCATGTACATCCCGTCGAAGCGCTCATCATGTAGACCATCAACATATGACATTTTGGTTGCTTGTAGCACGTGTGGAGGCGAGATAAAAAAACCTCTTTTCTTATAAATTTCTTTGGACCAGAAAAAAGCGTCTCATGTTGCAGCGTAATATTGTCCTCCCGACGCATACCACCGCCAACCAAAACCAATCTCAATCTCAATTCCAATTCCAAATCAACAAGCCACGGCATGGCCGACGAGCTAAGATCAAGAGGGACTACATTGTCTTTGGAGTCTTTTTCGTTAGCATTTTTTTCCTTGTGTTGGGTGTTTTTATTTCTTTTCCCTTTATCTCCTCCTCCTCCTCCTCAACCTCTCTTTCCGATGGAGAGCCCAAATCAGTTATCCAACAAATCTACGATGGGGATCTCAATCTTGTTGAAATCATCTTTTCAAAGTCCAGTTCAAGTGGCAATCACGGCACGGGACGTTTTTGCAAATTAAATTTCGCCTCCCAGCTCAAATCGCCAGACACCATCCCAATGTTTCGCGACTTGGTTCGTGTTTCGGGCTGCGATCCCAAATCCAATGGCAAGCGCAATGCTATCCACAGTGTTGACATTGACGAGGTGATTGCCTTTGCGTCCTCCCAACTCTCTCAACAACACCCAGACCCTCACGACCGTGCCCTCCACGTTCAAAATTCAATTAAGCCCTTTGGTGTTGCATTTCACCAGTCTCGAGTGGGGTCAACCCTCATCTCAAACTTGATGACCGTGACTACAACTGAGAGCCTCCAGAACAGGGTCTACTCCGAATCGTCGCCTCCCTCGACCGCGGTGCGCCAGTACTGTGGGCTAGACGGCTGCGACACTGATGGTCTTGCCACGGTGTTCTTCGTAATGGGCCTGGGCAGCGGGCGAACTTATGGACGGAACTTTTTCAAATTTCAGAGTATTCTCTGCATAAACATGGGAGACATTGTGGATTCGATTGACGCGGTTACTTCCGTCATTGGGATACCCAGTGGAGCGGCTCCCTCCTCTCACCTTCCGTTTGTCTTTGTTTATAGAGATCCGGTTGAAGTGATGATGTCCCACTTTAAGGATGGGGCAAATCAACCTAATTGTGCAAGGGGCAAAAGCCACCCGAACGAGGTGGAAAAGAACCTTCTGCGGGACAAAAGCGCAAATGAAGTTCCAGCTGGCTCATTGTCGACAAGCGAATTCTGCGCGGCTCACTTGGCTAGCCTTGGAGGTGGGTGAGCGAAGCGAGAAGCGAGCTAGTCACAACTAAGTAATCAAACTAAACCTTCTCCTCAATCAACACAGAGTACGCTCTCCTTGCGCTCGGATCTCACCCAGAGCACTCGCGGAACGGTCTCATGATCAATTACCACTCGGAAAGGCACGGAGGTTTGGTTGAGTCGGTTTTAGACACGTTAATTCCGAATTTCTACGGGTTTGGGAAAAAGAAGACAGAAGCCTGGAGAGAGCGCCTGGAGGTTGTCGGGGGCTTTTACAGCAAGGCGAGGGGCACTGGGAGCGTAGACTTTGAGCACGACAGCGAGAAAAAGCAGGAGGGAGCTAGTGATGAGATTCGGCGTTATGCAGCAGCGTACATGGAGCCAACTTTCAATCGGCTGGTTACTGAGGAGGAGGAGAAAAGGCTGCAGTTGATAGTAGTCGCTTAGGCATAGGTGTAGGCCCATAAGTATACAGTAAACAGATTTAGACAAGAAGCCAATGTACAAATTTCAAGTAAGCATGGCTGCACTACGAGAGGGTTGAAATTCCACCCCTGGCAGAGCAGAGATGATTGTCGAGTTAGTTGAAGGCAATGTTTAGGCTAAATTGAGAAGTGAGAATAAGCCAAGGCTCAATTGTAGCATTAGACCACTTAAGATTCATCCGTTGACGTCGTATTATTTGCCAATTCCAATTTCTTCAATCTCTGAAGCTCCTCTAACTCCACCAACAGTGTTTCAAGGTGGGTCGACACTTTGCCAAGCGCTCTCATGTCGCCGAAGTGCTCAAACTTCTTTCTGATGAGGTCAAACACAACTCCCCACGGCTGACCGGAGACGTTATCAGCACCGTACGGCATCACCCCATTGAGCTCGTAGAAGAGGTCGTTTTCCGTATCTAAACTCAACACCCACTCCTCGATCTTCGGAATTCGGTTCCGATGATAAAACGGGTGAGGTTGGCATATCCAGTGCATTTTTGCTTCAGAGAGGTTGTCGAACGTATACTCCAAGGGGTCGTTATCACTCTCAAAGTATCTGCCGACGTACTCCTCAGATGTGTAAGTGAACCGATACAATGTGTGTCGATGCGAATTTCGGCAATTTGCAAGGATCGTGGCAATTCCAGCCATTGCGCATGCGAGGGCCACTCCAAAAATAGTGTTTGCGTCTTCAAAAAACTTTGCCGATTGAAGATTTTTGTCAACGAAAAAATTGAAAAGATAGAACATCGCGAATGCGTTAACTGACAGCCTGGTCACTATCCACATGGCGAAAAGACTTCCGCCGAGCATGAAAGGATTTCTGAAAATCAAAATGGGAACGAAATTCATGCAAATGAACTCGGGGCGTAACACGTCCAGAAGCCCGAAACCGCCGTTCGATAGCACCCACTTGCCTTTCCCTGATGCCCTTAACACAATGTTGGAAAGGGTGAGCTCGCAGAGTGCGTAGATCGGGACAATGTGGGATTCTAAGCCATGTTAGAAAAAAATAAACAAAATGGTTTGATAACCTAAAAAATGCTCACCTACTACCAGAGCAGCTGTTGTAATTGCTATGATGGAAGTCGATATGTAACCGGCAATGAAGAGCCCCATTCCACATTGGAAGAGCACGTCGTGGAGATTCCTGTCTGGAAGCAAACCGAAAATCCTGTCACTCGCCCTGCCCCGAATTTGATCATTCATCAACCCTCTCTCAAAACCTATGGAGGTGTCGGTGATTACGAAGGCGGTTGCGCAGATTGAACTGGCAATTGAGAACACACTTACCAAGTCGAATTCTGAATTCTGCGACGAAAACAGAACGTAAAGTTGGAAAATTGATCCTGGGAGGGACTCAAAGACAAGTTCCACAACCCTCGATTGGCCCAGCAGCTGTTTAGGTGTTTTAGTGGCGCCTTTCTCCTTATTGTTGCCTGATAGGTATTGGAAACTGTGGACGCAAGGGGAGAGGCCAATGAGCGCCAAGAGCACCGAGGTTGAGCATTTCTTTAATCCCATCCCGCGAGTTTCTATGTACATCAGTAGACCTTGAATTCCCAACGATGTGGACAGAAGGGATACTTGCACCTTGAACGCAAGAAAATTCGTCGCGTAGAAGCGAAGCGTCATCACGATATCCGTCAGCATGTCCAGGTACGTGAGAGATAAGGAGACCGAGAGCCGGAAGAACAATCCCAATCTAGCCATCTTCAGGGGCTTTTCCAATATTCTTGCTGCCTCGATGAGAAAGGGCCGAGCTTGCTCGTGGATGGAATAAGCCTCGAAGAACTCATCGAGCTCAAGGAAAATATTTTCGCTCCCTTTTATACAGTCGATGAAACTTTGGGCGGTGGCGAGGGCCACTGCTTTCTGGTTTTGGTCAAGAGATCGTACAATGTCGCGAGTTTTGGCAGAGGGCGAGCTGAAAATGATGGGTCTAGTTGTCTCAATTGTCTCAATCGTTTCCACTGTTTCAATTGTTTCTTTCCTCAATTGTACATTCTTGAGACCAAACGCTAGCGACTTTCTCCGGAAGGCAACTTCCTTACGATTGTCATCACATGTGTGGATTTCCAATGAAGAAACTTTGTTATGAGCTCGTTGTTGAGAGCGGCGCCGCAAACTAGTCATAACGATATGTAATTGCTCCACAGATCAGCAGCTCAAAATGGTCTCGTAAGGTCCCTCCAAGTATCAGTATTTCTTACTTACGCACTGCTAATTCCGTAGAAGTTAGTAATCAGTGTACTGTGGCCCTTAACTATAATCCTTAAGGTGGCATTGTAAAAAATTACAACGCCAAATTTTTTTAATTTTTTGCAAGAAAAATGACAGTTCCTTTTTTCACGTAAAAAACAAATTTCTACGTTTACAGACCCACCCACCCCCTACACAAACGTCCCAAAGAACCATAAGAACCATACATCATGGGAATAAAAGATTTCAAAGTGCAAGGTGGTATTGGCAAAGGAGCTTTCGCTGCTGTGACCAAAGTCACACGAATTACCGATGGGAAGACGTACGCATTAAAGAGAGTTAACATAAGCAAGATGAAGCCACAGGAGATCAGTGATACTCTGAATGAGGTGAGCAGAAACTCATTCATCAAATATCACCCCAAAACAAACCCCTCCCCCTCACACACACACCCCCAACCCCAACCCCTACCCCATTCACAGATCCGATTCCTCTCCTCAGTCCGCCACCCCTACATCGTGGGCTTCCTCGAGGCCTTTCTGGACCGCAACGACACCGAGCTTTGCATCGTGATGGAATACTGCAGCTATGGCGACCTCGCCGAGAAGGTTGAGCGCTACAAGAAGCGCCGGCAGTACATCGACGAGAAAGTGATCTGGGCGTACCTGATCCAATCTCTCGAAGCGCTGTCCCACCTTCATAGCAAGAAGATTTGCCATCGCGACCTGAAGCCCGCCAACTGCTTCCTGTGCGACGATGGCACGATAAAAATTGGAGACATGAATGTCTCCAAGCGGATGAAGCACGGCCTGCTCAAGACCCAGATCGGCACCCCTTACTACATGAGCCCCGAGATTTGGAGCAACAAGCCCTACAACGAGAGCTCCGACATGTGGGCCTTGGGCTGCCTGATCTACGAGCTGTGCGCCCTGCACCCCCCGTTCCTGGGGGACTCCTTCCCCCAGCTGAAGCGCGCGGTGCTACAGGGGCGGTACAAGGCCATCCCGCGGTGCTACAGCAGCGAGATGAGCACCGTGCTCGGCAAGCTCATGCGGGTCAGCGCCAGGAGCAGGCCCAGCGCCAAGGACCTGCTCAGCTGCGCGGAGGTGCTCAAGTACATGAAGCCGGGGGGCTACGGGAGCATTGCGCCAGAGAGCGATAGGCCCATTGACCTCATGGCCACCATGAAGGCGCCCTCGGGGCCCAAGAGGCACATCAGCAAGATCCTGCCCAAGCCCTGCTACCCGGACAGCAGGCCGAGCAGCCCGGAGAGTTGGCCGGTCAGTGCCAGGGGTCGGAAGGAGAGCATTGAGGCAATTAATAACAACAACAACAACAACAACAACAACAACAACAACAACAACAACAACAACAACAACAACAACAATAATAATAATGATTTAGAGCGCGTCGAGGAAGAGACAGAAGGCAGCAGCAGCAGCAGCAAATCGGAAACAACAGATAAGGATAAGGATAAGAAAAAGGAAAACGAAAAAGATAAGGTCGCACCCAGCCCCATGCAGAGCAATAGGAGGAGCGGGGCGAGCGGAATCGCCAAGGAGGCCAGAGGCCACTCCAACAACAGCCACAACCACAACCACAACCACAACCACATCCACAACCAGGACAGAGACAGACATGAAAGAAAAGCCCTAGCCCCGCTCCCCAGCAAGAGGGGCGACAGGGACGAGAGCAACAGGCCGCCCCGCAACCCCGCGAGCGGGAAGCCGCAGGCGAAGCAGCAGCAGCAGTACGCGGGAGGGAGGCCGGGAGGGGGGGGGCAGCACAGGATGCCTGGGAACCAGAACAGGGACGACTACAGCCAGAAGCCGCACAGGCCGGGGAGGGAGCCGAGCCAGAAGGCGAGCGCGATTGGGGGGGGGCGAAATGGGCGGCCGACGGGGGGACAGAGGCCTGGGGGGGGACAGAGGCCGGGGGTTGTGGCCAATGTGGTGCCCAGGTACAATCAGGCGGCGGGGGTTTATGCCCAGCAGCAGCAGCAGAACTACAGGAGGGGGCAGTACAGCTACAAACCGAGTTGGTGGGGATAGAATTGAATTGAATTGAATTGAGGGAGGGGGAAATAATAACAACAGCAACAAAAACCACGACAACACTGTCGAATGTCTAATTAAGCTTCTAAATCTAAATTTGGATGCAACTGCTCAACGGCACTTCTCGCTTTGTCCACTTTTGATTTTACCTTGGCTAGCATGGAGGTCTCGAATTCTTCTAATACTACGTTAAGATTATCGTGATTGTTTAAGTGCAATTTCACCGCGAGATCCAACCCGTCGAGCATCGCAGCATTAGCACCCCACCCTTTGAAGGGCGTCATAGGGTGGGCCGCGTCACCGATCAGAGTGCACCGGTCGTTGAGAAACTCCCGGAAATTGACAGGTAGAGTTCGGTCAGATATGCTGTAGGTTGAGATTGCTTCGGAGCGCGTGCCTTTGAGAATAGAGGCTATTGACGTGGTCCAGCCGGCGGTGAGGTTCAGAACAGTTTTCAATATTGCTATTGGAGAACTGTACGTTGACGCTGACAACGGCGGGACAATTGTGGAGAACTGCCACATGACCTTCCCATGCTCAAAGGGCTGAAAATATAGCCTGCTCTTCCCGTCGGCAATCTGGACAATCGTTTTGTTGTCGCCGAGTTCATTTCTGATGCTGCAACTGCTTTTCTTCATGTCGGAAATTGACAACATCCCCAATGACACTTGGACATTTCTACTTTCCAAGGGGTGGGGGTCGTTGGGGATGAGGGAGCGACGAACAGAAGAATTAACGCCGTCGGCAGCCACCAGAAGACTCGTTTTTTCAGTCGCTCCGTCGGAGAATTTTACGGTGCTAGTGGAAGAGTCGAACGAGGAAAATTTACAGCCCCATTGGACCGGAGACGCGTTGGCCAGGAGGGCTGACCGGAGGGATGAACGGGATGCGTGGAAGTTGTGCTTCGGGTGGAGGGTAAGTTTGGGGCTTGGTGAGCGACCACAAAGGAGAGAGTGAGGTGCCTGTTCGACTGGAGGTCTGTTGGCAGATCTAAGTTCAGGCGGGACGTAACACGAGTTTGTTGGAGGGTGAGGGAGTAACCCTGGTGCCGAGAAGAGGAGGAATTGTCGAGATCGTAAACTTTGTTGGGAATATGACGCTGATTGAGGGCAGTAGAAAGGGCCAGGCCGGAGATGCCGGCGCCTATTATTGTTACTGGTAGATTGTGGTTTGGGTTTGGGTTGGGGTTGTGGTTGTGGTTGTGGTTGTGGTTGTGGTTGTGGTTGTGGTTGTGGTTGTGGGGAAAATTGGTAAGACCAGTCGAATCACAAGCCTTGCAACGTGAATGGGGAGCACATGAAGAAGATTTGGACGGAATGAGAGAAGTGCCATCGCAAACACGACAGAAAGTCTTTATGTTGCGTCTTTGCATCCGGTATAATTTTTCATGCAATTCATGGTTTGTGGGGGTGATGGGGTAAGCTGAGAAATCTAGGAGAATTTCAGATAGGCAACCCGAAAAAAAGCAATGTAAAACATAAATTCAGCTAGAACAGTCCCCCTTCCTCATTTAATCTTAAAATAATCGTCCCGCCGGCTCACTCAAA
>Ga0302114_10002960_pt1 | contig 10767 bp, 8 predicted proteins | sample AG5_Surface_MG_FD_203107 | JGI IMG/M metagenome (GOLD analysis project Ga0302114, IMG submission 203107) | Marine microbial communities from Western Arctic Ocean, Canada - AG5_Surface | ecosystem: Environmental > Aquatic > Marine > Oceanic | place: Canada: Western Arctic Ocean | collected...
AGAATTTAGAAGTGCCAGAATATTCGTTCCAAGACGAGACGACGATGATCGTCGGTTAAGTATAGTGCGTTTTAATGAGCTAAATCTAACTATCCAACACTTGTACTCTTCGCGAAAATTCTACTACCGAAGTATTATTATTCTATCGTTTTTAAGTTTATCCTGCGAAAGGAGTTGATTCTCGTCGCGCAGTTTTCACACGCGAACCCTTTCCAATTGCCTTCTGCTTTACACTCTTCCAATCTCGCCGCGGCGCAATAATAACAATAGCTACATCCACACCGTTTCGCGACGAACGCGTTACACGGAATAGGCGCGTCGCCGCACGCTGCGCAAATAGCGACGTCCTCGTCGAATCCATCCTCTCCTATTCGAACGGTCGAGGCGTCTCGTATTGTCCTCACCATCATCCCTCCCAGTCGTTTATTACTTTTCTTCTCTTTCCGTTTTCTTCTATTCGCGTCTTCGTTTTCAATTTCCTTTTCTTTTTCTTCTTCGTCGTCGTCATCGCTCTCTTCTAATCTCGCCGCCGCCTCTCCTCCTTGTTGACGAAAACCGAGCACGTACTTCGCCCTCCTAAAGAACTCCCTCGCCCCTCTGCTCTCCATCATCGGCATAACTACCGTTTTCCCAACCTCTGTAATCTCTCTCATCGCCAACGCTCGATTCAAATACTCGAACGTCATCGCCCTCCCCGCGTTTGGATTTTCGTGCGCGAATCTCACGCTCGCCACCCGTTGCGGCACGTTCGGAAACTTCCCCGAGTACAAGAACAAAATCAAATTCATCGTTCTCGCCACCGAGTGTGCAGTTCCTAACAGTTTCACCACTCTCGAGGTCGTTTCATCTGGTAAGCACTTATTGGCGACGAAATTCGTCGCTTTCGAATACAGGTATTTACAGACGGAACCGCACAGCAAAAGCGTCCATTTTTGCTGCTCTCTTAAGCTCCCGAATTGGGCGATTCCTTTCTCATCTAAATACGTCACGTTCATCATCTCCATCCCTGGGGTAGGTTTTGAAACTCGCACGGTTTTAAACCAGAGTAAGAATTCCAGGAATAACTTCATCTCTTCTTTGTATTTCGAAGCTATGTTTACGTCGAAACAATCGAAACACTTCCCGAGTTGTTTCAGGAAGATGATTTCCAGGAGTTCGTTATCGAGTTGGTGCGCATCTAGTTGGCTCACTCTTAAGACGACCGGTAAAGAAGACGAAGAGGACGCATCACTTAAACCTCCGTTTCCTTTTCCTGAACCGGTTTGGAGAGTTCCGTTCGAAGAGGCCGTCACCACCGCCGGTGAAGAGGACACGTTGGTCGACATTTTTGTAAAGAAAACGACAGTGTTTTTCCCCAAAGTTCGTCCGATGAGATGACGCAAACAACTCTCATCAATGACAACAACACGTAACAAGCAGCGGATGGAGGAGGAGGAAAAGGAGGAGGAGGAGAGATGATTTAAGATGATCTCAATCAAAGCGACGAAAAAAGGCCGACTCTCTCTCGACTACGAAAAACGCAAGCATTGGCTTGTCACGAAGATACGAAACGTCTCGGGAAACGACGAAGCGATTGTCAACTTGTGCTCGCGGGTATCGAAGAGTCTCGGCGCGCAAGCGAGAGTGGTGCGAGAAGGAAAAGGAGAAAAAGTCATCGAAATTCAAGGCACGCACGACGAGAAACGCGTGGAAGAGTTACTCGCGAGAGAGAACGTAAAAGTTGTCGGTTTGCGACGAAAAGTTGAAGATGGACCACCGGAGAGAGAGGAAGAGCGAAAAGAACGAGCGAAACCGAGACACGCCAACAAGAAGTACTGGGACACAAAAACCGGGTTAATCAAAGATTCGGTCAAGGAGGAAAGTGGCATTGAGGATCCGGTGAAACCAGAGGACGTGTTGCGGGTGAAACAGTTGAGAGAGACGAATAAAGAGTTTGCTCGATTTTGCGAGTTGATGAGGAAGTACCCATTTTGGTCGCACCGGTACGATAAGTTGGCGGCGATGTATTTCGAGAAGAGGAATGGGAAGGAAGACGAGGAAGACGAGGAGATAAGGAGGAAGAGAAAGAGGTGCGAGATTGCGTTTGAAGAAGAAGAAGGAGAAGAAGAGGATGTGAGAGATGAAGATCGTCGTCAACAGAATCATCCGAAATCGTTGGAAGATTTGGGCATGGTCGCGTCAGTCTCGGATTTTAGGATGTCGAGAGAGGAGAGAGCGAAAGCGGCAAAGGAGAGGATGATGGCGGTAAAGAGTGCTGTTGGTCCACCAGATGCGACGAGAGAAAGCAAGCAGCGCGTGGAAGAATACGAAGATATTGCGACGAAAATGCTGCGCATGCGCGGGTTCGCGCCGGCGTCTAAGGGGAAGAAGCCGGCTACTTCTACGACTGCTGTTACAACGACCACGACGAGACAGAGACCCGTGATGCCACCAAAGAAGAAGAAGAAGGACGTTCGCGTTGGAATTCCGATCGGTGCGAGTGTAGGATTCGGAAGGAAAGCGTGGTCGCAGAAACAATTCGATGAGGAAGATTTGAGGATGTCGACTACGGACGAGGAAGAAGAAGAAGAAGAAGAAGAAGAAAACTTCCAACGAGTTCGAGAAAACGTAGCGTCGAGACCACTGGTCGGTGGACGCTTCCTCGACAACAAACGAAAAGACGAGAGCACGTTTCCATCGTTACCTTTGTCTCGCGCTGCTCCTCCCACGAGAGCACCAGAACACCGATTGCCGCACGAAGAGTTTCAGCAAACGACAATGTCCGAGGAAGAGGCTTTAAAATTAGCGCTTTCGCTCAGCGCGGACGAACACGCTCGCGAACGAATAAAACTCGACGACGAGATCGAACGAGAGCTCGAAGTTGCTCGCGCCGTTTCTCTGAGCTCACGAGAAGAAGAAGAAGAGGCACGAAAGCAAAGCTCTCTCTCCGACGACATCGCCCAAACCTTGCGCCAACTCGGTTTCGACCGAGACGTTTCCGAAACGCTCGCCAACGACGTCTTACCGGCGATGCCGACGCGCCAAGACGTCATCGACCTCCTCGGTACTTTAGGCATAGAGAAACAAGTCGCCGCAGATTTCGCGAACTTTGTCGTTCTAAACAATACTCACGAGGAGGACGAGAAGGATCTCGCTTCACCTTCCCACGTCACCATCGACGACGACGAAGACACCGCGGAAACAACCGCGTTCTTCAATCTCTCCTTGCGAGAACTCACCGGCGCGGACTCCAATCGAGATCTCATCGAATACGTGCAAACAATGGAACACCGAGAAGATGCCGGCGAATTCCTTCGAGACTCTTTCGGTGGAAACGAGGAAACTGCTCGTTTAGGACAGCTCATTTGGGACGCTCGTAGTCGTCCACGCTGAATATAGAAGAAAATAGATATACTAGCGGAGACAACGCACGCGTTTAGATAGAGACTTTAAAGAGCTCTCACGTGAGAGAATTACCACACAAAGAATTCTAAAATATATACACACTAACACAACACAGAATAATGTCATCGTTGTCGTCTTGTTGCATGTTGTCCTCCAGAACTGCGACGACGACTTTTAGGCGAGCGTTGTCTCATTTCGCCGCGTCGTCGTCGTCGTCTGAATCGAATTCGATGACGAGGTTGCAGCACAATTTCCCGAGCCGCCACCTCGTCGTGCACAAAGGATTCTTCCGGGAAACCGCCTCTCAAACGTCGTCGTCTCGAGGAAACGAGGACACAGACGAGGACGGTTTCATAAGCAACGGGGACGTGTTCGCGGAAAACGCAAAGGGTGATCCGATTTACTTCGGCCGGAAGAACAAGAGCCAGCTGAAAAGAGACGCGAATCGGCACAAGAATTTGGCCAATCAATTACTCGCCATCAGTCCGAAGACGTTGAAGAAACTCCCGGGATTAATGAGCGTAAACAACGAACGATTGTTGGAAGGACTGTTGGAGTGTCAGAAAACAACCTCACACATCGCGAAAAAGCGCGCGGAGCAGCTGGTGGCGAAACAATTGAGAGGGTTAGAGGAAGAGGAGTTGAAACCGTTGGAGGAGGTTGTGGAGCGGGTGAAGTTGGGCGCGGAGGGCGGGTTAGCGCTCGCGGTGGATCCGAGGGCGGACGATTTGGCCAGAGATTGGCGAAGGAGGATGACGATGGTGGCGAAATCGGTGGAAGAGGAAGATATGGTTGGAGTTTCGAGAAAAGAAGCGTTGGAGGAAGTGTTTCAGGTGATGCAACGAGTAGAGAGCGAGATGAAGACGGTGTCGTTTACGAGACAGGAGTTGGTAGACGTGGCGAGGAAAGCAGAGACGGAGGCGAAAGAGACGGCGAAAAATTCGGAGGAGTTTGCGGATCGACAGAGACGAGAGGCGATGGGGGAGATTGTTTTCATGGACGACGTGGACGAGGAGGTAGAGGAAGTTTTCTTGTTGAAGAAAAGTAAAGGAAATACCGCCGCGAAAAGCGGCTCGAAGAAGAAGAAGATGAAGGTCAAGAAAACGTCGATGAAAGGTTTGCTTAAAATGTTACGAGACGTCGCCGAGCACGCGGTGTAGCAGAGTGCGATGCATACATATGCATACCTGTATTATTTTGTAAGCGATGCTATTAGTAGTACTACTATTTAAACTAGTAAAAGAATAACTATTTTCTAAAGGAAAGAAACTTTTCAACGCTCTCCACGCTGTTCAAAAACGAAGCTGAATTTTTCGTATCCTCCAAGAGAAAACCATACTGCTCGAAGAATAACGACGCATTCGTGTTGCCAGAGCGCGAGGGCGCGTAGGAGATTGTTAGTGGTTCGTCCACATCTATGGAACCTTCATCCGAAACCACGAGCTCGAAATATTCTTCCTCTTTTTCTTCGTCTCGCGCGATAAAACTGTCGTCGCAAATCTCCGCCGTCGCAATTTTCCCTTGCTTGTTCTCCTTCCCAACGTTCGTCCGAACGAAACAGTTCGCCTCGAAAGAGTGGTTGCAAAAGTCAATCAGAGGTGCATTCCATCTTCTCTTTTTATCGTCCGCAAATATACGACTTTGTAAGAAACTCCTCATTCGCGACAGTTCTCTCTTCTCCTTTTCGTCGTCGCCGCAACATCCGTTTACGAACGCTCGATGGTCTCTCCGACTCCGCACTAACCGTTCTCTCAGTGTCGCATCTTTCACCCATCTCTCGATCTCCTCTTCCTCCATGTATATCCCAGGCACTCTCGGCGCTTCTTTCGGTAAACTTTTCAGCCAAACCTCGTGTCGTTTCCTCTCCTTTTCGTCAAACACCAACCGTTTCGCCAACGGTTTCGACCACGAGTAGATATCTTCCTCTTCCTCTTCTTCCTCTTGTGACGATGAAAGCACCACGAATCTCGCGCGCATCGGTAAAGAAAGAATCACCTCTCCCGCTCTTAACGGTCTGTTTGCAATCAACGCGTACCCTCGATCTTCGATATCGTCTTTCCCGACGCGCACTCTCTCGCGCGCGTTGAAATCATTCGTCACGACGGTTTCGATGAAATGCACGAGCGTCTCCGAATCTTCTTCAAACGACGACGACGATAAAAACGACTTCTTCTTTCTTCTCCTCTGTCTTCTCCCAGCCGTCGTCGTCTGAATCGTCGTCGTCGCTTTTCGAAGAAGAAAAAGCATAAATAAAGTGCGTGGCAGAGTTGTGCAGGACGACGACGGGGGAATCAGAGCACAGAGGGGTGCCCAAAAATTCTCGCAAGGTATATCTTTCATCGCAATCAAAACGCAAGAAGAACATCCTCAGTCAAACTTGATTAGAAACGGATACGTTGGTACGTTAATAATAATTAATGAATTTTTTAATATCTTTGATCAATCGAAATAACAAAACAACAAATACAACTACAAGTATACAACAAATGAAGGTGTGCCGGATAAGCGCACTCGGAGATGACGAATATATTTAGTTTCGGATCGGGTTTTTCTATCCCTCTACTCGTAAACTTCTTCTGTTCGACTCGTAAGAGAGTCAAAAAACAGAGGAATTTTAAAAGCAGGAAACGAAACCTTTCGCTGATTAGGCGCCGGCGGCTTTGCGCTCAGCCGCCATCTTGGCGGCGGAGGCGGCGCGTCTCGCCGCGGCTTCCGCGTCTTCCTTGGCGTTCTTGGCCTTCTTCTCTTCCGGGGTGAGCGGCTTCTCGTCGGCACCTTCGTAGGCGTTCCAGTTGGATTGGCCAGCCAAGGAGGTCTTGAACGTTTCGGAATCGTCTCTCTTCGGCGCGGAGAAGTTGTCGCCAGAGCTGTGTTGTTATTATTAGTAAAAGGAAGCGAAAGAGGTGAGTGTTTTGCGTCCAAAAATTCTCTTCCGAAAAGAGAGAAAAAAAATAAAAAAATCAGCCAAAAATCGACGTCTTTTTGGCGACGTGTCAAGCACAGGACACACGACGTGTACACGAACGGAGTGGATAACGCGGACGATTTCTCTCGACCTAATACGTGTTCTTCTTCTTGAACGAACGCATGAACGCGTGAAAAACGAACGAATGAATGAACGAATGAATGAAACGGCGTTCGATTCAATCGTCTGTTCTTTCTTTCTTTCTCTTTTCGCGAAAGCGCGAGAGAACGTGCGCGCGAAAGTCGATCGCATTTCTCATCATCATCATCATCATCATCCAACGTGGAAAACACCATCCATCGGGATTTCTCTTTCACCGAAACGCGCGCGCGAGTTTAAAAGAGAGAGATACGCAAGAAAAACAAGAAGAACAAGAACAACTCCACCACTACTTACCGAACTTTGACGCTTCTCTTGGAAACGACGTTCAAGCGAACGGATTGCGCAACAGCGGATTGGGTAACAGAGAACATTATGTGTGTGAGTTTTTAAGTGAGTGGTATAAAGTGTCGACGTGGGTCAGTTTTATGGCGAGATATCTGTGATTTTTTTTTTGTCTTTTCGGCTGAAACTGCCATGCTCTGCTGTTTGGTGCGTTCGTTTCCACATAGAAGAGAGAAGTTTATTTTCGAGAGCAGACTCGTCGTCTGCTTTTCTGGCACGTCGTCGCTGTACTATTTTTTCGCATTAAAACAAGCAGCTAATGAATCATACGGGAGAGAAGAAAGGGGGAAAAAAACTGCTCTCTCTAATTAATTAAATTCTGTTGTGCGTCAGCTTTTGTCTGTGTGTTACATATAATAAAAGAAGAAGCAGAGAAGAGAGGTGTACTGATAACGCGTCGTCAATACTGTGCCTCTTTCCGGTCGTCGTTTAAAGAAAGCACACGACGACTTATAACACGAACGATGATGACGAGATTTTCATCATCATCATATCATCATCATCGACACATAAAAGAAGAAGAAGAAGAAGAAGAAGATCGAAGGGGGAGTCGTTTTTTCTTCGTTTTGATGAATCCTCCTTCTTTTTTAATATCATCATCGTTCCTTTTTTATTGATGATGGGGAAGTATCCTCGCGTCGTTTCCGGTTTGACGGCGATTCCGTCGGCGAGTTGGCACGATTTCGTTGAAGCGTGTTTATCTGAATCAGGCGCAGAAGTTACCGGAGAGTGCACGGATTGGGCGTCTGGTAATGACTACGGAACGATGCCGAATTGGGATACGAGTTTGGTGGAAGATATGAGTGGATTGACTGGACTTGCTTTTCAAGGCTTTGGCGGTAAAAGTACATTCAACGGCGATATTTCGAAGTGGAACACAGCAAAAGTGACTGATATGTATTATATGTTTTATGATGCTTCTGCGTTCAACCACAACATTGGGAGTTGGAACACAGAGAAAGTGACTGATATGTCACAAATGTTTGGTTTTGCTTCTGCGTTCAACCACGACATTTCCTCGTGGACCGGATCCGCAGCGACGACGGCGCAAACTGACATGTTTCTCGACGCAACTGCGTTTCAAGCGAAATTCTCGTGCGACGACGCCATCACCGGACCGGCGAGTTCGTGCGATACAATCAAAAGCGATTGGGTCGCACCTTCTCCGCCTCCTTCTCCTCCCTCACCACCACCCTCTCCCTCACCACCACCTCCACCTCCTTCTCCTCCGTCGTCAGCCTCGGCGGTTTTCCTCGCCTTTCTCGCGTTCTGGCGAACTCGCGCTACTAATCGTCGCGCCGCCGCCGCCGGAAAGAACGAGAAGAACGAAAAGGAGGAAAAGCGTTTCGCAGACGAAGCCGCCGTTTCGGTGTAAAAAGAAGAAGAACCCTAGAAGTTGTCGTCCAATTTTCATAACGCCACTAGAAAACATATAGGGGATATTTATACCGCTTTACGCGCATACTTATATGTACAATCAGAAGAGATTGCAGCTTTTTAAGTTTTGCTTCTTTGTCTGTCTTTTGCTTTTTTTCTTTCTTTTCACAGAGAGCAGAGTTTTTGGAGAAAAGTCATCTACATCGTCATTATATAAAGCACGATTTATTAGTGAACGCACGCTCACACGCGCAGACGCAGAACGCACGCGTACGATCAGAAAAGAGGAGCTTTTTAAGTGCTTCTTTGTCTTCTTTTTAAAAGTTTCTTTATTCTTTACAGAGTTAGAGAGTTATAGAGAGAAAAGGCATCGCATCCGAAATTTGAAAGTCAACGCCGCACTTCTTCGTTACATCAAGATGCAAGTGTTACAAGTCAACGCACGCCGTGAGACGGGGAGAAAAGCCCAAATGCAAAACATATCCGCGGCGAAAGCAGTTTCTGACGTGGTTCGAACGACGTTAGGCCCACGGTCGATGTTGAAGATGATTCTCGACGCCTCTGGAGGCATCGTGATTACGAACGACGGGAACGCGATTTTAAGGGAAATCGACGTGACGCACCCGGCGGCGAAATCGATGATCGAACTCGCGAGAAGCCAAGACGAGGAAGTTGGAGACGGGACGACGAGCGTGATTATCTTAGCCGGGGAGATTTTACATCTTTCCATTCCGTTTTTGGAGAAGGACGTGCACCCGACGGTTATCGCGAGAGCGTTTTCGAAGGCGTTGGAGAAAGCGGTGGAGATTATCGACGCGAAAATTGCGTTTCCGTTGGACGTGGAGAACAGAGAAGAGTTGTTGAAAATCGTGAGGTCGAGCGTGGGGACGAAGTTTACCGCGAGGTTAGGGGATTTGGTGCCGAATTTGGCCTTGGACGCGGTGCAGACGGTGAAGACCGTAGGCCCGGACGGCAAGTCGGCGGAGATTGATATTAAAAAGTTCGCGAAAGTGGAAAAGATTCCCGGTGGGGCAATCGAAGATTCCACCGTTTTGAAAGGTGTCATGATGAATAAAGACGTGTGTTTACCGGGTAGGATGTTAAGGAAGATTGAGAAACCGAGAATTTTGTTGCTCGATTGCACTTTAGAATATAAGAAAGGCGAAAACCAAACGAACGTGGAGATTACGAAGGAGGAAGATTGGGAAGTGCTTTTGAAAATGGAAGAAGATTGGATCAAACAGCAGTGCGATATCATTTGTTCGTTTAAACCGGACGTGGTGATTACCGAGAAAGGTGTCTCGGATTTATGCTGCCATTACTTGGCCAAGGCGAACGTGACTGCGATTCGACGCGTGAGAAAAACGGATAACAATCGCATCGCCCGAGCGACGGGCGCGACCATCATCCACAGACTGGAAGAGTTGCAAGAATCCGATATCGGTACCGGTGCCGGGTTATTCAACGTCGAGAAGATTGGCGACGAATACTTTACGTTCATCGTCGATTGCGATGAACCGAAAGCATGCACGATTGTCTTGAGAGGCGCCTCGAAAGACGTCTTGAACGAAGTGGAGCGTAACTTAATCGACGCCATGGGTGTCGCCCGAAACATCTTAAAAGACCCTCGCTTACTCCCAGGCGGTGGTGCGGTCGAAATGGCCATCTCTAGAGAACTCTCCAAGTTTGCAGATACTGTCCAAGGGGCGGAACAACTCCCTTTTCGCGCCATCGGCACGGCGTTGGAGGTGATCCCGCGAACGTTGGCGCAAAACTGCGGCGCGAACGTCATCCGAACCTTAACCAAACTGCGCGCGAAACACGCGGAATCTCCAGACGGAGAAAACTCCACGTTTGGTATCGACGGTGAGAAAGGAACCATCGTCGATATGAAAGCCTTGGGCGTTTGGGAACCGTACGAAGTCAAGGCGCAATCGTTGAAAACCGCCGTGGAAAGCGCGTGCATGTTGTTGAGAATCGACGACGTCGTCAGCGGTTTGAGGAAGAAAAACCGAGACGGGAACCCCGGGGAGGTGGAAAATATGACGCCAGAAGAGGACGACTAATAGAGTGATCGAAGAATTTGATCGAGGAGGAGGAGGGAGAAATGAAGAGAGAGAGAGAGTAATAAGCTTTTAAGTAGTAGAGTAAATAATGAATAAAACTGTAGGACGAAGCAAATTAAAAAAAAAATTGTTCGAAAGAGCTGCTCTTTTTCTGCACACCAAAGTACGCTTTTCGAATACCTGAGAACAACAACAACAACTTGAACGCGTCAAAGGCAGATTTTCGTTTCGATCTCGAAGCACGCCCCTTGCTTCTTCTTTTTCTTTCTTTCAGTTCAGAGAGAAAGATGTCCTCTTCTATCTCCTCCTCTTTAAAAGATGATGACTTTGAAAATTCAAAATCGACTCCGGTTTCCCGAGGGGAAATGGGAAAGTGGCAACGCTTTTGGTCGTCGTCGGCGTCCCTCTCCTCCTCCTCGAAAGTCATTTTCAACCCGCATTTAATGTGCCGCGATTCTCTGAACGAGGTTCTGGAGAAAACAAAACACCTGCGCGCGTTGATGCGTTTGTGTTTGCACGAAGACAAAGAAG
>Ga0302114_10002965_pt1 | contig 10756 bp, 6 predicted proteins | sample AG5_Surface_MG_FD_203107 | JGI IMG/M metagenome (GOLD analysis project Ga0302114, IMG submission 203107) | Marine microbial communities from Western Arctic Ocean, Canada - AG5_Surface | ecosystem: Environmental > Aquatic > Marine > Oceanic | place: Canada: Western Arctic Ocean | collected...
CGTTGGCTTCGATGGTATCCATACCTTGCTCCTGAAGCTTGTAGGCATGGATTTTGGCAGCGAGGCCAATTCCTCGACCTTCTTGACGGAGGTATAGTAAAACTCCGCCATCTTCCGAGATATTCTGCAAAGCATTGTGGAGTTGCCCGCCACAGTCGCAGCGGCGTGAGCCAAAAACATCACCGGTTAAGCACTCGGAATGGACGCGCACGGTTGTTGGTATCTCAGGATCGATCTCACCGCTCACCAAAGCAAGGTGCTCTGAATCGTCAGTATTCACGCGGTAAAGGTGGCAGTTAAAGTCGCCAAAATCAGTGGGGAGAGAAATGATTTCCTCGCAAGTGACGAGTCGCTCGGAGCGTCTACGGTATTCGATGAGTTGAGCGATAGTGCAGGCCTTGAGTCCATGCTGTTTCTGATAGTCGCCAAGATCGCCCACTCTTCCCATGGTGCCATCCTCATACATGATTTCACAAATGATGCCGATTGAGGGGAGACCAGCTAAACGGTTAAGATCAACCGCGGCTTCGGTGTGTCCAGCGCGGCGAAGCACTCCACCTTCCATGGCTTGGAGGGGAAAGATATGACCGGGGTTGACGAATGAATCGGCGGTTGTCGTTTCCTCTGCCATGAGTTTTACGGTATGGGCGCGATCAGCGGCGGAGATTCCCGTGCTGATTCCCTGCGCGGCGTCGATTGAGATCGTAAAGGCCGTTTTGTGGGCTTCGCGATTTTTTGAAGCCATTGGAGGCAGGTCGAGAGCATCGGCTTTCTCTGCGAGGATTGGGGTGCAGATCAGTCCCCGGCCATGGCTTGCCATAAAGGCAATCATTTCCGGAGTTGCCAAAGAACCCGCTCCGAGAAGATCCGCTTCGTTTTCCCGGCCAGGATCATCGGCGACGATTACCAGTTTGCCGGCAGCGACATCGGCGATGATATCGCCAATGGGCGAAAATTGAAGGGAACTCATGTAATGGGAAGGTGGCAGTGATGTGGCACGTGCGCAAGACGAGTGCTATTGAAATTCCCCGGCAAGGGGATCGGGCTCAAGATAACCCAGTTTGACCAAAAAATTATCGGCGGCGTTCAACGTGAGCCCGTAGTTCCGCTCGTCCGAATTGTAGTTAAAAAAAGTATGACCAGCGTTCTGGAAGGTCATTAGCTCGCATTTGTTTCGTTTTCGGGCGTAGCGCTTGCTGAAGCGGATCGAGGATTGGACGGGGACGACCCGGTCGGCGGTGCCATGGAAGATCAAGCAAGGGGGGAGCTCCTTTTGAGGGAGTTTGGCGTAGGGACTAGTGCTTTTTGCTTCCTTAGGAGTGGAAAAAAGTGCCGATCCCACGCCTTTGGGACCTGTGTCTGTGATCGGCCCAAAGAGGATGAGTGCTTGGGGTTTGGGCGAGGGGAATTCTGTGTTCTCGTGCGGATGCAAGGTGGCACAGAGGGCGGCGTGGGCCCCTGCGGCGGCACCACAGGCGACAATTCGGTTTGGATCGGCCCCTATCTTTGCGGCGTGATAGCGTAAAAAAGAAATGACGGTTTTGGTGTCCATGATGGCTTCTTCAGGTCCTCCGTCGAACTTCGCCTTGGTGCGATATTCAGCAGTCACAGCGATCATTCCTCGTGAAGCGAAATGATGACAGTGAGGAATAAACTGAGTAGGAGCGGAGATATCCCAAACGCCACCATGGAAAAACACGATTACGGGACGTTGTTGGGTGGAGTAATCGAAATTTGGAGGAAAGAAAAAATGTGCGTTCAAATCTCCCTGCGGCGTCTTTTCATAGACGTAGGTTGTCGCAGATTCGAGCAGTTCCTGGTTGCGCACTTCTCCGATCATTGGAGACTTTGGGATTGGGTTCATAAGGTGAGTTTTGCTCTGCGACGTATCGAGCGCGAAAGAATATTTTTCCAAAGTAGGCCCATTTTGTCCATAGTTTCTGCATGTTCCGCACACTTTTAATATCTTGCATTTTGATCCAGATGTCCTCCGGGCAAGTTCCGATTGCGAAAAACGACGCCAAACTGGTCCAGCATTTGCGTCAGGTGTATAGCGGCTGGAGGGCTGCGGTGATTCAAAAAGATGCCGCTTCGTGGCAGCGCTACACGGCCACGAATCAGCTGACTTCGATCAAGAATCGGCTTTGGAGCGAACGCCGTCGTTTTCCTGAAGCATTTTTTGCGGGGCTTCCCGCGATTCCACCAGATCTTGCGACCTTAAAGGTGCTTCGCTTACGGGTGAAAGGTCCTACGGTGAAAGCTGTCTATTTTGGAAAGGTCGATTTTGGGGTAGGGGGAAAGCCCAGTGAGAACATTCTTACAATTTCCTATGTTCAGGAGCGTTCGGGTTGGAAATACAACGGTTCGCAATTCGTGAATCTGAGTGCGCTTCCTGATGTTCGGAAGGAGATTTTGGCGGGAAATTTTAAATATGTCGATCAACCCGATTTTCAGCCAACTGGAAAAACGGAAAAACCACCCATTGCACTGCGGGGACCCGTGAAGTATATCGCCAAAGCCTACGTGTTTTGCCCTGGTCGGGAAGTTAAACTTCTCGTTAACAAGATCTCGCCCCACACTTACCAGAACACGAAGCGGGCCGACGTGATTCTCGGAGGCGCGAGCGATGGTAACAACGAAGTCCAGTTTACCGTCAAAGACATCCCCGGAGGAGATCCGAAAGCGCCAATGACGATCCGGATTTATCTCATGTCAGAAATTCAGGGTCAAAAGCCTATCAAAGCTTTGGAGTATCAGGTTATCGATGGCCAAGATCTTGAAAAAAGTGGGATTAAACGCTTCGTCTTGACTCCGAATATCGCCAAAAAACTCCGATGAGCTTAAAAAAGATGAAGAAAACCTTCGGGAATTTCTTGCCAATACATCCGGAACGCCTTAATGCTCCGCCACTCCCGCTGCACGGCAGGTTTACAAATCCAACAAAAGCGCAGATAGCTCAGTTGGTAGAGCAGTTGGCTTTTAACCAATTGGTCCTGGGTTCGAGTCCCAGTCTGCGTACTTTTTCGATAACCCGCTTAATCCTAAAGGATTAAGCGGGTTTCGTGTTTCCTAGTGGCTGGTAAAAGGTAACATAGTGGTAACAGTTCATTACGTTCAGTTACGTTTTACTTTGTGACTGCTCGGTTTTCCCATTGTTGTCGATACCGCCAAGGAGTCCATCGCGCTCGGTAGCTTTGATGATCCAAGAGGTGAACCAAATTTCTGATGTGGTCTGTGGATCAGGGCCGGGAATACGGAGGTGATCGCAATACCGACCCACTAAATGGTGACTCCGATGGAGATGGCTTCCTGGACGGTTTTGAAGCGGCTAACAAGTCTGCGCCACTGGTCGCTAACTCACAGCCAAACTTGACCCTAGAAATGGCCCTTTCAGATATTAATGGCCAGCCGGTTCTGAAGTTTAAGACGAGTCCAATCGTCGGAGGACTAATCACGATTGAGCAGTCATTCGACCTTAAGACCTGGGCGGCCGTTATGTTCTTCAATGGTGAGGGTGTGGCATACGAGACAACCTTAATCCGCCCCCCTGCTGCTAAGAGCGCATACCGGCTCAAGGTGCTAGATCAAACCCAATAGAGCGGAGAGATCAGTAGAAGAGGCAGAACAATAACCCTTGCACGCTGTTGAGTGGCTTCCGGTGACACAAAGCCGGCCTAATGCTAGAAATTTGCTTTTAGCGGGAGGGCCTTGAAGGCGCCTTTGGACCGGAGCGGAGGGGGACGAAATATGACGAGCTATCCAATATCGCATCGATTATGGCGTGAGATGAGAACTCCTTGCCGTTGTCAAAAGTCAGGGTGTGGAGCTTTGATCGATGGCGAGTCGCCTTTGCGCTTCAAGGTGGAAATGGTATGTCTCTCTTCGCGGGTCAGGTGGGTGTATTTCATGTGGCACAGGTTCGGTTTTTGTAGGCGGAACCAGTGCTAATAAAATCAGCTCCTGGCTCGCACTTCAAACCAACCGGTGCACTTCCGGTTTGAATCCAAGCTTTGTTTTAAGGTGTTGGGAAATTATTGTTGTGGTGCTAGATTTGTGGGCTGAAGTGAAGACGGGTTGAATAATAAAAGAGTGTATTTCTTTGTCTGATGATTCAGATAGCGAAAAGTGAGAGTAGGTGATTCGCATTCATTTTAAAGATCTTCGTTTTAACTTTTAAATATTTTCACGAAGCTTAAAATTTTGAAGAGATGAGGGTAATCAAAATCATTCAAAGCCTGTTTTTCTTTTTGTTGCTGGTTTCTGGTGTGGGAATTGTTCAGGCACAAGAGACTCTAAAAAAAACACTTAATTTAGACGGTCTCGATCGGCAATTCATTGTTTATTTACCCAAGGATTTTACTCATACAGAATCGCTTCCTGTGCTTTTTTGCTTTCACGGTGGAAATGATTCAGCGGAAGGTATGATGCGCTTCACAGCTGATTTTCGCCTTCTTGCAGATGATCAACGATTTATCGTCGTTTATCCCCAAGGTCTCGTAATCCGTGATGAGAAGGACCCGGAAGGTTCATCTAATTGGAATACCATAGGGCCGTATGACAATGGCACTGACGATATAGGTTTTACAGGGGCCATGATCGATTTTCTTGAAAAGGATTACTCCGTAAATTCGAGTAGAATCTATGCATGTGGCTTTTCACTAGGGGGGAATTTCGTATGGGATCTGGCGTGTTACCTTGGCGATCGTTTTGCCGCAGTATCCTCCGTGGCAGCCAGTATGTGGCAGTGGACCCTTGAGGAATGCACCAGTAATCATCGCGTAGGAATACTCTCAATCCACGGGACAAATGATTTTTATAATCCTTATAATGGAAACCAATACTCCATTTCGATGAACCAACTCAGTGAACACTGGATTTTAAAAAATGGAAGTGAAGGGACTCCTGTGACTAGCCAGGTTGCTCCAGGGGTAACCCGTTTTATTTGGAATAAAGGAGACGCTTGCTATGATGTTATACATTATCGTGTCCAAAACGGAGAACATGTTTGGCCGTCTTTCGCTACACAAGTGATCTGGGATTATGTTTCTCGTTACACCAGCTCAGGATTACTCGGGTGTATTCCAGTGGATCTGTCTGTAAATTCTTACAACAAAGAAGCTGAGGAGGTCACCATTACCGTGAAAAACCTTCCTGAGGGAAACTTTGAAATCCGAAGCTCCATGGGTGGCGAGCCCTTTCAACCGATGAGCCCCGGAATCAGTATAAATCAAAACACAGTTTTTCCGCTCACCATTTCTGAGGTCCGATATGATAAACTCCTCTTGCAGGTCTGGAAAAAGGCTTTGTAGGCAGCCAAGAATCTATTCTATGGGTATTCTTCATAACACTGTATTTTTTACAGACCCTTTTTAAAAACAAGGCGATAGCGATCAGTTGCTGAATCTTTGCGTTAGATTGATTGCCAGCAACTTCGTCAGGAGTAAGAGTATGAAAAACCAATCCTTTAGCTAGGCTTCAAATTGATCAAGGAGCCTCCAACTCCTCCTTGCCCTTCCCAGCTATCCTGACGGCTACTAGCACCGCCACCTCCGAAAGCTCCGTTCCACCCGCGACGTGGGCTTGCCGGCCTCATCGATGCATCCTAGGCGTTCAAGGATTAACCGATTCCGGATAAGGGACTGTCGTTGATAGCGAGAAGCCTGTGGAAGCTTCCGCAGTGGGGAAAACCCACTGGCTCACCACCTCGAGCGGTATTCGTCACAACAGTGGGTGCCGCTGGTATAAGAAGAGCAAAGGTAAGGCCGGGAGCGCGGCTTGCAAGCAGTGTGGAGGTTAATCCCCACTGAAAGCAACTAAGAGCGTTACCCATTCCAAAACCAACCCCCTTTCGCCCCTCCGGTCCAATGGCGCTTTATGGCCCTCCCACCAAAAGCAATTTCCTAGCAGTCCGGGATATGATCGCCTCGCCTGTTGCTGCGTTTTTGGTAGGCTTTATACCTACTACGAAAAAGCCCCCTAGCTGGGCATCTGCGACTCCTTGTTCAGCATGCTTTAGCCGCTCTTTAAATTTCTCATCTGAAAAATCAGTCTAGTTCTCCTTAATGGTGAAAAAGTAAGACCTGGCGTTATTGTCTAATCCAACAAGATTATAGTTCACCTCAACCGTTGTCGTCCCGGCAGTTCCCACCACGGCGTCATCAACTTCAATTTGACTTATCAGCGGAACACCCAAGCCAGTATCAGCGTAGAGCGCATACGACTTCCCCTCTGAAGAACTAAAAGTCAGACTGACCAGCACATTGCCGGGCTGAGAAGTATTATCGTATTCGATTTCAATAATCTCAAGTGGCTGCGGTCCTCCCAGACGGCCAACCGCCCAGTCCAGCGCGTTTCCAAAGAGTTGCCAGCCATCAGGGGTCAGACTGCGAGCAGTACTATCGGTCCAGGGGAGCATGACCCGACGGGCCGGAGCGGCGTCTCCAGGAACCAATGCTCCGGGGTCAACGGCATCAACAACCTCCGCCAGAAAAATCATGGCCTCCCCGTTATCCACATTGTTACCCGCGCTCGTAAGCCCGGCGAACAGCGCGCCCGCGCTCGTGGTTTGGGGACCTGCAGCATCAAAAAGCACCACTGGGTCAGGAAGACCTTCGGTAATCGGATGACCGGCATGAGCCATTTCTGTTGTGATAATGGACTTGGAAAGAATCGCGGTAGCCAATCCAAATTCACCAGGTCCATTGTCTGAAATTGCCTCTTCCCAGTTAACAATTGGAACCAACGAATCTTCAAACTTGTCTCTGATATCACCGGATCCAGGAGTCGAGGATAGAACCAAGAGATCGTATCCATCCTCATCGGTCTCCAAAGATTCAGGTGCCTCCTTATAGTCGACATTGGAGAGTCCATACTTATCTTCGATGAATCTAATCACTACCGGATCTGCCCCTTCTGCAGGTCCACCGATAAATAGAACACTTAACCCGGTAGGAGCTCCCGCAGAATTATTTGGATCGGTTCCATGAATGTTCACTTCAGCTCCGTCGCGATAGTCATCAGAATCACTATCTTCTAAGAGAGGATCGCTCCCGGTATTTGTCTCATCGACGAAGATACCAGTAGCCGTCTCAACTCCGTCAAGTAGTCCGTCCTCGTCAGTATCGGGATTCAGTGGATCCGTTCCCGTATCCGCCAAGCTATTGAAGCTTCCGTCGTCAGTTTCGGGTCCATCTTTGATTCCGTCTCCATCAGTATCATCCACTTGGGCGTTCGTACCACGAGTAAACTCAGCCAAGTTGTCCGAGTCGTCATTATCCAAATCAAGTGTCCTATCGTCTGAGAACGGATCTAAAGCGTTCAAGACTTCATAGCCATCGGGAATCGTGTCGGCATCGGTATCCTCTAATACCGGATTTGTTCCGGTATCAGTAGCGATATCATCAAACGTCCCGTCATTGGTTTCCACCCCATCCCACAACCCGTCCCCATCAGTGTCAACTACGAGTGGATTGGTTCCAGTGTCTGTCGCCAGATCATCAAACGTCCCGTCATTGGTTTCCACCCCATCCCACAAACCGTCGCCGTCGGTATCATTTACGAGTGGACTGGTGCCATTCTCTTGCTCGGCAAAATTATCGGCTCCATCTGCATCAAAGTCATCACCCGGAAGAACATCGGCGAAGCTTGTAAATCCATCTCCTGCGTCTGCATCGATGATGAGTTGCTCAAAACTATCCCCCAGTGAATCATTATCAGTATCCAAAAAACTTCCTCCAGAAGCATTGATAATAATGGAATCGATATCCATGTCCCCCGTCCCCTGGCCACCACAATACCAGATAAACTCCACAGTCTGATCGGAAAGATTTTGATACTTGGGATCGGTCAAATCGATCAGAACCGTTGGAAACGCCGGGCGAATCTGACCCACTTCACTAAAAATAATATTGGCGTCAAGGCTGGTTCGGAAGGCGATCCAGCGAATATTGCCAGACCCCGTCGCCTTACTATAATCAAACTGAACACTTTCGAGATTAATTGGGGCAGCATCGATCGTGATGGAAAAGGAATGAACTCCGTCAACCGGAGGCGCATCACCCACCGCCGGTGGCGTCGGGCTACTGTTGTTTGGCCCATTGATCTTCCTCACGGGAGCGGAATCCCTGGCGGCATTGGCATTGTTATCTACTCCGAGAATACTTCCGCCTCCCGAAAAAATCCAATCAGACACCGTGACTCCGTCAGTCAGCTCTAAGTCATCCGGTGTAATATCATCTACTCCAGGACCGTCATCAAAATCGACACCCGCGATCGGAACGGCCGAAACCGATGAAGCTAAAATTCCCAATGGAATGAGACTGGTAAGTAAATGAAATTTTTTAGTCATAATAGAAGGACCGATGATGATCAAATGGATTTAATTCACTCAAAAAGAGCGATTGTTGGCAAGGCTCAAAAGGTAACAGCCGCCCAAGGCCATCGTCGATGACGATGGTTTGGTCACTGACTGCTAGGAATTTGCTTTTCGCGGGAGGGCCTTGAAGCCGCCTTTGGGCCGGAGCGGAGGGGGCGAAAGGGGGCGAAAGGGGGGTGACTCTTTTATTCTACTCCATAAGCCTGTTCGACTATTAATAGAATTAATACCTAAGTAACCCTATAAATATTATAAGCTCTATCTTAAGAATCCCTGTGTTGAATCTTATCGGCGGACTAACATTATTAGTCACCTCAGGGCACGAAATTTTGAGGTTGTTGATGGGCTCAGTAAGGTTGTTATGGACCCGAAAATTAGGGCTTCTCATGGTGTATTCATTTATTCAATAATCCACATGCTCAGAGTGATACCTGAATTGCTTGATAGTGCATAATACTTAAATACCTCTTCGAAAGAAAATGTATAAAATTCGCGGTTGTGTCGCTGGTGATTCTTACCGGTAGTAGTAGTTATTTAAGTTAAAAATATTTGAGTTTTTAAGGTCATAACCATGAAATCTCAGAAAAGAGACCTCCTCTGATTTACTAATACTACCGCCCACTCGCAGGCCGCTGTCCTCTCGCCGTATCCCGAACCCCTTTTCGGTGTATCCCGAATCGTGGTTCAGTTTAAGGGATGAGGAGATCACTCCATCCTGAAGCGGAAGAAGAAGTTCTCATCGTCTGATGGAGGGAATTCCATGCAGATCTTGCCGTCGACCACGGACAACGAATCAGGGATCACGGTGAAGGGTGTGTAGGTGTTTAGATCGGCCGATTGGATGAAGCCGATTTTCACCTGCATGTTGCCCGCCTCATTTTTCCCTACGGTGTGATCCACCGACATGGTGCGAATTTGGTCTTCGGTGAAGCGTGCATCGCGTTCTGCGACCACTGCGTTGTAGCTCGTCTGAGTCGGGCGTGCATCGCGTTCTGCTGTCATCTGTGCAAGCTGCGCCTCAATTTGAGCGGTTTGCGTATCCTTGCTAAACCTAATCACCGCCGGACTATTCTGGAAGGCGTTACTCCCGATGCTGGTGACCCTATCAGGGATCGTGATACTCGTCAGGCTGGTGCAGTTGGAGAAGGCGTAATCCCCGATGCTGGTAACAGGATTACCCTCAATGGTGTCCGGGATGACTAGCTCGCCGGTAGCTGCAGTATCGCAATTGGTGATGATGATTTTTCCGTCAGTCGTGGTCCAAGTCAATGGCGTGATCGTGTCCACGGTGAGGCCATTCCAGTCGCCGCCACTCTCACCAAAAGAGCTAAGAGCTTCCATCGTCACTGAAGCAACGGCCCCGTCCGCCACACCTAAAAATGCATCGCTACCCACGGTTGGTGCTGTTCGGAGGAAAGTGATGCTCGTCAGGCTGGTGCAAAGCCAGAAGGCTCTTTCCCCGATGCTCGTAACGCTATCAGGGATCGTGATGCCCGTCAGGCTGGTGCAGTCGGAGAAGGCATAATTCCCGATGTTGGTAACGCTATCAGGGATTGTGATGCTAGTCAGGCTGCTGCAGCCTGCGAAGATACTCTTCCCGATGCTGGTGACACCGTCTGGGATCGTGATGCTAGTCAGGCTGCTGCAGCCTGCGAAGATACACTCCCCGATGCTGGTGACGCCATTACCAATGGTCATATTCGTCAGGCTTCTGCAGAAAGAGAAGGCACCCTCCCCGAGGCTGGTAACGCTATCAGGGATTGTGATGCTCGTCAGGCTGGTGCAGAAATAGAAGGCCTCATCCCCGATGCTGGTAACGCTATCAGGGATTGTGATGCTCGTCAGGCTTCTGCAGTAACGGAAGACACCATTCTCAATGCTGGTGACACCGTCTGGGATCGTGATGCTCGTCAGGTTGGTGCATTCATAGAAGGCCTCTCTCCCGATGCTGGTGACGCCATCAGGGATCGTAATGCTTGTCAGGCTCTTACAGTTGTAGAAGGCATAATTCCCGATGGTGATGACACTATCAGGAATACTAATGCTGGTCAGGCTGCTGCAGCCAAAGAAGGCCCAACCCCCGATGCTGGTGACGCTGTCAGGGATCGTGATGCTCGTCAGACTGGTGCAGTAACCGAAGGCGAAACTTCCGATGCTGGTAACGCTATCAGGGATCGTGATGTTCGGCAGGCTGCTGCAGTTACGGAAGGCACCCTCCCCGATGCTGGTGACGCCATCAGGGATCGTAATGCTTGTCAGGCTGGTGCAGTTGTAGAAGGCCCACTCCCCGATGCTGGTGACACCGTCAGGGATCGTGATGCTCGTCAGGCTAGTGCCTTCGTAGAAGGCAGAAGACCCGATGCTGGTTACGCTATCAGGGAT
>Ga0302114_10002968_pt1 | contig 10751 bp, 8 predicted proteins | sample AG5_Surface_MG_FD_203107 | JGI IMG/M metagenome (GOLD analysis project Ga0302114, IMG submission 203107) | Marine microbial communities from Western Arctic Ocean, Canada - AG5_Surface | ecosystem: Environmental > Aquatic > Marine > Oceanic | place: Canada: Western Arctic Ocean | collected...
GTGAGTGCGCTTTGGAGCGCGAAATCGCCATGCTTACCCCCGGTGCATCCGAGACGACGACGACGACGACGAGATTCACCGGCTTCTCCGGATGGCGACGACCGGGGTCCTCCTCCTCCAACTCCTCTTTCTCGAAAAAGCAACAAACGCAACAAAAACAAAAACAACAGCAACCCTCGACCGCGGACGAGGAGGAAAACGCGCTCAAATACAGCATGATGCAAGCCAGTCAGTTGCGTTCGCCGTCCTCGCATTCGAGTTAAAAAAAAAAAGAGTCCCACGCGCAGCGCGACGAGAGAGAGAGAGAGAGAGAGAGAGAAAGAGAGAAGAAAACAGGAACAAAAGCGAAAGAAAGAGCGAACGCTGAACAAGCGTGGTCAAAAGTCTTCGTCGTCGGCGAAAAGGCCTCGTTCCCGACGACGAAAGAGTGTATAGCTTGACTTGACTCTCCTTTTTATAGAGTTTTAAAACAGACACAAAATTTGCAACACTAAATTCGACAATTAAGTGTAACACCCTCGTCCGTTCCCTCCGTTCGATTTAATTTATTCGTCAATTAATTTAACACACACAACAAGTAGGAATAAGATGACGATGTTTTCTTCCTCTTCCTCGACGAAGAGATCGACGCTCGCGTTCTTCGCGATGCTGTTTTTCATCTGCATCGCCTCGTTTGCATCCGCCGCCAGGATTTCTCCGGCGATGAACACGAATACTAATAATATTCCATCCGCGGACAGTAATGGTCTGATCCCGAGAAATCGAATCCCAGCTCCGGCGGAAACGACTGGCCCGGCATCGGCGAGATTGGGCGCCTCCGGGAACTGGTTCGTGCACTCTTCGGTGCGTTCTTTTTTAGTACTTTACTCTTTTTCTTCGCTTTGTTTTTCACTCTTCTTCTTCTTCTTCTTCTTCTTCTTCCGTGATGATGATGTTTTGATGAGGGCTGTGGAAAAGCAACAACACCCAAAACCCCATACGGACCCCGACGAAGATCGAACGCCGAACAATCACAATCACAACAACAACAACCAAACACGAAACTGACCTTATTAAAATGAAACTTTTTTTAAATGTATTCACAACAACAACAACTATGAAAACAACTATGAAAACAACAGTGCATAATGGAAGCGCCGACTATCGGCGAACCGCAGAACATGGCCAAGATCGAGGCCGACGTCGTCAAGACGGTGATGCACGAGTTCGTGTACCACGACATCAAGAACTTGGGTTTCGACGAGTCGAACGTCCACGTGCACGTGTCCAACGGCGGTCACAGCGACGTCGTCGCCATCGAGTGGGAGATTGAATTGGTCGAAAAGTATCAAGCCGAGGATACCGCCGGCTACTTCAACGAATTGTTCCAAAACGAGAACTGGCACAAACACGTGACGGAATGGATGTCTGACGAAGGCCAAGTAGCGGGCCTCCAAGCGGGGGAACTGTTGAAGAACTTGGACGAGTTCGAGTTAATCCTTCCGGCGCACTTGGATCAAAAGAAAAACACCGCCATGGACAGCGCGTCGCACTCGGCGGAAGTCCAAGCCTTGATTGATAAATGGCTCGAAAGCGAGAAGCCGGCGGCGGATACGATCACCTTGTTCGCCGGGTGCTCCCCGCTTTCGTCCTTGACGTTTCAACCGACTGACTTTGGCGCTCAAGTTGGCGCTTCTATCATCACCAAGTCTCTCAGCAATGATTTCAAATTCGACTCCGCCGTTGAGATGGAACAAACTGAGTGCGGTACTTTTAAGACCAAGATCTTGCCGAACGCCGGCGAAGAGTTTGGCTTTTATTTGTTCTGGAAAACCAACGTGACTGAAATCGGCTCTGTTTCGGATATCGGTTGCGACGGTTCGGACACGAACACCTGTCCGCCGGGTGATGTCATCGCGTCCCTCGCTTCTTGCACCAACAGCGTCCAAAACCCGGGCTTTGTCTCGCACAACAGAGTTTTCGATGGCAGCACGTTGAACTACAACTGGGGCACCTGCGACTCGACTTGCGACAAGAAGCCGGCTACGTGCGCGGCTTCTCTTGGCGGTCCGGTCAAATACAAATTGACCTCGCACTCTCCGCTCGGTCTCATGAAGACGAAGATGTCGTCTTTTGCGTCGTCGCCGATCGCCTTCATCGGTGCCGCCGTCGTCGCCGTCGTCGCCGTCGTCGCCGCCTACAAGGCTAAGTTTGTCCGCTCGGGCGAGTCGTCCATCGCCGCCGCCAAGAGCGTCCAATACGGCGCCGTTCATTAATTTTTCAATAACAGCACGAAGAAATTCTCATGAAAGAAGAGAACAAAGACGCGAACATGGGATGATGATGGTGATGATGATGATGATGGTTGTTCGATTACTATTTAGACTCATTATTATAGGACGATGATATCTTTATCTCCTCCTTCGTTTTAAAATGAGCACTCTAGCAATCAATGTTTTATGCGCACACGTATTTATCTTTGCACGCCCTTACTCACGCACACACTAAAGCAAAACGTCCTTTCGACGCACCACCAAATATCAGTCTTCGCCTTCGCTGCTTTTGTGATGGATGTGATGCAGAGCGTGCGAGTGCACGTCGTAATGATGGACTTTTGAAGAGTTAAAAGAACTTGGAAACTTAACGAACGATCCGAAAAGTATCGCAAAGAAAAAGAGCAGGAAGAGGACGAGCGAGAATATGAACAGAGGCGCGTCGATGCGCTTCTCTTCTTCTTTGTTGTCTTCTCGTTCTCGCTCTTTTTGTTTCATTTTCCCGTCGTCACCGTGCACCTATCTCTTCACTTTTTTTTTCCATTTTATCCGCTCTTAGAGTAACAACTTTTCCCGGATATATTTCTCGTTAAACATCGCGCGTTTCTGCGACATCATCTCGAGAAAAGAACGCGAAAGAGAAGAATAACGATGCGTTCGTCGTCCTCTCGCTCCTCCTCTTCCGAAAATCCTCCTCACCGATCATCTCGATTAATAAAAGAATGAAAGAAGATTTGTATTCGATTTTAGGCATCGCATCGACCGCGACTGCGGCGGAGATAAAAAAGGCGTACATCGCACTCGCGAGGGAGAAACATCCGGACGTTTTGAAGAACTCTTTATCTGCGGGAGACAAACAGGAGGGAGAAGAGTTTAAGAAAATCGCGCACGCGTACGATATTTTGCGAGACGTAAGAAAGAGACGGGAGTACGACGTGCTGCGGAAGAGTGGTGGTAATACTAGTGGTGGATTTGCGACGAGCGAGGAGACGAGGACGAGAACGAGGACGTGGCGGCAAAACAACAACCGAGGAGGAGGAGGAAAAGGAGACGCGTACGAAGGCGCGTCCTGGGAAGACTCCAGATTTACCGAACAAGAGTTGAAGAATCGATACGCTAAGTTTAAATCGGAATCCAAATCTCGCGCGGAAAACTCAAAGTGGTGGCGAGAGGAGAAGAAAGAGGCGGAGAAGAACAAGAAGGAGTTTAACGAGAAGGCGTTTCAAGCGCGAGCGAGGAAGGCGGGGAGAGACGCGGAACGGTTGAAAAGGAGCGGCGGTTTTGTCGCGCGGACGGGATACGTTTGGCAAGACGCGATGGTTGGGATGGTATCGGTGGCAATCTGTATAGGCGCCGGGACGTACATCAATCGGAAGATGGAGCAAAGGGCGCGGGAGAAGCACCACGAGGAGTATTCGATGACGAACGCACCGCCTGTGCCGCAAAAAATTGACGGCGATGGCGGTAACGACGACGTCCAGAATAAATGAATTAGCACACAAAAAAGTAGCGAGCGCGCCGTAGTTTTTAGTACCGAGTAGTTCAGTAGTTAGTCCGTGTTTGAAAATGTATTTTTATCTTATTACAATGTACAACTTTTTATGGTAGTAGATGGTGATGTTGAGTACCGTATCTTACAATTCCTTTTTCTGCTTCCCGGTGACGTGTCGAATACCGTCGACGAACGTGTCATACCCTCTCTTGAGACTTTCCTTCGCCACGTCCAAAGCGGGATCTAACCCTTTTTTAGCCTCGTTCAATCCGCCTCGCAACGCTTCCTTCACGTACCTCGCTTTCCTTCGTACTTCCAACTCTAACTCCGAACGACCTTTCTTTTCAAACTCGGATACTTCCGCTAACACTCGCACGTACGAACGCGTCGCCGTTTTAAACTGATCGATGGAGTAGTACTCGTTCGGCGCGTGGTACATGTTGTCTTTGGTCGAGAAAGCCATCAACCCGGGTTCAATGGAGGCGTATTTTTGAATCATGCGCATGACTGGGATGGATCCTCCTTCGTAGACAACTTTCGGTTCGACGCCGTCGTAGACTTCCGTCAATACTTTCTTCGCCACGCGATTGGAAACCGAATCGATTTGGCCCAGGAACGGTTCGTTTGAAAATCCGGAATCGACGGTGGACACGTACGCTCCCGGCGAGATTCGTAACGCCGTTTTCTTCACGTGTTTCTTCAACAGCCGTAAACTTTTTTGCGGGTTTTGGCCAGGTGCTAAACGACTGACGATTTTCGCGGACGCGTAGTTTGGTAACACAGTTTTAATCCCGTCGCCGACGTAGCCGCCGTAGACGCCGACGAACTCGATCGTCGGTCTCACCCCGACCTGTTCTGCGACGGATACGTTCGTCTCGCCGAACAACGCGCCTCCCGAGGCAGTCTTTCGAAACTCTTTATTCGATGGGAAATCTCTTTTCATCCGATCGATTTCTTCCTTGGAGAAATCGTAAATGTCTTCGTAATATCCCTCGACTAAAATCTTTCCCGTTTTGGGATCGTGAAAGGAAGCCATCAACGCGCTCAAGGCGTGAATTGGGTTCAAAATCGCGCCGCCAAACGATCCCGAGTGTAAATCCACCTCGGCGCCATTTTGTACGGTAATTTCTAAATCCACTCCACCTCGCAAACCTAACGTCAAAACGCCGTTTTTATTCCAGTCTCCCGTGGATCCGTCCGCGGAAAACGCGGCGTCCACGTTCCCGAGGTACTGTTTCGCGTATTTTTTCATCCACACGTCCAACCCGGGCGAGCCAATTTCTTCCTGTCCTTCCATCAAAACAACAACTCGCACGGGTTTATTCCCTTTCTTCGCCATGTACGCCTCTATCGCGGATAACACCGCCCACAAATTGCCTTTGTTATCGCTCGCGCCTCTCCCTTTCACTTTCGTAACGTTCCCGGTATCCGTGTCGACAGTCGCGCACTCCTCGAAACTTTTCGGAAACGCTTCAGATTCCGTCCACAAACCATCCGCGGGTTGCGTGTCGTAATGATTGTAAAACAATACCGTCGGAATTAACGTCTCGTCGACGAAATCCACGTTTAACATCGACGGTTTATTAATCACTTTTTCTCCAACCATCACCGAATGCGCTTTCGGGTGAAACTTTGACAAATCGAACGTTTTAATCGAATCAAACTTTAACTCTTTCAGTTTTTCCTCCACAATTCTCCTCGCCTCTTCGACGCCTTTTCTCCCATCGCTCGTCGAAAACGCCGAGACCGATTCCGCGCCGATGAAGTGGCACAACTCGCGCACGTTCTTTTCTAAACTCTTTTCTAAATTCGTGTCCGAGGCGTAATTCACGAATCGGATTTGCGTCGCAAAAGAAGACTGTAAAGAAGAGAAAGAGAGAAGAAAAAGAAGGACGACGTAAAAAAGAACGCCGAATGGTGGTGGTGGTGGTTTTGTTGGGAAAGAGGACACCAACTTCATCCTTTCGCAAAGGTAAGAAAGGAATATAAAACAGAAGAGAGATACAAGTTTTTGACGTGAAAATCTTGTAAAACGTTTAGGGTTTACAACCCTAGACTCGTTTGGGCTCTCGGCCGCAAATCTTGCACTACTCGTTACCCACAAAAAAAGAGGAAGTCCACCCGTTAGCACATCGCGAATACCATTCTTTGCGACGAATACACGTAAAGGTATTCAGCGGAAAGGACGAACGTGGTAAAAATCGTAACGAGGAAACGTTTTCGCGCGTAAATAAGCAGTCGAGAGCGTCGAACGCTATTCGCGACAGGGAGTAGGAGCGAATCGTCGTTCTCGTTTTCGCGAGTGAAAATTTCTCTCTTCTCTGAGTCATTTACGCGAGGGAAAAAGAAGGGAGCTTTTTGCACCCGTTCAAAAAAGGCCAAATTTTAGCGCGTAACAAAGAGAAAAGCAGAGGGAGAAGAGGGACGTGAACGCGAAAAAATGTCCGACCGAATCACGCCGGATTCCTTCTTCAGCGACACGCACGCGTTCGTCGCGCCGCAGCCGGTAGTACGTTTTTTCTTCTTTTCGTCGTCTTCGCGTCGTCTCACCACAAAATGTATTCTTTTATATATTTACGCATTCCGCACACGTTGGTGCACCTCCTCCTCCTCGAGAGTTCCTCAAAGGGAGAGAGTTTTTCGACCGCTCCTCGTGACTCAGCTTTTTCCTCTCCGCTGGGGTGAAAAAGAGAAAAAATGTCTCTCCCTTTTGTTCCGAGACGCTTTTTTGATATCAAAATTCATCAGAGAAGTGCTGACCTGTTTATTATATAACACACATACTCTCTCTCGTTCTGATTATTATTATTACGACTTTAACAGATGATGATGTTCACGAACCCGCCGGCACCGGCAATCGCGTCCGGAGGAGGAGGGAACAGAGGAGGCAAAGGAGGCGTTTTTAACGACGGGGGTGGGGAAAATTCATCCGACGATCAAAACCAACAACAGAATTCAAACAGCAAAGACGATGATGATAGTAAAAAAAGCAACAACTCTGATACGATTCACACCACCACGAACAATAAAGGAGGAGGATTTCACCACTTGGACGCGAGGAATATGGACGAGCGACCGATTCCGACGATTGGCGCCACGCACGCGCAACAGCAGTTGGATCAAGAGAGGGCGACGACGACGGGGAATACTAATAAAGGGGGAGGGACGAAAGGAGGGACGAAAAACGAAACGACGCCGACGACGGCGTTTTTATCCGTCCACGATTTAGTGCACTTTGCAATCACGACGTCGAGCACGCGTTCGGCGACGTTGAGAGAGATTTACGAGACGTGCGAGAAGCACGGACGAATCGCGCACAAGCATAATCGAAAGTCGAGAGTGATTACGTCAAACGGACACTGGAAGTCGCAAGTGAGACACGCTTTGTATACGAGCAAAAGGTTTACGAGGAACGATGCAAAAGGCGTGCAAGGCGATCGATGGCGAGTCATTCCGCAGTTTGCTAATGAACCAGTCCATACGGTTGTCGTTGACGATGCCGGAGATAGCGAGACGAACGGCATAGCGACGACGACGATAGCGAGCAATAACAACAACAACAACGGAACAATAGGAAGTAACGGGGGACTTCATAACAACAATAACAACAACACTAGTAGTAAAGCAAAGGCATCAGTAGGAGCATCGAAGAAACCACCGAAAGCGACCACAGGCGTGGCGACGAACAGAAAAACGACGAAAAAGAATCCGACAAAGGCACAAATAGCGGCTGCGGCGAAGAAGAACGCGGCGGAGAATAAGAGCATATCGTCCGATTTGCTTCACGACGCCCACGTGGCTGGGTTCCAAAACGAGCAACAAGGAGGAGGAAAGAGTAACGGAACCCAGGATATCTTCTCACCGTCGACAGGGACAAAGCGATCGTTAGGTCAAATTATGGACGAGGATTTATCCTCGTTTGATATGGAGGCGGTGGGTAGAAGGTTTATGCGCTTTACGCCAGACCCGTCTCTGAACGACCAGACGGCGAACATGAACGGCGCCATCGGCGGCGAGGTGATGCATCAACACCCGTACGACCAAAACCCGAAAGTAAACGGGCACATGGTCAGGCCGTTGAGTCCAGTAGCTAGACAATCGATTCCGATATCTGGACCGAATGAGTTGCGACATTTGAAGGCGAAACCTCGAGATTTACTTAGAAATCGAAGGAAATCGAGTTCGGCGAGCGTCGGACAAGCGCCGTGTTCGCCGGACGCCATCGATAAACTCAACGAGTACTTCCCAAAAGAGAGTGAAATGGCGACTATGTTTTCATTCTTCTAATTGTCTAATTGTTGTCGTTCGCGATTTAGACGGAAGAATTCGGAAAACAAAACAACTATTCTTTCGTGCGTTACCACACATCATCATAATGATCAACGTTATAGAAACACCGCACGCGGCAAAAACGCATATATAAAAAATGCACACTTCTATTTATCTCGTGAACGAACAATGTTTGTTGTAATGCTAACTAAAAACGTACATTAATATTAGGTTTACCTTTTGGGGGGTATACAATAAAATTATACGCTCCTCATCGTATGTATGGTATGGGTCATAGCCGGTATTCTTGAAAATCTTTCAACTACGCTTTTGTATGAAAACAACTAAGGAAAGTATGTACGGCATCATAACTACTGCGAGCCTCCGAGGGAAACGCTCTCGACTGCGGCTAATAAGAGTTCCCTCGGTGTCATTTTGTCGTCTTCCGACATTGATCCAGTTTCTCTCCACGATTTTGCGCCTCCTTTCTTGTCTCTCCACTCCTTTGCAACTCTCGCGAGACGCATAAACCGTTCTTCCTCGGAATCTTCCAACTCTAACTGGTACTTACGAATGCTCTTCGCCTTTTCGCGTTCCACTTCCGAGGGAGTGCTCGTGTGATTGTCGTACCGCGTTTTCAGCACGTGTTTTCTTCTCAATCCTTCCAGTTGCGCGTTTAACGTGTCGTGCGCGGCATTCGTGGACGATTTCGACGCGTCTGGACCTCCAAACGCTTTGAAATTTATTCGCTTCTCCTTTGCCTCGGCTTCTATCTTCAACCTTTCCTTCTCCGCCTCTTGTACTTTTTGAAAGTTTTCCATCGGCGACGATTGTTTACTTATCGGTTTAATCACTCGTTTTTTCTTCTTATTCGCTCGCGACGGAAACAGATTACCTTCACCTTCACCTCCCGCTCCTGCTCCTGCTCCTGTATTTCCTGCTCCTGCTCTTGCGGTATTTGATGCCATCGCCGCGGGATCAAATTCTTCTTTCATCTTTGCCATCCGCTTCATCTCTTCCACCCTCCTAAACGCCTCTTCTCTTTTCCTCTGCGACTTTGCGTTTACGTTTCGATCCAACGCCTTCTCCTTGTCGTATTTCACCTTCCATCTCCAATCGTGCTCTTCCCACTCCTCGTCCTTGCTCATTTCCTTGGTCAGAGCCTCGTTATCCGGGCTCGCGATTTCCAACCGTAGCGTCCGATAGGCTTTTTGCACCTCTTGAAACGCCTCGGCGGACGCCGACTTCCCGCCCGTATCCGGATGCGTTCTCAAAGCGTGTCGTCTGTACGCTCGTTTCAATTTTCGTTCGTCTTTTGCTTCCGCCAGGGACAGACCTAACACTCTCGCCGCTTTTGAATTCCCATCGGTCGTTCGTATTTCGTTCTTTATTATTGTTGTGAGTACTCTTCTTCTTCTTCCTCTCGTTCTTCTTCTCGATGACGATGAAACTGAAACTCCAAACGTCGTCGTCCTTTGGCCACGTCCTGGGGGTGGGACCTTCCCCAATAACGAACATTTTCCTCCGAATCCTCCTCCTTTCGAAGAAGAACAACACGCGGCGGTGGTGTTCGTCGTCGTGCTCCTCGTTCTCCCCAAAGCAGCGCGAGTAAAAGCACCAACAACAGAGACCATCGTCTGAATCCTCGTCAGAAAAGCACTCCCTCTCCTTTCTCCACGGAGAAAAAGTGATGACGATGATGATGATGTTGATGATGATGATGATGATGAGAGAGTAAAATGAACGAGGGCAAAAAACCCTAAACACGAGAGGAAAACAAAACTTCTTCACAAGAAAAGAAAACAAAAAAACGTTGGAGCATCATAAAAAAAACATCATGTCGGACGAATTGAAGCAAAGAGGCAACGAGGCGTTCAAGCGGAACGAGTTTAAACTCGCCTGCGAGTTATTCACGGAGGCGATTGGATTGGACGCGACGAATCACGTCTTGTATTCCAACCGAAGCGCGGCCAGGGTAATACTTTATTATATGTATTTTTTGTGCATACAGTTGTATACATTTTCGAAGCGTTTTTCGATCGTCTTCATCTGTGTTTGAGAAGAAGATTACTTTTCTCATCAGAAAAGAATGAAGAAGTGGTTGTTTTCGCGCGACCACCGAACGCTTTTTGTTGCTCTCGCTCTCGCTTTCGTCCTCGTTCGCCATCAAAATCGCGTTTGCTTTTGTTCTCGTTCGCAACAACGAAACGCGTAATAAAGATGGATTGAGATGTTGATGACGAAAGAAAAGACGAAGAGGCGGCTGCCCCCAAAAAAATTCTCTTCTTTTTGGTCGAAGTTTGACCGCCGCGAAAGATCTCATCATCATCACGAATACTAACACGCTTTTTAAACACACACACAACACAAACAAAACAAACAGGCTGGAAACAACGAGTTCGACTTGGCGCTCACGGACGCGGAGAAAGTGATTGAATTGAAACCGGATTTCGTGAAAGGCTACGGTCGCAAAGGCGCGGCGTTGTTCGGGAAAGGCGAGTTTGAGTTGGCCAAGAAAGCGTACGAGGACGGGTTGAAAGTGGACGCGGCGAACGATACGTGTAAAGACGGAATAAAAGAGTGCGAGCAGAAGTTATCCGGCGACGACGAGGAGTCGAAAGAGTTTACGAAGATGTTCTCGGATCCGCAGTTGTTGGGGAAGTTGGCGACGAATCCGAAAACCAGAGCGTATTTGCAACAGCCGGATTTTATGAAGATGTTCGCGGAGATTCAGAAAG
>Ga0302114_10002972_pt1 | contig 10738 bp, 17 predicted proteins | sample AG5_Surface_MG_FD_203107 | JGI IMG/M metagenome (GOLD analysis project Ga0302114, IMG submission 203107) | Marine microbial communities from Western Arctic Ocean, Canada - AG5_Surface | ecosystem: Environmental > Aquatic > Marine > Oceanic | place: Canada: Western Arctic Ocean | collected...
ATAGAGTAAGTAAATTTGAAAATGATTTTAAAGATGGTTTCTTTGGTTTTAATCAGTTTCAAAAAAATGCTTTAAAAATTATTGAAAATAAAATTGAAAGATTTTTTAAAGAAGAAACTATTCATAGAGGTAATTTAAAAATAGGCGATAAAAATTATAATGTTGCAGGGGTAGTGGTAACTTTTAGTCCTAATGAAATAGCAGAACGTATAATTAGTACATATGGTGTAGATTTTGTAATAATGATTAACCTCGCCGGTAAAAGCGTTTATATGAGACGTAGTGTAGATTGCTCTTTAAATATGGGTATAGTAGCTGCAAAATTGATGGATGGTGGTGGTCATGCTGATGCTGCTGGTGGAACTTTGAACGATACTGTTATTAATATTACTAAATTACTTAATAAAATTTAAATGCAAAATAATATACCATACGATAGAATACAAGTAAATGAGTTTGAACGTTCTTTTTATTCATTCTGTACATTTGTTGCTCTTTTACACGATAAAAAGATGAATTTTGCAACTGTCTTTCTTAAAATACTTGAAAATAAAGCTTTACGTGAGATATTCATTAGCATTATAGAAGAAGAAAATGACTTTACTGCTATTAAAAGATATATAGAGACTGAACCTTCAGTTACAAAAAGTAAATATGTTACTAAATTTTTAAATAGATTTAATGGGTTTGATGAATGAATTTGAAAAAATAATTTACAACAATTTCTTAGAGGTTAGTAAAAAGATAAATAACAAACCAGTTAAATATAGGAAGAATTTTGATAATTTTCCGGATACTAATTTTATTATAGTAAACAAATTAAGTAGATTTTTTAAAAAATTTAATCATTTAAAAATAAAAGACTTTATTGAAGCTCCTTATTTTGTTTATGATGAAAATTATTTTGATTTAAAATTTTATTTGAGTCCTAAAGCTATAAAAGCATATACTTTATATAATGATAAGTTTTTGTTGAATAACCCTGATGATGAAAAAACGTTATTGAAGATGCAAGAATCGATAAAATTCATCTATAACTATTGTAAAGAAAAAGATATGAATATTAAAGATTACCTTTCAGTGAAGGAAGGTGAATATAACGTTTTTCTTAAACATATTAAAAATAGAGATGTTATAATTTTTATATTATTTGCTTTTAGTAATTTTGAAAAGGTATTAGGTTCTATAGATACAGATATAAAAACTATGTATAGTTCTAATTTTTCTCGATTAAATTACATTAGAACAAAATACTATTCTAGTTCTAAAGCAAAAAAAATAATTAATAAGTTTAAGATTTTCGTTGAAAATCAAAAAGTATAGTCTATAATTAAACTATGAGTAATATAACGAGTTCAATGTTTGATAGTATTAAGTCTGCATTAGCAGCAGATAACGATAATAATAAGAGTGCAATAGGTGATATATTAAAAACGCCTCCTGGTAATACCTTTACTGTAAGGTTGTTGCCTTATGCTAAGGACCCTTCGAAGACGTTCTTTCATTATTATCAGCATGGTTGGAATAGTTTTGCTACTGGTCAATATACTAGTGCAATTTCTCTTCAAACCTTCGGTGAAAGAGATCCTATTGCTGAAGAGCGATATAAGATTCTTCGTACCGGTAATGAAGAAGAAAAAGAGAAGGCTAAGGCAATTATGCGTTCTGAGAAATGGTTAGTTAATGTATATGTTGTTAATGACCCTGTTAATCCTGAAAATAATGGTAAGGTTAAAATGCTTCGATATGGTAAGCAAATTCATAATATTATTACAGATGCAATTGAGGGTGAAGATGCAGCTGAATTAGGTCCTCGTATATTTGATCTAGGTCCAGATGGTGTTAACTTTAGAGTTAAGGTTGAGAAGCAAGGTGACTTTCCGACTTATGTATCGTCAAAGTTCGGTATGCCAAGTGCAATTGATAATTTAGATGAAGATAGTCATAATAAAATTTATGAAAATGTATATGAACTATCTAGTGTATTTAGCGTTAAGAGTGTAAATGAACTTAAGACGATGATGGATGAGCATTATTATGTTAGAGATACATCAGTTGATAACAATGTTGTAGAAAATGTAGTTGTTGATATTCCTATCGAAACTGCACATGTATCAGCTCCTGTTACAGAAACTAAAAAGGATGATAATGAAGATGAAGTTCTAAAAGAATTGCTTGAAGGTTTAGACGTTTAATAAAATGAGCGATCAAATGCCAGCAATGATTCCTATGCCTGAAAATCGACCTTCAGGGGAGTCTGCCCCTGAAATGACTAGGACACTTTCACCTGATGAAGAAAGAGATACATTACTCAATTTTATGGGTAATATGTACGGCGAAGCTAAAAAAATGGATAGCAATATTGTTGGTGAAGCTACTACTTTGAAGAGGGGAGCGGGTGAAGAAATAAAAAGACAAATTGAACAAGTTTATGCTCAACCGCGTCAGTCTGCACCTCAACCGGTGCAGACTGCTCCTCATCAACCTTTACAATCTAACCCTGCAGAAGCTCAACCTAATAAGGTAACAATAAATCAGCCAGTTGATACACTTGTAGAAATACCTGTCGATAATAATCAACTTACTTTAAATTTTAATACAAATGAAAAAGATGAGTTATTTTTAATGGTAGAAAAAATGTTATCTCGGTTAGATAAATTACATATAAAAGTTAATGATATAAGTGAAAGTATTAAAAATAATAATATAACATCATTACCAATTAAAAAGCTTGCAAAAAAAAAATCAGTTGAACCGAAAGAGGAAATATAATATAATAGACTTTGTATATGGGTTATATAAAAATAAAAAATAAAAAAGATTTCGTCTCTAACTTTCTTGTACCAGTATCAAATTTAAATGATGCTTGTATTCTATCGATAGAAGGAGATAATATTTGTTGTACGTTGGCATCAGCAGATGCAACGATTGTATGTAAGACTATTATTGCAATAGATACAGATTTAAAAGATAGTACGACTTTAAATTTACCAGATATTAAAAAACTTATTAGAGTTTTAGATATTATACCTTCTATTGATATAGAATTACAAATTAACGAAAATAATATTTCATTTAATAAGGATGGTTATAAATTTAAGTATCATTTATTAGATGATGGTATTATTAAACAACCTTCGTTAAATGTTGAAAAAGTTAAAAAATTAGAATTTAATACTAAGTTTGTAGTAAAGGAGAAAGAATTAAATACATTATTTAAAGGTAGTAGTTTTGCTACTGAAACGTCTAAGGTTTACCTTTTTGAAGAGGATAATAAAATTTATAGCGAGTTGGGTGATAGGTCTAGACATAATTCAGATAACTTTGTATGCCTATTGAGTGATGATTTTCAAGGTAATATTGTTAAACCTTTACCGGTAAACTTCGACTCTTTTCGGTTAGTAAGTTTTAGTGGTAGTCGAAAAGTTAACTTCAGTATTAATACAGATATGGGTGTTATAACTTGTAACTTTGAAAAGGGTGAAACCCAATTGATTTATATTATTTCTGCATTAATTAATTGATATGAAAGATTGGTCAGAACATAAAGTAAAAAATAAAATTAAGACACCTGGTTATTTTATAAAAAGGTTAAAAGATAGTGGTTTTGTAGTTTTAAAAATGTTTAATGCTTATAATCAAGCTGATCCAAGAAGGTGGTCATGCTTAATTGACCCCGGCGTATCAAGTGTTTATGTAACATGTTTTACTAATAAAGATGCAAAAGGTGAAGTTTTATTTGAATTTGATGACGGTGGTAATAATTTCAAAAAAGGGTTTTACTTAAAAACTGATAGCATTGAAGTAGTAATTAATCAATTACTAGAAAAAGGTGTAAGTAACGACCCTAAAGAAAACCCATTCGGTAGACTTAAATAATATTATGGGTAATGATAGTAAAGACGATGAAGAGGAAGAAGATATCGTCAATAAATCTATTGATCTTCAAACTGAAAAGGTGATAAGAGAAGCACTTAAAGCATTTGTAGGTGAAAAAATAAAAGATCGAAAAACAGATGATGAAATAGAAGCTATGGTAGCGACGTGTTCAGAATTTATGAAATGTTTCCTTATTATTGGTTATGATTTTGAAGGGAATGCTATTAAACCTGTTTTTTATGCTAAAAATGATTTAGATGGTGATGCTTTAGGACAATATATACAAAAGTTTATAGTTTCCAGTTTACAGCTTTGATTTACAGTATTTATATATTATAATATAGTGGTATATGAACGTTTTAATTCTCGGAAAGGGTTATGTAGGTAACCATCTAGAAAAATATATATCTGAGCATTGGTTATCAGATAATAACATATTTTTTAAATCTAAAAAAGATTTAGATTACACTAAATCGGAAGTATTATATAACTTTTGTCTATCTGAAGATATTGATACGGTTGTTAATACATCTGGTTATACAGGTGCTCCTAATGTAGATGGTTGTGAAGATAATAAAGAAGATTGTTTTTATTATAATGTTAACGTCCCGGTAACTATTGAAAGTATTTGTAAATCTTTAGACATAAATTTTATACATATAGGTTCAGGTTGTATATATGGTGGTTATGATAAAGAGTATACGGAAGATGATACACCAAACTTTGGTATATTTGAAAAACAATCGAGTTTTTATAGTAAAACAAAACATATATCTGAACTAATGCTTGATACTAATTTTACTAATATTATTAGAATTAGGATGCCTATCGAAAGTAAATTGACTAACAAAAATCTATTAACTAAACTTATCAATTATCCTAATTTAATTGATTTTGTTAATAGTAAAACTGATATGGAAGTTCTATGTGAATTTATAGAAACAGTAATGATAAATTTTAAAGCTGGTATATACAATGCAGTTCACCATAGTTCATTAGGCACTAAAGAAGTTACTGATATTTTAAAAGAATATGGTATTAAAAATGATGATTGGAAGTTTATACCGTATGATGAATTAGAAATAAAATGTAATAGAAGTAATTGTGTATTATCTAACCAAAAAGCTAAAGATGACTTTGATTTCGACTTTGGGGATGAAGAACATTACTTAAGATTAAATGCCTCTTTAATTGGAAAGGAATTAAAATGGAAAAAGAATTAGTAGGTTTTACTGCTGGTAACTTTGACTTATTACACCCAGGTTACATATATACTTTTGAAGAGGCAAAAAGACACTGTGATAGGTTCTTAGTATTCTTACAAAAAGATCCATCAGCCACCAGGTATACAAAATATAAACCTGTTATACCTTATTATGAAAGATATAAGACGTTAATGGCTATTCAATACGTGGATGATGTATACATGTATCAAACAGAAGAGGAATTAATAGAATTAATTAAATTTTTTAAACCTGATATCAGAATATTAGGAGAAGATTACATCGGTAAATCATTTACTGGAGACGACCTACCACCTAAAATTATATATACAACTCGTTCACATGAATGGTCGACAACTAGAATAAAAGATTTAATTACTCAACAAACGATTAAACAAAACCCTGATATTATTAAGCATGAAAAATAAAAAAGTTCTAATAACAGGTGGGGCTGGTTTTATAGGTAGTCATTTATGTGAGCGACTACTAAAAGAAGATTGTAAAATAGTTGTAATTGATAATTATTTTACCGGTACTACAGATAATCATATCGATGGGGTAGAATATATAACGGGTAATACTAGTGATATAAAAAAGATGGGATTAGAAACCCCAGATATAGTTTATCATTTAGGAGAGTATTCTAGAGTTGAGCAAAGTTTTGAGGATACGGACCTTGTTCATAAGTATAACACACAAGGTACTTATGAAATTTTAGAATTTGTAAAAGATCGAGGTTGTAAGCTAGTATATGCAGGTAGTAGTACAAAATTTAGTGATAATGGTCCAGATGCATCACCTTATGCATTTACTAAAGCTCAAAACACTCAACTAGTTATGAACTACGGGGAATGGTATAATATTAACTATGCGATAACTTATTTTTATAATGTATATGGTCCGAGAGAAATTAAAGATGGTAGATATGCAACTCTTATAGCTTTGTTTAAAGAAAAGGTTAAGAAAGGTGAAAATTTACAAGTTGTATTACCTGGTACACAAAAAAGAAATTTTACTCATGTTGATGATATTGTAGATGGGTTGGTAATAGTTGGGGATAAAGGTAGTGGGGACGGGTACGGTATTGGTCATGATGAATCTTACTCAGTTATGGATGTAGCCATGATGTTTTCAAATTACGGTAAAGTAGGTATTGATGAACTACCAGAAAGAAGAGGTAATAGAATGTCTGGTAATTTAATTACTGAACCAATTAAACTATTAGGTTGGTATCCCAAGAAAAATTTAAAAGAATATATAAAAAATGGAAGAAGAAAGTAAAAATATTTTAGTAACCGGCGGGTACGGGTTTATAGGTGGTAATTTTATACGATTCTTAAGAGATAATTTCCCACAACATAGGATAACTTGTATAGATAAGGATGGTTATGCTTCTAATAAAGATTATGTAAAGGGGTTATGTGATAAAGAATATAAATTGGATATTTCTAAAAGTTTAGAGCTTGAAAATGTTTTTCTTACCAATGATAAGTTTGATTATATCTTTCATTTTGCCGCAGAATCTCATGTAGATAATAGTATTAGTGGACCTAAAGTTTTTATTGAATCAAATGTACTCGGTACACTGAATATGTTAGAATGTTTCCGGAAAATTAATAATAATTACGGTAGATTCATACATATTAGTACTGATGAGGTTTACGGACATCTAGGGTTCAATGACCCGTCATTTACTGAGTTAACCCCTATTGCACCTCGTTCTCCATATGCTGCAAGTAAAGCATCGAGCGATCTCTTATGTTTATCATATATTGAAACCTTTAATAGTAATATTAGTATAACCAGGTGTTGTAATAACTATGGTCCTAATCAGCATAATGAAAAATTTATACCAACTATTATAAAATCTTTAAAAGATGGTAAGAAAGTTCCAATATACGGGGAAGGTTTAAACGTTCGCGAATGGATTCACGTGTATGATCATATTTTAGCAGTATGGGCCGTGGGTACACAAGGTAAAAATGAAGTATATAATATAGGTTCTGGTCTTGAACTATCAAATATCGAGTTAGTTGATAAGATATGTACAATAATGAATAAAGATTTAGATAAAAATGCTATATTTGTAGAAGATCGATTAGGTCATGACTTTAGATACAGTATTAATAGTAGTAAAATAGAAAATGAACTGCTATATGAACCATTATATAAAGATTTTGACGAACAATTAATAGAATTGGTGAAAATTTATGGGTAAAGCTAGGATTAGAGTAGGTGAAATATATGCATGCCATCATGGTGAATATGCTGGTCAATTGTTTGCGTTTGTTTGCCGAGATAAAAAGGAACAGACGTATAATTTTCTTAGAATGCCTGAAATGATTACGACTAAAATATCTCAAAAAGATTTTGATAACGGTTTAGATAAAGATATAATTAAATTTGTCGAAAAGGTACCAAAATACGTACATAAAATTATACTGGCACAATATAAAAAGAATGAAAATACTAACGATAGACGGAAATAATTTAGTACATAGAGTGTATTGGGTTGCAAATAACATTAAAAATGTTTCAGAAAACTACCATGTTTATATGTTTTTAAATAGTGTTAAAAGTTATGTAGAAATGTACCAACCAGATAAGGTTATATGTGTGTGGGATGAAAAACCTGACTATAGACCCAATAAACGTAAGGAACTCCTAGAAGATTATAAAGGGAATCGTGACCCGGAGTATGGTAAAGAGGTGCATAACAAGAATAACATGATTAAAGAAATGCTTAATACATTAGGTATACCATCAATTTTTCCAAGATCATATGAAGCTGATGACGTTATTAAGATAATTAACGACGCATACGATAAATTAAGTCAGACTAAATTTTATTTAACTAAAAAATTATTTAAACATATTATTATAACCGTAGATAAAGACCTATGCCAGTTAATATCACATAAAGTCTCTGTATATGATCCGATAAAAAAGGTTGAAATTAATAAAGAAAATTTTGAAGAGGTGTTAAACTATAGTATAAAGGATTTTATTAAAGTAAAGGCCTTAACCGGTGATAAAAGTGATAATATACCCGGTTTAAAAGGTTTTGGTAAAGTTAAAGTAAAAAAGTTTCTAGCTGGTGATGTAGTTTTGACTGAAAAAGAAAACGATATATATAAAAGAAATTTAGAATTAGTTACATTGACTGATGATAAAGATGAAAAAGAATATGTGGTTAATCAGTTATCTGAAATTAAAGATGGTACAGATTATGAACAGTTTAAAAAATTAAGTAAAGATTATAATTTAAGTCAAATTCTTAAAAATGATACAAAATGGTATACTACATTTTTCCAGAAAAATAGATTAATAGAGTTACTATCTTAAATATTAATATGCAAGATCAATTTATTAACCCTCAGCAAATCCGTTCACCATATACCGGTGAAACAGTTAGACCAGTTTATAATACTTACGATGCCAATGGTAAAACATATGAGCAAGCAGTAATGTCTGACCCAACTACCGGTCATATTATTAAGAAAGGTCTTATTTCTATTAAAGATGCTAAGACTGGTGAAGTTATACAAGATTATAAATCAGCATTATCTAAAAGTAACACAACACAAAGTAGAGGTTAGACTTGAAATATAGTATATTGCATTTATAATTATAATGTGATAGTTATACCAGAGCAATATGTTGTAAACGTATTATATGAGAATATCTATAAGATCTCATATAATAAATACAATAAATCATATAATGGTTGTTGTCCTATCTGTAAAGAAGGTAACTCGTGGGGTAAGAAGAAACGATTCTATTATATACCGGAAAAAGAGTTAGCATATTGTCATAACTGTGGATATAGTAAAAAAGCTCTTACATTTATAACTGAAGTAACGAATAAATCTTTACATGAAATTATAAATGAAGTTAAAGAGTTTGATATAGAGATTTTACCTATAGAAGAACCTAAAGAAGTAAAAAAGGTAATAGATAAAAGTCTACCAGAAGATTGTATTAACTTATCTGATATAAGTCAAATTGAGTACTATAAAGATAATGCAGTTGTAAAAACAGCCTTACAATTAATTAGAGATAGAAAACTAGATAAAGGTATTAATAAACCTAAAACGTTTTACGTATCATTAAAAGATGTAGTGCATAAAAATAGATTAATATTACCGTTTTACGATGAAAATGATGATATAATATTTTATCAATCTAGGGGTTTAACTAAAAAAGATCTATTTGAAAGACCGAAATATCTTAGTAAGGTAGGAGCAGAAAGAAGCTTATACGGTATGCAAAATATAAATTCTAATTTAGATAACGTGTTTATATTTGAAGGTCCGATTGATAGTTATTTTGTTGAAAACGGTCTAGCTACTTGCGGTATTACTGAGAGAAGCGATAAGATGTTTACTAGTTTACAAAAGGAGCAGATCAATAAACTAAACTTATATGAAAAAATTTATGTATTAGATAATCAATACTGCGATAAAGCAGCTTTGAATAAAAGTATTATATTGGTAGATAACAATGAAAAGGTTTTTATATGGCCTAAAGAGTTGAAACGTTTTAAAGACTTTAATGATATATGTGTGGCTGGTAATAAAGACAAAATAAGACCTGAATTCATATTAAAAAATACACATTCAGGTCTTAAGGCTAAATTATTATTAACTGAGATTAAAAATAGTTAGTTACGTTTATATTGACCAAGATCCCGGTAACCCATTTGATCTTGTAAAAATCCTTTTAATATCTCAAATTCACCACCACTTAGATTAACTAAGTATTCTAACTCAGCATCTGCAATAGAATCAGCGAACTTTTCAGCTTTATCTTCAAAATTAGAAGAATCGCCCACTGATTCATCTTCTTCGAACTCTTCACTGAGAGTCTTGGATTTAGAGTAAGCTTCAAAGATTAAGTTTGTTTCTGATGTATTCATATTGTTTTAATTAATTTTTTGTACCACCAGTAAAGCCTCGAGCTCTTGTACCTGTCGTCATAAAATCAGCATACTGATTCAAAGTTCTTAATTCATCAGCAATTCTATCTAAAGCCGTTTCAACTTTAGATAAATCATTTTCTTCGTCTTCTCCAGGTAAAGGTTCTAACCCACCTAATTGATCATCTTCAGGAGCTTCTTCAGGTTCATACTGATCATTTTCTTCATCTTCACCACCTTCTCTTTTTCTAAAGAATATATTTTCATGCTTATTAAAACCCCAATCATCTGGGTTAAAATTTGTGAAGTTTTGTACCATTTCATACTCTTCAGGTGATAAAATAGATAATTCTTCTAAAGGAGTATTATCCAAGTTATCCTCTTCCATTTCACCATGAGTTTTATTGGATTGAGCACTAGGTGGTCGAGTTTTTCTATACCTACCACCTGAACCATCACTTGCAGCATCTACACCACTTGGAGAACCGCCTTTAAACATATCGAATGACTTACCTTTTGGAGCTTTAGAAGTACCTTTCTGCCAATCTTCAGTTAAAGTTTCAGTATAAGCTTCAAAAATTAAATCTTGATCAATATTCATATTAATATTTAATTAAACTTGTATTTAGGATCATTAGCACCTGCTAAATAACCTTTTAGTATTTCACTTAGTGATGATACTTCCATTGCTACCCTAGCAATCTTTTTTGTTTCAGCA
>Ga0302114_10002978_pt1 | contig 10723 bp, 11 predicted proteins | sample AG5_Surface_MG_FD_203107 | JGI IMG/M metagenome (GOLD analysis project Ga0302114, IMG submission 203107) | Marine microbial communities from Western Arctic Ocean, Canada - AG5_Surface | ecosystem: Environmental > Aquatic > Marine > Oceanic | place: Canada: Western Arctic Ocean | collected...
CTTCGCTCGCGGCTCGCCAGCAACACCATACACTAGTTGGGACTAGCTCGCTTCGCTCGCGGCTCGCCAGCAACACCCTACACTAGTTGGGACTAGCTCGCTTCGCTCGCGGCTCGCCAGCAACACCATACACTAGTTGGGACTAGCTCGCTTCGCTCGCGGCTCGCTAGCAACACCATACACTAGTTGGGACTAGCTCGCTTCGCTCGCTGCACAACACAACTAACTCTGTTCATAACATGTTTATTTTGGGCAGGACCGAGTCCTGGCGCAACTAATCTCCGACCAGGGAAAGGTGAGTTTCGTTCCGTCTCCGCTTGCCTTGTGACAAAAAAGAAGAGTGCAAAGCCCGTACATTTCTAACTAACCCACTCAACTTTTTTTGCTCGCTCGCTTTGCGCTGTCTCGTGCTTCATTAATAATGCGCCTCGCTCGGCGCAGGCTGTTGTCGTCGTCTGCAACAAGTTCGACCTCGTTGAAAAAACCGACGACACTTACGACAAGTCCGTTCAGTATGTTCGTGACGAGCTGAATATGATCCGTTATGCTCCCGTTCTTTTCATCTCGGCAACCACCGGAAAGGTGAGCGAGCGAGCGAACGAGCGGAAATGGCTACAACCACCCACATCCACTCCGAAACTAACCCACTCAATTCTTCTGACTCGTTTCACTCGTTTTGCTCTTGCTTCATTAAAAATGCACCTCGCTTCGCTCAGCGCGTAAACAACATTTACGAGCTGGTCGACAAGGCTGTCGAGTCGTCGGCAAAGAGGTACCCAACCTCGGTTCTGAACGAGGTGCTGCGAGACGCCATCTTCTTCAAGAACGTCCCCGCAAAGAAGAACGGGAAAATGGGCAAGATCTACTACGCCCAGCAAGTATCCACCAACCCTCCGAACATTGTCGTCTTCTGCAACGACCACACGCTCGTGAATGACGGATACAAGCGTTATTTGGATAGGAAAGTGAGGGAGAGTTTGCCCGGTTACAACGGCACGCCGATCAAGTGGATGTTCCGATCCAGGCGCGAGCGAGATGTTGAGAGGAAGGGCAACGGTGCGCCGGGCCAGAGCACGGGTAGCAACTACCCCTACCCCCAGTCTGGCAAAACATAAATAATAGGATTGGGAAGCATTTGATTCACAATAAAAATAAATCGTTCAATATTACTAAATGTATCTGCCTTCGTCCCTACCGTCGTAGTCGTCGTAGGAATTGGAATATCTCACATTCTGGACTGGGGGGGCTTGCGACAAGCGTCGCGACGCCCTCCTCTCCTCGGTCCCGGTTTTGCTGTTGTCCCCGGGCAAAATGCAAAGGCAAACTCGAACGCCAAGGGTAAAAATTAGCAAACACAGCAAGAAGAACACAACTATTGTGATCCATTGCTCGGTCGACCACGTGTCGGGAGACGTTTTGAACGAATTGGAAATCATTTCCCACCTCTCCTTGATTCTATCGGCAATCGAATCTGAACCATCATCAAGCCAAACGTAGTCGTCTTTGTTGCTAATTCCATCGACTACGCAGCCAGTTTCAGTGAAATTTTTGTCTTCCTCCTGGTAGCAATCGCACGTTCTCGTAGTCCAGTCGCAGTCCCCCCGACCCGCGCAACTGTGCTCGCAGCCCGCCTCTGGGCATAGCAAATTAAAGTTCGGGCACTCGACTTCGAGGCCGTTGTAGGTTCGTCCTGCACCGAGCGAAGAAGGTGCGAAGGGGTTAGCACTCGCATATATATATCGTCTACACTAGTTGTGACTAACTCGCTTCGCTCGCTGGCTCGCATTCTCGTCTTTCTCAAAGCTCGCTCGCTTCGTTCGCTCACCTACGACCTTTTGGTTTGGCAGACACGTGGCCCAACTGCCCCCCACCTTCACCGCGACAGAAATTTCGTTGGAATCAGGTTCATTCGACACAACACAGCGGGTTTCGAAACACGCTGTGCCGGAATGGGAGTTGCCATTGAGCATATTGAAGCAGCGCGAGTCCCCTTGTTGGTTCTCCATGGGGCAGCTGCCCAAATTGCTGAAGGGCATCACTGATGCGCAGCCTAAGCCGAGATCAAGAGCAAGAGTGGGTTAGTCCCTTCGCACTCTTCAGTCACTCTATCTGTCACAAACCCCCCCCCGCGCGCTTCGCTCGCTCACCAGCACCTTGCTCAATTCCGTCAGTACAGCCCCCTGCGAACATGTACGAAGCCGAACAGTGCTGTGTGCCAAGGTCACAGTAGTGGTTCGCGAGAGGGGAGAAAAAATTAGCCTCCACAGTTTGCTTTATTTGTGGGCAGGTTAAGGAAAAAAAATCGCAAGTTGCCCCGTGTCCCCACGCAGGGACTGAGCTCATTGTGTAGTTGGCTCGGTACCACGAACTGTCCTCAAAGTAGGCGAGGTTTAGGGGCGAAATGAAGAGGTCGATCCTCTCAGCAATCGCACTCATCAAATCATTTTGATAATACTGCGCCGAGCGAAATTTGAGTGAGTTAAGTGAGTGAGTTAAGTGAGTGAGTGAGTGAGTGAGTTGAGTGAGTAAGTTGAGTGAGTAAGTTGAGTGAGTAAGTTGAGTGAGTGAGTTGAGTGAGTGAGTTGAGAAGAAGAGAATGAAAACGAGATCGACTGCGAGTCTCCGCAAGAGCGCGAGATCATCGAACTCAGAAACAAAAATGAAACCAAACGCGAAAAGCAGCGACAAGTACTTCTCTCAGTTGTGGCTCGTATTCTCGTCTTCCTCAAGGCGAGCGGAGACTGAGTGAGACTCACCTGCTCGTCGGCGTGATCTCCAAAGCACGAGTCGCTTGTGGGGATGTTCTCAAACATCAAGCCGGGAAGCGTGGGGCAGTTGAAGTGGGCACGAACGATGGAGAGGACTTTGGGTGTGCTCAGATAGTACGAAAGTTTCCCAAAGGCGTCAGACCCAGGAGCAAAATAATTCTCCGAGGGGGCTCTGATGCGAATTCTTCCACTGTCTCCCACGCAGTCGCGCTCAACCATTTGACAGTTACCGTTGGAGTCGCGAGGAGTGAGGGGCTTGCCCGTTTGGGGGTCGCGGAACCTGCAGAGCATCTCGGATGAAAACCCCAGTGCGTGAAAGGTTTCGTGAATGACGATCATTTGGAAGAAGTTGATAGTGTCAGGGTCCCCGTTGGTATCGAAATTAGAGCCACACAAATTCATAGCGCCATAGGTTGGGCGGTCAAAACTGTCTATCTCGACCGTTCTAGCGAAAGCAAGCGTGTTTTCGCCGCAAAATTCTTGGTCCTGGTAAACCAGCATGAAGAAATCCACGTCGGACTCGCCAGGGCTGTTGTACTGGCTCGGAATGTCGGAGTTTGGAGTACCAAACGCGGTTGTGGAACTGGTGGTGATGGTCGTACCGGCAGCAACCGGAACAACTTGCAGGGCTCGCTGAATTTTAGCAAATGCTGGAACCAAGATTACGTCCACAACTGATTGAGGGAGGCCATCGATGTTGTCAAAGCCAATTCGTATGTTTTCGAATCCATCGACATCATCAAGAGAGTCGATTCCTATGGCCCCCTCCACTTTGAGAATTCGGGAGGCAAAGGGATGGTTTCCGTAGATTGCATTGTTGGGGGATGTGGAGATTGATGGGAATCCCATTTTGTTTGCTGAGGTGAAGCTCGTCAGTCCCAATGAGTTCGCTGAGGTGATGCTGATGCTGATGCAAATGCTGAAGATTACTTTCATCATTGTCGACGATTTTGGCCCTTGTCACGTCGCCTTGGTGTGATAAAGTTTCAAAAACTCCTTTTTTGATTTCACACTAAAATTAAGGTTTTACCCCAAACCTCTATCTCAATCCCTTATCCCCTAGCAAATGCTAAGAAGGATTTCAATTGGCATTGAAAAACTGCAAAGATTCGACATGCAAAATTCGAAAACTACCCCTTTTCACAATGTCCAAGAATCGCTCCTTCCCATATCTGTTAGAAATGCAGATGTCGCAGAGCAAAAGCCTCCCGCTGAGCTAGCCGCTAAGTTTGTGGTTTGTTTTATTGGTCTTCAGGTCTCGTACTTAACTTGGGGATACATGCAGGAGGTGAGTCTCAGTATCATTGAAGGGTCTGCACTAGTCTGCGACGACTAAACTAAACCACTCAATTTCGGTGCTCTCGCAGCTCATCATGACAACGAAGTTTACCCCTACCCCTCTGAACCCAGACGGTCTTTTCCCGTCAGCCACATTCTGTGTTTTCAGCAACAGGTTTCTCGCGGTTCTCCTTGCAATGTTCTTGACTAGAATGAAGCATGGGAAGGTTACCACGGGTGTTGCGGGCATGGCCAGCTTCGCCCCCTGCAGTCTTTCCAACACGGTTAGCAGCTGGGCCCAGTATGCGAGCTTGAAGGTGAGCGAAGCGAAGTGAGCGAGCTTTGAGGATGACGAGAATACTCGCGATGAATCCCGCGAAATGAAATGGCTGCAGATGGCTTGAACAAGAAAACGATGGTAAAAAGAGTGAAAAATCCAGCCAACCCAAAATTGCCCAAATCATATAATATAATGGCTACATCCACTACTGAACCAACATTATTCCACTCAATTCGTTTGGCTCGCTCGTCTTGATCTTGCTTCAAAATGCACCTCGCTTCGCTCCGTGCAGTACGTGAGCTTTCCGGTGCAGACCTTGTTCAAGAGCAGCAAGATAATTCCCGTTATGCTCATGGGGCGGTTGCTGAAGAACACGAAATACCCTCTTTCGCAGTACTTCGAGGCTGCTCTCATCACATTGGGAGTGTACATCTTCAGCTCGTACAGCAAGGAGGGGCGGGAGGGGAGCACAGAGCTGTACGGAATTTTATGCTTGTGCGTGTATATTTGCTCGGATAGTTTCACGTCGCAGTGGCAGTCACGAATTTACCAAAAGTACGGCAAGCCCAACGTTGACCAGTACCAAATGATGCTCGGCGTCAATTCCTTCTCCATCCTCTTCACCGTAATTGCCCTCGTCACCTCCGGGGACATTCCAAGGATCCTTGAGTTCTTGAGAGAGAACTCTGTATGCTTCCGGTACAACATAATCACAGCTGTGTGCTCAGCCTCGGGGCAGCTCTTCATTTTCTACACCATAAAGGTGAGCGAGCAGCAAGCGAAGCGAGCCAGCAACACAATACAATACACTATTTGTGACTAACTCGCTTCGCTCGCTACGTAGGAGTTCGGACCCATCGTCTTCACAATCATAATGACAACTCGTCAGCTCTTCAGCATTTGCATATCTCACATGGTATTTGGGCACTCGTTGTCTTGGAAGGCGGGGGGGGGGGCAGCAATCGTCTTTGGGGTTATATTCTACCAGATCAGCCGGAAGTTGAGGACACGTTAATTACTATAAGTAAAGAAAAAAAATTAAGTGACAAATCTTGACTTGGTCGAAGTTTATGTCGCTAGCCAAAGTCAAGTCTGCGATTTATTAACATCCCCGTTTTTTCTCCAATCCTCCCTTTTTTTTACTTGTTCAGAGTGTACAATGTATGAGACCTTCTTATGGGTCAGACGAACTCGTCGAAACCGTGGTCGTTCCACTTACCGACTTTTGCGGGTTCACTTTGGCTTTCGGACTTCCCGGCTTGTTGGCAAGCACTACCAAATAACTGATGAAGGTCAATAATAGGCCGACAATAGACACAAATCCCGCGTCCTCGCTGCAGGGGTAATCCATGACAACCACCTTCCCCATCCGGAAAGGAATAAAAATGAATTTGTAACTTGCCCCAACGAAAATCGCCACCGACATTGTTTTGCACATGAACGCGATCTTCTTCGCTTCCTTGGAGGGCCCTGCAGATCCAGATTCCAGTTTAGAAGTGACGCCGAGGCCAAACTTCAGTCCGACCCCCATCCAGAACAAGAGCATAACGCCCATGAGCCCGTTCTGCGTAGTGTAGTGTGTCAGTGTTAATGTGTGTTTGTGTTTGTGATGTGTTAGGCGAGCCACACGAACAGGCTCGCTGCTGCTGACTCACCTTCACTGCATTGCAGGTGCCGCTGAACGAACCGTAACTGTTGATTTGGGCAGGGGCAGGTAGAAGTCCAGGAATATACTCAACACAGCCAAACACTGCTTCGCCTATATAGAAGACGAAGAAAGACACTTTTGGTCGCTTTCTTCAGCCAGTCAGGTTGCGTCTGGACCTTGCCCTTACTGGACAAAATGGTGACCCACGTACCAACGAGCAGGCAGAGGACAGTGCACACACAAGCAATACCGATGCCGACGAGAGCTGCGTGAGGGATGATGCCAATAATGCCGGAAACACTGTCAATGTCAATGCCACTGATGGTTAACACAACTGTGAACAAAGCGTTCAAACCGAAAAGCTTCTCCATGAGGTTGATGGATTTGGAACCTAGTCGAAATGTTAGTAGTGAGGATGTGGATGTGGATGTGGATGTGGGCTCACCTTTCGCAATGCGGTTCTTGTGAACAATGTTGAGGTAATGCAAAGAAAAGCAAAATGGAATGAACGCAATCAGGGAGTAAAACATGCACTTCGTCGTGTACGAAGATCCGTATAAGTCTTTATACTGCACAGAGCAGTCGCCCTCCTCATAATCAGCTTGATTTCGCCAGCCCTTGTTCAGAGTTGGAAATGGGCAGTCCCTAATAAAAATGTCATTGTCAACCTCAAAGTCGTCAGAGCACAGGGTGCCCTTGTAGTCAATGGCAAATGCCTTTGCCCACTTGGACGTGTTCATTTGATTAACTTATTTAGGCTTCTTAGGAAGGTGTATGCTAGCATAATTTTTATCCGAAATTATTTTTTTTATCCAATTTATCCAAAGTTTTATCACTTTATTGTGAGTTTTCGATAATAGCATAAATTGTTAAAAAACAGAATGAAGAGGAGGGGGGCGACCTGCCTAAACATCTTTGCTATCTCTTATCTTCTCTTATTTTTATTCGAAGACCCAGTCCTCCTGACAACTCGCCCAGCTCAACACGCCCTCTTCAAACCAGATCTTAATTTCCTTCTCGGCGTTCTCGACACTGTCACTTCCATGACAGATGTTCCTCCCGACCTCCAAGCAGTAGTCACCCCTAATCGTTCCAGGTTCGCTTTCCAGAGGATTGGTCGAGCCGAGCATTTTTCGCCCTGTCTTGACTGCACCCGTGCCTTCCCAAACCATGCAAACCACGGGACCACTCAGCATGTACTTCTCGAGCTTCGGGAAGAAGGGCTTTGAAGTAAGATCCGCGTAGTGAGTCTGGAGAAGGTCTGAAGTAGCCATTCTCGTCTTCATGGCAGTCATTTTATACCCCTTGGTCTCAAATCTCGTGATTATGTTCCCAACTAGCCCACGCTGAACTCCATCGGGTTTTATCATGATGTAGGTGCGCTCGGATCGAGGGGAGTCGGCTGAACCTCCGCGAAGCGCAAAAGTTGGCGGCTTGCTTTGGGCCATCAGAACCGTTTTTGCCCGAAGGTGCAATGTTGTTGAAGTTGTTGCAAAACCATCCACGCTAGCTAACAATGTCAGGAGAAGGATAGTAGCGGTGGGTTGGAACATTTATGAAACCTGAACTTAAACTCTTTAAATCATCACATCCACATCGGAGCTCCTCTTTTTAAATTTGTTTTTGTTAGAGACAAAACCGCAAAAACCGTCCAATCATCCATCGAATACCTCCCACCCCAACCCCCACCCCCAACTCCCACCCTGATGGCGAACGATGAGGCACCAACGACTCCCCCCCCTACAACCCCAATTCCTTCAGAACTAGCAGAGCCACCAGCGGATGATTTGATGGGCGATGATATCTGGGGAGATGCTGGGGGTGAGCCGTGCGAAGAGTTTGGGCCTTGGGCTTGTACTTGGAGTTTGAGTTGGAACCACAACCATTACATTACACAATTAATCAATTATCACAAACTAACCCAAAAGAGCTCGCTCTTGCTCAGATCCCGTTGATGACGAGACCGCTACTCTCTCAAATGAAGATCTCCGCAACCGCATCCGTGCCCTGGATAATGAAATAAGAATTATGAGGTCTGACGTGCAGGTCGAAAAGCACAAAACGGAGGATTCAAAAAATTTGATCAAGGAGAATGAGGAGAAGGTGAGTGAAGTGAACTTTGCCCATCTTTTATGACCTAATCTAACCTAACCTAACCTAACCTGACCTATAACCACCCCCCCCAAAATGTCAGGTCAAGCTCAACAAGGTACTCCCCTACTTGGTTGGAAATGTGGTTGAGATTTTGCCCCATGATGCGGAGGATGGTTTGGAGGATGTTGATGAGGATGGTGGAAACCAGGACGCCGATGCGTTGAGGAAGACTCGATCTGCCGTCATCCGCACAAGCACAAGGCAAACTATTTTTCTCCCCGTCCCTGGGCTAGTCGACTGCGACGAGCTGAAGCCTTCTGACCTGATTGGAGTTAACAAGGACAGCTATCTCATCTTGGAGAAGCTGCCCAGCGAGTTTGATTCCCGCGTCAAGGCTATGGAGGTTGACGAAAAGCCTAGTGAGGACTACTCCGACATTGGAGGCTGCGACAAGCAGATCCAGGAGCTCATCGAAGCCATCGTGCTTCCAATGACCCACATGGAAATGTTCACTTCCATCGGAATCAAGCCTCCGAAGGGAGTTTTGCTGCACGGTCCTCCTGGGACTGGAAAGACTCTGCTGGCGAGGGCTTGCGCCAACCAGAGTGACGCGATCTTTCTGAAGGTGAGCGAGCGAAGCGAGCTAGTCACAACTAGTGTACGTGTGCAGACGAGCACAGACGAGCAATACGAGCCACTAACTAACCCCTTCGCACCTTCTTCGCTCGTCGCAGCTCGCGGGTCCTCAACTGGTGCAAATGTTCATTGGGGACGGAGCAAAGTTGGTGAGGGACGCATTCGATCTTGCGAGGGAGAAGATCAAGGAGGGAAACAGGAAGGGGGCCATCATCTTCATCGATGAGCTTGATGCCATCGGAACGAAGCGATTTGGAGGGGACCAGAGCGGTGACCGTGAGGTGCAGCGCACCATGCTCGAGCTGCTATCCCAGCTCGACGGCTTCAGCAGCAACGAGATGATCAAGGTGATTGCCGCCACGAACAGACCCGACGTTTTGGACCCGGCCCTGCTGCGATCTGGACGGTTGGACAGGAAGATCGAGCTGCCGCACCCAACCGAGGCCGCCAGAACCCACATTTTGAAAATTCATAGCAGAAAGATGAACGTCTCGCCGGAGGTTGAGTTCGAGGAGTGTGCCAGGAGCTGCGACGATTTCAACGGAGCGCAGATGAAGGCGGTTTGCGTTGAGGCGGGCATGTTGGCGTTGAGGAGGGAGGCAACGATAATAGAGCACGAGGACTTTATCGAGGCAATTAGCGTCGTGGCCGCAAAGAAGAAGGGAAGTTTGGATTATTTTGCCTAAATAAAAGAAGTGGGGAGTTTGCGCAGAACTAAATTTAGGAAATTTTCCGCCATGAAAAAAAATAAAAATTTCAAAATTTGACACCTCCTAAAATGGTCGAGTAGCCGCCCACCAAATTGAGTTGCTCTTGCTGTGCCCGTTTCCTCCAGAGCTCTCAAAGGCAGCAGCGTCCAACTCCTTTATAGCCGTGACGGCAGCGTCTCGGCCTTCTCTCCCTCCGCTCGCTGCCAGCAGATAATAGTAAAGAATACTCCAGCCTTGGATTTCGCACTGCGCATCATTCACGCACGAGCTGTGGAATTCCTCAATAACGCTGTTCCTGACCCACTCGATGTTGCCGTCGCGAATTTCGGAGATAGGAGTGACGGGTAAAAGCTGGATGCCGACCACCTGATATGCGGAAGATCCAAACCACGTCTGGTACTGAGCCATCGTACTCCACAGCATCCCAATAACCGGCTTCTCGTAATTTTTGGGGTAAATTTGGCTGTCTGAGTCTCCAACGTGCCAGTACTGCGCCGTGCGAAGCGAGGTTGCGATAAATTAGTTTTCAAAAATTTCGCCTTTTCTGCAACTTTTCTGTCACAAGGCTCGCTCACCTGAATCGCGGAGCGAACTTCGGTAGTCATCAAGAAACGGCCTGTATCGCGTACGGCTCTGCTTGTCTCAGCTTTATCGTTGTCGGCGGTGCTGCTTCCCTTACCAGCTCCGAACAAGTGGTAAGATGCTTCCCCGTAAAGGGCAATGCCTTCGTAGGCTGCGATTGCCTCGCTGCTGGATTCCTGGTTGCGACCGTTCGGGTAGGGCCCTTCCCCTAACAGTGCTATCCCGCTCGCCCAAGAGCTACCCAAATAAACATCCTTGTGTCGGTACTTTGGAAAGTACTCGTCGTCCCCGCTCACATTTGCGATGTTTCTGATGAGGACCAAAATCTTGTCGAAATTTTCCCGTCCCCAAACGGGATCGTTTCGGGTGAGAACTGCCGCCGCGTGGATGAAATAGCCCAGATGGAAATGCTGGTCGTTGAAAAAGGAGAAGCCGAAGTTGCTTCCAGGGTCCTCGAGACCTGGGCAGTTGGGATACTCATTCGTGCAGACATCTTCTTCAAAATTACACCCACAATGAACGATGCCCCCCCACAGCTCATCCCACAAAAACGGAGTCGGGCTCTCAGCATCCAAGTAGCTATCCATTCCCCTCCTCAACTTGTCCACTGCCGGCGTCGCGTCCACATTTACTTCGCCGGCGATGGTGATAATACGAGCAAGCTTGGCGAAGATTTTGCCTGAGCTGTGTGTGTGTGGGGGGGGGGGGGGTATGAGTTAGAGCTTTT
>Ga0302114_10002980_pt1 | contig 10722 bp, 13 predicted proteins | sample AG5_Surface_MG_FD_203107 | JGI IMG/M metagenome (GOLD analysis project Ga0302114, IMG submission 203107) | Marine microbial communities from Western Arctic Ocean, Canada - AG5_Surface | ecosystem: Environmental > Aquatic > Marine > Oceanic | place: Canada: Western Arctic Ocean | collected...
AGGACCCCGTCATCTAAATTCTCTTCAAGTGCTTTTGCAAATGGTCCGTCTTTAACTTCAATTAGCATTAAACTATCTCCTCTAATATGCCAAGTGCCTCTGCAATTACAAAGCCTACTCCGGCGATTATAAATGGCGTACCCCAATATTCTAAGTAGTAGCCTCCGTATATCATTGACACTCCTGCCACAATGCGTACTGCACTTTTAACAAGGCTTACGTAAAAGTGTCCCATGCTTGGGTCTTTTGTTGCTGGCATAATTATTCTTTCTGGTATTGGCATACTATCTCCTATTTTCCACAAGCAAATTCTTGCTGTAGTTTAATGTTATCAAAAAATTCCTTCTTAGTGCCAGCGTCATCTTTAAACGCACCTTTTAAAACAGTTGTCTGTGTAAGACTGCTATTTGCCATAATGCCTCTGTTCTCACAACACCCGTGTGTTGCTTGGATGTAAACACCTACGTTAGTAGATCCAGTTGAACTCATAATCTCTCTAGCAATATCATTACATAGTTCTTCTTGTAATGTGCCACGTCTAGCACACCATTGTGCAATACGTGTATATTTGCTAAGTCCAATTAAAGTTTCTCCAGCAATAATTCCAATATATGCAACACCAGTTACGGGTTGATGATGATGTGAGCAAACACTTTTAAGCTCACTGCGTACAACTAGCATACCTTCGTATCCGTTATCTATGTGATTAGGAAATGCAGTTGCATTAGGCATAGGATCATATCGACCTGCCATTAATTCATTTACATACATTTTTGCTAGGCGTTTACCAGTATCCATACTGTTAGGATCTGTATAACGATCAATTACAAGACCGTCTAATACTGCTTCGAACTTAGGTGTAAGTTCTTCAATTAATAATTGTTTGTCGCCCTCTTGCAGGACTTCACTAATGTTGTCGCCGGCCCAAAATCTAACGCCTGCGTCTTGTAGTTTTGTTTTAATTTTTTCGCTTATACTCAATTTTATTCTCCGATGTTTAGGCAGTGGATTGCCAACTTTTATATTATTTTAACACATTTAATAGATCTGAGCAACTAAAATATTGCTCATTTAGTACTTGTACCTGTTTATTTAGGCGAGGTAAGTACTTTTTATAATTTTCCATGTAATCTATAATTTGTGCAACCACTTGTTCTTTGTGTTCTTTGTATGCAGCAAATGACGTTGTCCAATCACTAGGATATTTAAACTCGTCTAATGCCATTTCAGTATAGCTTAAACGGTCCGGAACCATAGGAATAGTGTCTACAAGCGCACCCTCATACCAACTAATGCCAAGTGTTTCTTGCAAATTAGCACTGAATACTAGTTTAGCTTCACCTAATAAGTTGTGGTATTCGTTCTTCGATAGTTGTTTTTCTTGACAAACAACAAATTCATATTGCGGAAGTGCTTCTCTAAGATCTTCAAATATGTCAACTTGCTTCTCAGGAGCAACACGATGCGGAAACAAAATAAGATCTCGTTTCGGCATACCTTTGTACATTGTTAATGTATTTGCCATATACTCAAATGGCCAGCCAGTTCTAATTGCTTTGTCCATGTCAACACTGTAGTTGTCATTAAACGCTTCTAAAAACATGTCAATGTGAAAGTTACTTGCAAAAAAGTTATGATTATAACATTCATACATTGACATTTCAGCATGTCTTACCCACGGTTTGTCTCCGATCAGTCTGCCTAAAAAATCAGCAGGGTCATAACTACCAGCATGCCATAAGCCACCAATTCGAATGTCCACGCCCAACAGTTCAGCCATGTAGCGCAACTGAATAACAGTTGGGTTCCACGCATCCGTATATAGGAAATAATCTCCATCTTTTACTTCTCCTTTACAAAATGCTTCAGCAATAATTTCTAACTGCTTACTTTTGTAAACATTAGTTCCACCGAAGTTGAGGAACGCCCCAGGAGTTGTTGCCTGAGGCGTATCCCCACCGTTGACTACGGTTACTGTATGGCCATGTCCTCGCAACAGATTTGGAAACTGCGTTTTCCACTGCTTAGTGTAACGTGTTTCTACTGCTTCTAAGTCAACTAGCCATATGTTCATTTAGTTTCTCCGTTTATTAAATTTCTTTTGGAATGACTTCTTATAGCCATGGCGGTTTTCAAACGCTCTAAAAGCTCTACTTTCTCGCTTATAAAGATCACGTTCATCAAATTTAAAACCGTTGAATCGACAAAATTCTTTGTACGCTTCGAGATCCGTAAAGATCTTAACCACGTCTGGCCGATCTGCAAAATAACCCATTGTAGGTCTCCTTTAATACTTTGCATATTCAATATGGGCACCGTTTTCTCCGTCTTCGGAGACATCGATGTGGACTTCACGTCCGGGGTGTTTTGTTGTGATTTGTTTATACAAATCATCTGACATCATTTCACAAGATTTATAATCTACATTAAGTTCACCTTCATACAGTTTCTCAAGCCAACGCTTGAATTGAATAAACTCAATATCTCTGTCGTTATGTGTTACAGTGATACCTACTCTAAAATGAAAGATGTGTCTGTGGGGATAACCCAAAAAACTAACATCGTATTCATCACCTGTTGCAAGACTAGGATCATCTAGTGCCGCAGGATACTTATGGATACCTTCTTTAGTGAAAGTAACCCAAATCATTCGCTTTGCATTTTGCATAGCATTTTCTTTATCGTTTGCCATATTTTCTTCTTTCATACGTCTTAACATATAGTTGTAATAAGATTCACGTTGTTGCATTTAGTATAACACCTTTCTTGATTGAAGTCAATCAATAAGTTTGTCTTTGTCATATTCACTCCAATGAGTAAATTTAGTATGATCCATAAGGTCGCGAACCCTATGACACCAAACACCTGGATTAGATGCCTTAAAGCCTTTGTCATCAATTTTTAGCATAGCGTTGTAACCAAGTTGATCAACATACGGCAATGGTACACGGATCTGCGGAATAAAGTAGATATTTTCTACTAATCCACTGTCCATAAAGTCTTCTACAGCAGCAATTGGAATATCTAAGCTACAAAAAATTTCGTCATTAACGAACACTTCGATCATGTCTTCCCACTCTTCCCAGTCTGCAGCTACCCACGACTTTTGTGGATCAAAGCTATGATTAGCACCAAAAAAGATATGTTCACAGCCATATGTGCTAAACATGTCACGAATGTCAGATACATCATGAATACCGGTAACGAACAATGTTTTCTTTCCAAATGCAGGAGTTTTTTCAACTTCTACACCTACAAAAAATTTTGCTGTACTTGATACGTGACCATCTTCGTATGTACGTTCCATATTATTCTCCTGTTAACTCAGTTTCTAATTTAGCTAGTTCGTCATCTTCTCTGTCATCAGTCCACGGAACAATTTCGTCACCTGCATCGTCAACTTCAACAAACAGCGAGTTAGCAATGTTTGTAACACCACCACGTAGTCTAGAACCTTCACAGTTCTTAAGGAACGCATCAGCTTCTTTAATCATTGCAAATGCTGCTTCTTTTGTAGGCTGTTCAAATAGTTCTTCAACAAAACGATCGAAGTAAAGAATATTACGTGGTACCCAAGCTGAGTACTCATCACTCTTATCTGCTTCTTTAACTTTTCTCCAATGTCTCCAGTCTGGACGTTGCTTTGCAAGTTCGATATCTGTTAAGTTGTTAGCACGTTGTACAGCAACAATATGTTGATACACGTTGTGTGACATCATTAGTGCATAACCAAAGCTATCCCAACTTGTTTTACCTTCTTTACCAATCTTGTTAAGCATACCTGGTGCATAATGACAAATGTCTGCAACACTTAAACGCCTACCAATTTCACTTTCAAACGGAAACGGAATGTCATGTCTGCCAGCAAGTGCTTTATTATCCATTGCTTTGTCCATAATAACTGACCAACGCTTTGAAGTGTGTTGACTGTTAGTGTAAACAAGACCATGTGCAGTTGCAATAAACGGTGATGCACAATCAAAACTTACTGTAAAGTTAGGATTAATATGTTTACGTACTTGTCTTTGAATACTAGTTAAGTAACATGACCAATCAAGTTGTGCAGTACCTAAGAAGTGCATCCAGTCTTTACCTTCTAGCATACCGTCAAATTTCATTGTCATAAGTCTGCGTAGTGTAATAGGCATCTTGCACATATTAGCACCACCCATTGCCCAGCCTTCACAAGCCTTGTCACCCCAAATAGCAGGATCACTAAACTCTTTAACACCTTCGTACCACTTTTCAGCAGTGTCCCAGTCTGAGCCTTGTAGTACATTTAAAAACTTAGTTACGCCTAGTCTACGCTCTAACCAATACTTGTTATTAAAACGTGTTTTATCTAAGCAGTCTTGAAAGTCTTTAAGTCCTGTTTTAGGAGCATGAATATGATCACATGCCCAAGTCGGAACATCAAGTAGCATTGACCAATCTGCTGTAAGCTCTAGCCAATTAAGAATGTCATCTCTAGTCTTGTTTGCAGCAGGACCATCAAAGTTTAACCAATCAAACTTAAGAACACCTTTACCAACCTGATATCCACCTGAGTCACCTAAAATCATTGTTTTACCACGATCTCTATCTTGTACCATAGCATCTTGTACCATAGTCTTTTCAAGATTCAATTGTGCGTGACCTGCTGAATACAAACCATACTTGTATGTAAAGTATCCTTGTTCTTCGTTTAAGAAGTTCATGCCTTCAATTCCGCGGTCAAAGCCCGCAGGAATTCTTTCTTTTGGAATAAATTCACCTAGTCGCTGTTTAGCAACGTAGGTACTATAGAAAGAACTAATAGCTGGCAAATACACAGCGTAGTCTTTCTGTAATGGTGATAAGTTGACTGGTTCTTTCATAATATTATTTAGGCCGCCTGTGCTGGAATGATATATTTGTATGTTGCTAAACCACTGTCTAATTCGATCTGGATAGCACCTTCGTTACTAAGACTCATCTTAGTGTTGTTTACATCTGCAATTTTAAGAATTGCTAAGATACTTGCAACAGGCCAAGTCCAACCACGATCCAATGTACCTATAGTGTCAGTAGCAAACACAAACTCGCCACCATGCGAACCTGCATCACCAAAGATAAACTTCAAATTGCCGTCCTCAGTTTTAGCTAAGAATGTTGGATGCTCACTATTAGCACCTGCTTGGAAGTTAAAACGTTGCACACCAGCAAGTGATGGAACAACTTCTACATCCCACTTAACACCGCGGAACTTAACAGTTTTCATCTTCTCATTAATAATTTCCATAAGCATAAACTTATAGTCGTTTTTAAAATCGCCTGTTGCGTTTTCAAATTTAATTCCTGTTGGAATAGTTTGGTCGTTACGCACACCAGTTGTTACACTAATCTTAGCGTCAGTTTTATATTCACTACCATCTAGCAAATACTTTAACTTTTGAAGCTGTGGCATACCAAACGTGCCAAGCATGTCTGGATAAGGATTGTGCGTCTTTGCTTCCATAATAACTGATCTATCATCAGCCATAGAAAACATTGTAGTTTCACTTTCTTCACCAGATACCTTGACAGTTGTCAAGAATCCCAAGTTCTGTGTGTGATCTACGATATCTTTTAGTATGTCTTTCATTTTTAGAGTTCTCCGTTTGTTATATACATTATATTTAGGTTTTTGTTAAAGAGCAAGAATTTTTTTATCCAAACTACTCAAAGTCAAACAAGCTATTAAAGTTATTATCACTTCTAGTAGATTTAATATCCCAATCCAATACTCCAATAAGGTTGCCAAGTTTTTCGTCAATGACTGCATTTTCCATAGCCTCGCCATCAAATGGCAGTTCTTTAAACCATTGCGGTATTCTTAGTTCGTCTACAGGATATGCAATACTTGTATAGCCCATAGGATTCTGTTTAACTTTACAAACAATAACTTTAGCACCGTCAGTGATAGTAATAGAATACTTGTCATCATTCATACGCTTTAGCGTGTTCCAGTTAATACTTGCTCGAACATGTCCGGGCATGTTAGCTTTACCTTGCTTCTTTTCTTTAGCTTGGTATTCAGTAACTTTGTTTGCACGTTTAGGTGATCCTTTCTCCCAACCAGGTCTTGCTTTAAATTCTGTTCTAAATTCAGTAATGTAATCTAGTACATTTTGTTGTTCGGCACCTGCAAGTACACGAGTTAACACTTCATTTAAAAATTCCTGAATAATAACAGGAGTATCCGAACGTTTAAGATCTAAGCCCATTGCTTTAATCTTTCCGTCTTTACCGTCTACATCTGTACGTTTGCCTTCAATATCGTAATACAATACAGCATAACGCTTTTTAGTAATAAACAGACCTTTGGTTGCAACAATTTCTCTAGCTGCCGCAATAACATCTGAACGACTCTTTGGACAATGGAATGCATCCATCATAAACTTAGGAAACGTTGTATTGCAGTTGTCGCCTATTGTGTCATACAAGTTCATAACACTTTCACGATCCCACGGAATATTACCTGCATCTATCTCATCTTTAAGTGTGCTATATGCACTAAAGTATGTAGAGTCAGTATCACCATATACAATTGACTTGCCAGTGTGATCATACTCGCCAGTGATAATTTCGTTAATCTTTGCAGCCATATGTTTAACAATAGCTCTGCCACTTAGTGTTGTTGATTGTCCAATACGGTTATCAAAGAATCTACAACCTGGATTAAGAATAGCACCATATAAACTGTTAAGCAAAATCTTTTTAACTAACTGCCTTTTAGCCCAGTATTCTTCTTCAATTGGATTATTTGCAGAAATAGCATCACGCATCTTGCCTTGCATTTCTTTACGTTCTTTATACCAACGTTTTAGTAGTCCAGGAATGATACCTTCTTTTTCGTGTGTAAAGATAGTACCGTTAGCACTAAGCATCCATGGCTGGTTACTTTCGTAAATTAGATCGTATACCTGAGCAGCACTAAGAGTGTCTTCACCGCCACCTTCTTCCCAATCAATAGTAAGTTGTCTACCAACTTCTTTAGCCATTACAGCTTCGTATTCTACAGAACCAAACTGACCTTCCCAAGCACTAGCAAAACTTTTACCTTTAGCCATCTCAGCCTCAATACGTGCTTTAGTACCATCTTGACGTAGTTGACCAACAATAGTTTCTGGACCCATGTTTAACGCACGAATCACACTAGGATATAGTGAGTTCAAGTCAACACTACCAATCCACTCGTGAATACCTTTTTTAGGATATGCTACATAAGCACCAGCTGCTGGCTCGCTGCCTGGCTCTCTGCGAATTCTGTTTGGAACAATAAAGCCACGTCTGTGTGCTTCGTTAATAATGCCTTGTTCTGTAACAGCAACAGCACCCATAGTTGTTTGAATAAGAACTGTGTTTTCGTGTGCAATAGTATTTGCAAGATCAATAAACTTCAGTTTCTTATCTAACTTGTCTAGTAGTGCAGTATCTTGAATGTTATATTCAATAAACGTTCTAAAATTGTTGTTGTATAGTGCATCAAGTGAACCATCATAAACAGTTTTGTTCTCACCGATCTCTAACTCACCAATAGCATCTAGTCGATATGTATGGCGTTCTTCATAATTATATTTTCTATATAGTTCTAATGAGTCTACATGCACTCGTCCAATTAAATCATAAGTTACAGATGTTTTACCAAACTTCTCATACTCACGCTTTTTAGGATATTGATTCCAAAGACACAACCGTTTTGTATCTTCTTTGCTTAATGTTTTAGTAATACGATTAACTGTGTACGGAATATCAAAGCCTTCGCTGTTCCATCCACTTAGTACATCAGCTTCTTGAATTACATCAAGAAATGCATCAAGCATTTCACTTTCTTTCTTAAACAGCATTACATTAGGAATGCCTTCGATAGCTTTCTCTGCTTCTTCCATGCTTAGTGTCTTAGGTGGAATTGCAAAACACACCATTGTTTCCATCCACTGCAAATACACAGAAACAGATGTAATTGGCATAAACGCATCTTCTGGTGAAGCGTATCCACGCTCGGGATCAAAGTCAACCTCAATATCAAAAAACGCAACGTTTAGTTTAGGAGCGTCTTGATTGAGATAGTTATCTTCAAGCATTCTGTAAATTGGATTAATATCGCTTTCAAACAGTTTTTTGTTGCTATGGATAGCAAGTTCTTTGCGAAGCTCTTTGATGTTTTTACAAGTTACCCTTGATAGCGGTTGTCCATATATACTCTGGAACTTACCTCTAGGGTCTGCGTAATAAAAAATATGTCTTGGGTTGTATTCTCGGTAATGTCTATTACCTTTTGCATCACGTTCAACAACGTTAATAACGTCCTGATCGCGATTATAGAAAGCGTCTACGTAACTCATTTATTCTCCTGTATGTCACTTCTGGCTGACAAATACCCATTAAGCAGTTTATGGCCTGCGATTACCTTCTTCACTTTTATTTACCCTGTGTATCATAACGTGTACAACAATCCGGCTAACCCTACTACAGTTAAGATTGCGTTAGTAACTATTAATGCTGGTTCTTTCCACATGATGCTGACACTGAGCCAAATAGCACTGCCAACTGTTAATATAGCAGGACCTGCAGGATAATAGCCTAAGGCATTAACTCCAGTTCCAAAAACTAAAATTACAGTAGCTAACCATTTTAAGTAGTGACTCATGCTTGTAAAAAAGCTATTATTGTGTTTAATCATACTTGTATTATAGCATAATTAACGCCGGGTGTCAAGTAGTTTTATATGATGTGTGTAGCAACAAGATAGCCGTATATGTTTACTATTCCAAAATAGCCTGTTAGTAGCATTACCCATGCCGCTCCCCTTCTATAAGCAGCGTAGCATTGTGTTGTGCTACCTACAAAAAAGAAAGGATATATGAGCGACATGTTAGGGTTTGTTGCGTTCATAGCAAGTGTGAGACTTGCAGCAACAGTAAATACAAAACTAACAAGTTCAAATGCAAAAGCAACTTTATCAGATTGATAGCTATCAATCCAGAATGATTTGATCTTGTTCAAGTGAATTATTCTTTATCGTCAGGGAGGTTTTTAGTAATACCTAAGATGGCTTCAATTTCTTCCCACTCTTCCAATTGGGTATTCCAGCTATCTTTATGTGCAATTCTAATTGCTTTATTAATAATACTCGGTTTAATTTCCAGTTCTTCTGCAACTGCTTTTACAGTGTCTTTTAAGCCTTCGTTCAAATCTTCTACTTCACGTAGTACATTGGAACCTTCTTTAATTAGACGTTCAAGTTTTGCCTTTTCTTCGGGCCCGTACATTTTTGACATAAGTTATCTCCTAGTTGAAGTTATATTATATAGTCATAAAAAAAGCCAGTCAACCTGCAACTGGCTTTTTTATGTAGAATTGGATAAATTCTTTTTACTTGTCTTCAGCTAGTACGTCAAACATTTTAAATGTTCCGCCGTTACGCTCGTAAATTAGTCCTGCAAAAATTTCTGCTTTGTTAGACTCTTCTACTTTAGAAGCAGCAACTCGTTGTGCCCATGTCCAAAGGACTGCGTCTACTGGATCAATTTGTTGTTGTCCGCCGCTCTCTTGTACAAGTTTAATCATTTCCTTGTAAGTTAGATTGGAAGGATCTTTAATTACTTCAACTGATTCAGCAACTGTCTTTTTAGCAGTTTTTATAGATTCATTCTTTTTACCAAAGAATTTTTTCTGCTTGTCTGACATTTCTTTTTTGCCTTTAGGTGCATCTTTCTTAGCATCTTTCTTCATTGGTGCTTTCTTAGCGTCCTTAGCAGCTTTCTTCATTGGCTCTTTCTTATCACCGTCTTTGTCAACATCTAAGAAGTCTGGCTTACCAGCTTCAGCTACCATGTCTTCAAACTTGCTACGGAACTTTGATTCATTGTTCATTGGATCATTGTCAGCTTGAGCTTCGCCTGTGCCATCACACTTTTTACAATCTTTAGCACCATGTTTACCTGTGCCATCACAATGACCACATTCCATATCACGGCCACCGCCTTCTTTAACTGCTGTATCTTTGGACTTTACATCTTCTTTTTTGGCTTTCTTCTTCTTAGCACCGTGGGACTCAGTAACTAAAATTTCCATATCAGAAGCTGGAACTTTCTTTTCAATACCATGTTTAAACTGCACATCGTACCATGCAACGTTACCGCTATCATCTGGAATAGCATGGCTTTCGTAAACTGGTTTACCTTTACCGTACACAGAATGTACTACTGTTGTTGCACAGTCGTGGTCTTTAGAATGACATAAGTCTCTAATCTCGTTATCAGTATAACCTTCAAACACAACTTTTTTATATGCGTTGCCTGATGATTCAACTAATTGCTGTAATGAACCGCTATGTGTGTTAGCGTTTTTACTTTCTTCCTTTGGAAGTTTATTTAATATATCTCTAAAGTCCATAATTTTATCCTTTGGTTTTGTCCCATTGCTCTTTTAATTTATTGCGAATACTTTCACAAGCATTAGCTTCGTACTCACGTGGTCCTTTTTCTCTAGTGCTGTTAGCCTGAAAGTCATAGGACATTTTTTCGTGAACGGAATTAATATGATCATTAGATATAGTAATATAACTGCTAACCCATCCGTCAAGTTCGTCACCTTCTTCAATCATCTTAAATAGATCCATAGCGTTCTTAGCAATGTTTACTAATTCCGATTTGGCCATTTTAGCTTCGTGATCTGGGTGTTTGTTTTCCATATTAATATTTATCTCTTTATCGCCGC
>Ga0302114_10002983_pt1 | contig 10718 bp, 18 predicted proteins | sample AG5_Surface_MG_FD_203107 | JGI IMG/M metagenome (GOLD analysis project Ga0302114, IMG submission 203107) | Marine microbial communities from Western Arctic Ocean, Canada - AG5_Surface | ecosystem: Environmental > Aquatic > Marine > Oceanic | place: Canada: Western Arctic Ocean | collected...
ATAAATTTATATCGATTTCACCACATCCACAGATGGCTATACTACATGTAAAAAGTGTTGATAAAGATGATCATCGATGGACCGATGGTAAACTTAAAATCCGTGAAGATGATAATCTATACGATTCTTTGATGTAAAAAAAATAGTATCAAAATATACTCTTTTGTAATAAATATGATTTCGAAAAAAAACCAATAGGTGTGAAATTGTCAAGAATGGAATGTACTTTACAAATACTTGACAATGACGTACAACAGATTAACTGTGTAACACCTGAAGGACTTCAATAACAGCCGGGTGACGAACAATATCTCTATCATCCATTTCAACATGTTTGATATACTCCATGTCTATACACTGCATCTTGTATACCAAATCTTCTAATCCATTTAATTCACCTAAATCTGATTGCTCAAGGTCTCCAGTGACGATGAGCTTAGTGTCTTCACCTATACGTGTAAGAAGCATTTTCATTTGATTTGGTGTTGAATTCTGCATTTCATCGGCTATAATGACTGTTTGATGAAATGTTCTACCTCTCATATATCCAAGGGGTTCGACACATATACATCTATCCATTTGATTATGTGTTAGAGACTGTTCGAAAATATCATACATTGGTCTTGTCCACGGTTCCATTTTTTGATCCATATCACCTGGTAGATACCCCATATCTTCATCCGCTGTAACTATAGGTCTCGTGAGTATAACTCTGGCCCTGGGATTTTTAGAAATATATTCATTCGCTATTTGACATGCGAGTATCGTTTTACCTGACCCAGCTGGCCCTGTGCCAATTATGATAGGTTTATTAGACCTAAGTGCTAAGACGTATTTACATTGACCAGCAGTCTTTGGGAAGTTCATATATACTATTTAAAGTTTTTTTCCTTATCTAAGTTATATGGACTTTCATTTCATAAAGTTAAATCATAATGGTACATATCTAAGTCTCGTGGATCCTAAATCTAAACCACGTTTCGTATGTTTTTCTGATAAAGATATGACAAATAACTGTATAGATTATATCTCCGAATTTAGAGCTAAAAATCGTATTTGGCCATCTCTCGATATGTCATCAGCCAATCGAAAATTAGAAAAAGAAGATAGTGCTACATTTCCATATGGATCACCTAAAATGATAAAACGATCATTAGAAATTGATTCTTTTGATTTAAACACTATTGATATAATAGCATCTAGAACAAATATATCATTTTATTGTATTTTAAAGTTCGAAGTATTAACTGGTGATGAAACTGAAACTATATCTCTCTCTGGGCAAGAGATGGACGGTATAGCAGATCCTGATGATTTTGGTAAATGGATGGATTTTAGCTTAAAAACAAAGTAACATAATTGAATAACATGTGTGGTATTATTGCACTTTTTGGTGAAGAAGTGGAAGTGGGTTCATATCTCCTTTCTCATAGAGGACCTGATGACTATAGAACATCTAAAATTGGAAAATGTCGAATGGACTTTTACCGTCTCGCCATAAATGATCTCACTGATGCCGGTATGCAGCCATTCACTGAAAATAAGGCTATGCTCGTATGTAATGGAGAGATCTATAATCATAAAAATTTCCGGTTAGGGCATGAAAAGAGTACAAGTGACTGTGAAGTACTCATCAATATGATTCAATCATATGGTATCACGAAGACCGTTGATATGATTAACGGTGACTTTTCATTTATATATTCGGATGGTAAGCGTATCATGGCAGCACGTGATCCCGTTGGTGTAAGACCCATGTTTTACACACGATATGATGAGAACTCGATCGCATTCGCAAGTGAAGTCAAGGCATTGGTATCATTAGGTTCAACTATTCACATTTTCCCACCCGGGCATATATATGATTCCTACATCAACGACTTCGTATGCTACCACACTGGGTATTGGAGGGTTAACAAACATGTGAATAATAAAATGATCAATGAAATTCGTCAAAGCTTTGAGGATGCCGTTCATCTTCGATTGGCTAACACTGAACGCGACATCGGGTTCTTATTATCTGGTGGTCTTGACAGTAGTCTTATCGCATCTATCGCGTCTCGGAAAATTGGAAAGATTAAGACCTTCTCGATCGGTCTCGAGGGGAGTCCTGATCTCGTGGCGGCTCGGAAAGTTGCGAAGTATCTTAACACTGATCACACAGAGGTTAAGTTTACACCACAAGAAGGGATTTCACATCTCACCGATGTGATCCATTCCCTCGAATCGTACGACACGACAACTGTGCGTGCGAGTACACCCATGTGGCTGTTATGTAAGTATATCAAACAGAAGACAAATTGTAGATACATCTTCTCGGGTGAAGGAAGTGATGAAATTCTAGGGGGGTATCTCTATTTCCATAACGCACCAAATGTGGATGAATTTGCATGTGAAAACATGCGTCGTCTTCGTTTGATTCACCAGTTTGATGGGTTACGTGCGGATAGATGTGCGGGTGCGCATGGTCTCGATTTGATTGTACCATTTCTTGACAAGAATTTTATTGAACTATGTATGACTATGAATCAAAATGACAAAGTCGCGAGTATTGAAAAGAATATACTACGTGAAGCATTCGAAGGGTATCTCCCACATGAAGTATTGTGGCGACAAAAGGATGGAATGAGTGACGCAGTCGGGACGAATTGGGTAGATGAAGTAAAAAAATATGCAGAAGATAACATCGATAATATGTTATTCAAGGAAACGCGAGTAAAATCACAAGGTCACAATACACCAATTACAAAAGAAGAAGCTCTGTATAGAAACATCTTCTGGAAATTATATGGGAAACATAATGATCACCTTGTATCTGAAATATGGAGACCTAAATGGACTACAGTAACTGATCCAAGTGCGCGTCTACTTATAGAAAAGAAACCTATCTAATATATATGGCACATTTTGTCACCCGATTTGATTGTAAAAATGAGGAACATGTGATATGGCTCAAGGTGGTTGGTAATAAAACTGGTCAGTCGATGAATGGTGCTAAGATTGATCTTATGAGTTACGTTCATGACAACCCTTTACCAGGAAGACCTACAGTTGAGCTCCCTACAGATTGGGCGTATATACATTTCCAATTGTGTATGAAGTATGCGAATGCTGTCCTAAATGAGGATGCCTTCGTCCCGGGGGTGAAGTAATGTATATTCACGTAATGTAAAATCTTGTGGTTCTGAATTTTCATCCATGCGCATGAGTAAGACTTTACCTTTCACGTCATCCCCATGAAATGGGTGTGGTAATACATTCTCGTTTTCTATGAGACCATGTTCAGGTTTCATGATGACAACATCTATTTCAGGCCATTGACCAATAAATGTAGCTCTCCCCAAAAGTATTTTAAAAATTTCATTTTTCGATGGTTCAATATCAATGTCGATTTCTTCTATGTGGTTTAGTGTTTCATGTATAAGAACGGCTTTCGTCATCTTACTCTCATTATATAAAAAAATATTGATAAAAGATATATTAATAATGGAGCGTAGAACAATGTTTCTTCTCGCAATCGCCTTGCTTTTGATCGTGTATTTCATCAGCTGTCAGGGTTCTATACCAGGAAATGACCCCCGCTTTGTGTTCAGTGAGAAGTACCGAGCGCAACAAGCTGATTATAAGTATGGATTAGTGGACACTAACCCCGCTCGCCGCGTGGGAGCTTTTTTCGATACCTGCTCTCCTGAAAATATGGGGGATTGCAAGCGTAATGATCCTTATAAAGGTCTTCCCAAACCCTAAGTAAACACGATTTCACTGATAAATTTACATTTCTCACTAAAATTGTATTAAAAGGGTACATAGAGTATTATACAAGAATATGGAAAATCCTACTCGTGATTTTGTCGTCAGTCGTCTATCTGATCTATTGGGAATACCGAAAGATGATGTTATATGTATAAATATGGAAAAAAATATATTGAATCATTCAATTAGTCGATGTAATGATGCCGCATGGGAGAATTATAAATTTGTAAACATTTATAAACATAAATTTTTACAGATTCAATATAATATTCGTAAATCTCCAGAACTAAAAAAGAATATACTGGAAAAGAAATTGAAGACGTATGATGTTATTGAGATGAGACCAGAACAATTATGGTTCGATGGTCCATCGGCCAAACAGGTAGAAAAGAAGGTTCACATAGATATAAGAAAACAAGCCATCATTAAGGAGATTCAAAATCAAGATGGATTGTTTAAATGTGGAAAATGTAGATCTATGAAGACATCATATTATCAAATGCAAACGCGATCAGCTGATGAACCTATGACAGTCTTTGTAAGCTGTCTCAACTGTGGAAAAAATTGGAAGTGTTAAGTTTATGTGTAGAATCGGTCAAATCTGTTTCCAGATCACCTACTGATAATATAAATTTATATGGCAATCGATTCTTCATGAGTGTTTTAGTACTCGCACTAGTAAATCCTAAATAGTCACTAGGAATGTTATATTTACCAAGTTGATTTATAGTCCAATCGATAACTGTTTTAATTCCAGGTCTCGCTGTAATAATTATAATTTTATATCCCAAATGTCTAGCTATATATAGGAGTTCAATCATAGGTTTGATTGGAGTACCATCTGTATATATCAAGGTATCATCTATATCGAACATTACAGCATCATTTTGTCCGATCACACGACCCGATATATACTGTATACCTCTCTCTTTAAGAGTATCCATTAATATTATTAAAGATTTAAATTTCATTCAATCTAGATATGATCGTAGATGTTCACTGCGATGATGGAACTACACAAATCGCCCGAATAGTTAACGATTCTGATATCACATACTCAGTGCAGTTTTTAGAAAAGAATAAACATCATTTATATGATTTTGTGAATACAGTTGAAGTAATCACTAAAGAAGCTATTTCAGGATTTTATGACACGGATGATCTAGAAAATACGCATTTATATACAAGGGTTACTAATGGATATGAACTGGTGGACGATAGTGAAGATTTAGATTACACGGCTTCTGATATCGACAGTGACGAAAGTGAAAGTGATGTGAGTCTCATTGACGAAAATGATTGTGAGGATGAGGATGAAAATGAAGCCTAAGTATAATAAATCCTTTTGTAATATATATCATTATGGAGTATAAAGAACCAAACAAACGCGTGACTAAAAATGATAAGAAAAGTTGTAGACAAACATATTCACAAAAACATGTAAGAAATATGCTTAAACAAAAGGAGCGTTCATTAGCTAAGAAAAACGATGGCACCCTACAGCCCCCCAAACTCCCATTACTCCCAAATGGACGTATCAGAATATGATGAGGAGCGTCTTTTTACGTTTATTGGTAAGACAGGTAAAAAGTTCTACTGGTTAACCCATCGGTTAGAACTCGATTATATGTGGTATGATAAGAAACGTAAAGTTATAGAGCTATGGGGACCGTATCACACACATGTCAATCATCAGGCAGAACGTGTGATTCGTTGTGAACTTGAATATTTTATGAAACCTAAGTTAGGAGACGATGTCACAAAATTCCATAATGGAGCAGAAACCCCCCTCGAGGTCTCTTAAATGTCCACCACTTCAAAAAGCGGGTGAGCCTGCAGAAGGGAGTTTCTTATATAGTATCTGTAGATCTACATATGCTGATCATGTCACTTACCCAAAGAGACCTGTGTATAAATATGACGATTATCTAAAACTTCTGAAAACAAATAATAAACAAATGGGTATACCATATGTCGATCCAAAATTACCTGTGTATGAATATCAACCAATACCTGAAAAAACGCCAGAAGTCGAATTAGATGTACCCGATCGAGTATATATGAGACTCCGTATTTTAAAAAATGGTATCGTACGTGTAAAACTCAATGCGAGTATATGGGATTTACATAATGCATATTATCGACGAGCGATTAAACCACCATTCAAGGCAGTATTACAAGCTTATAAAGCACATGGCTTTAGTCAAAACTTTATGGAAAATATAAAAAAAAACAATGAAAAACAAAAACGTTTGGCACAACGTATAGACAAAGTATTTATTAATATTTTTGATAAAGATCATGTTAAAAGATTGAAAAAAGAAAAAAAGAAAGAAGAAGAGAAGGAAAAGAAGAGAGAAGAGAAGGAGAAGGAAAAGGAAAAGGAAAAGGAAAAGGAAAAGGAAGATGAAGTCAATATTGAATTACATGAACCCGAAGAGGATGAAGAAGATGAAGAAATTGTAGATGGAGAGATGGATATTGAACCCGACGCTGACGACGATGAAGCCGTCGAAGATGATTTCTTATCGGATGGAGAATAAGAACCTAAGTAGTTATCATTTTTGTTATAAACCACACTATTATGTTTATCACTAACGTTATTCTCTGTAACCTTATACTCGATCGTGGCTTCTTTAACACCCTAAAAGAAGCGACCTATCACGCAAACCAACAAAAGAGTGAAAAAATCTGGAAACTCACCGACGACTCTGTATACTTTGGCAACGTAGAAGTTCGTGTATACAATACCGAGGATTACAAGAATGAACATTTTCTTTCTTTCGTTGATTCCCATTGAAATTGCTAATATGTCATGTGACCAACATGTGGTTAAGATTCAACTTGAGATATGTCAGATGTTATATACTGCTTGGTATTTTTCAGGTGAAGAAGAGATTATTCACGTATGTGCCCCATTTATAAAAGATGGAACAAGACGGGGATATCGTCCGGCACACAAAAAGCACCCTATGACCATGTGGATTGGATCCAGTTTAGAAAACTATATGTACGCGTGTAAGATCGGGATCGCATTGACCCTCGAGTATACACGTAGATATGGCAAAATACATACATGTGCGAGACATCTTGAATGGTTGTATCATAATCACCCATCACAGTTCGAGGAGCGTAAGAGTGAGACGGCATATTATTCACGGGAAGGTATACCTGAATGTATGCCAGAGGAATATAGACGAGAGAGTATTGTCGAGGCGTATCAGATATATTACATGATGGATAAAATGTCTTTTGCTCGATATAAAAGTGTACTAGACACTAAAAGTGTGTATACATAAACATAACTTCAGGTCTTTTTTCTGGTTCACCATACCCCAATGATTTCATAAACTTATGTACTTCATTATCTTCGGAGAAATTGTGAATCTCGATGAGTACAGTGGGTTTATGTTTCTTGAGGGTTTCTTGTGCACCCTTTAGCGCATGTAGTTCATGACCTTCAACATCAATCTTTACGAAAGATGGTGTACCGGTATAAATATCATCGAGGCGATCACAATGTACATCAATACCCTCCCCTTTCCAATCGTCTGTATGATGAAAACTCGTTCCACCATAATTGATCAATGTACTTGATTCTGTACACGCATGTGAAGGAATATGTATTTTAGATACAGTTTTTTCGTCTGATAAGGCACATGGAACAACCTCGACAGGGTACCTGAGTGCATTATTGTTTACATTTTGATTTATAATTTCATAAAACACGGGTTCGAATGAAATCACCGGACCATAATCTGAAAATATCAATGTATTATACCCGATATTCGCGCCTATATCAAGTATGTCTGTACCATGTTTATGCCATAGGCGCACATCTCGACGCATCCACGAATCCCACTCGTGCCCTCGAGCAATTGCGGGACCTATATATTCATCGTTTGATATGACACATACATCATAGATACCATTATTTACACGTGTGACGTTAATCTCCATACTATTTAGAACATGGTATTAAGCTTTAAATAAGACTTATAGATTTAAAATGATATACAAGTATATGGCGATTGACAAGACTACGAAAGACAAACTCACTGATTCTGAGAAGAAGAAAATCAAGCAGGATAACAAGGCGAAGGCGAACCCCAAGAAGTCTGAGGCTAAGAAGGAAAAGAATGATGCGTGTCGCGAGAAGCGAAAGGAAGAGGGAACCACCAAGTCATTTGCTTAATAAAAAATAAATAATTAATAAACACCCTTAATGAGACTTTCAAAAAATACATGAGTCTCATTAGACCTTATCTAAGTTTGCGTCTTTCCCCTGCCGCAGTTAAAACCTTTTTGGGATTTTCACCCTTATTAATTCTATTCTTAAATTCTCTCTTATTCTCATTTGTGAGGCCTCTCATCTTATTGATCCTATTCTTTGTCTTACACTTAGGCTTACCTGGTCCACCACACGCGGCTCGAACACCACCCGTGACAGCACGAGCCATGCCACGTAAAGTGGGTCCACCCCCTACTACACCAGTTGGACATTTGGGAGATGATTTCATCTTCGCTCTAATTTCTCTGATCACATCTTGTGTAAAAGTGGTTGCCATATAGTTCATGTATTTAGTGGATGCTTTACTGTACGCTTGTTTTTTAACATTCATGGTATTCTTACCATTGTATTTGTTTACGAGTGTGTTTATCTCCCCATTGTTTAGGAATCCATTTCTACCACCGTATAGATTGTTAAGTTCGGTGCGTAACTTGGTCTTATTATTCGTGCTGTTTCCCTCGTTATTGCTACTAGTTTCGTTATTACTACTTGGGTAATACATATTTACTATCACCTGATAATTTAATTCTCATATTACAGTATAATGCCTCCTAAGAAGGCACCAACAAAGGAACAACGAGAAAAGGCAGCAAGAAAAACCCTTTCTCAGAACAGTATTGTTAAAATAAGAAATGCGACAAATTCTATTATTTCCAACAAACACAGGGATGTTATTCGAATTTTAAGTCAATTCTACAGAAACGCACCCGATACACTGATCAAAAATATACCAGCCGTAAAGAAAATGAATCAAAATGAAATGAATATATATGTCAAGAAACAATTTGATTTAATAAAGAATCAAAGGATTAACTCTAACAATGTAAATCTTAATACAAATTTATCAATGGATATAAATAAGTTACACGACTTTTTCCTATTTTTATGGTTAGACATGCGTCACGATTTCAAATCGGGTGATAAAAAAATCGGGGTACCCTTAACAGATGACTTTGATCAATTTTTAAAAGGATCCATAGTTGATGAATTCGCGAAAAATCGTAAATGGGATTGGAATCGTACACCTATTGAAACGGTTAATATGAAATATTGTCTACAGAATGGTATTATAGGAACCAGAAACAAAGTGGGGAGCTTGAAGAACAAATATGGTTATCCCGGTGACAATGCTGACAAACTTTTAAAAGAAAATTTTGCTGATATGTGGTCAAAAGCGGGTGACCCCGTATCATCTATACTCATCGCAAAGGGGGTGGATCAAAAATATTATACGAAATTGCGAAAAGATGATAAACCTATATATATAAGTTTTGATTCTGAAAACTCTCATTTTTTGAGTGGATTCATATCATCTTCCAAAACGACAGGTATAAGGGAAAGCAATGGAAAAGAAGTAGATGCATATTTACTGAAAAGACTTTACACTTTGGCGAATTTAATGGATCCTGGTAGATTCGGAGGACAATACGCAACACCAGGATCTTCAATTGATGAGATATTTAGTCGTCTGTTTAAAAATGAGCCATCATGGGCTTTTAAAATAAACGCACAACCATATATATGGAATTTTGGAAAGTATTTTACTATAGAAATATTTAATTCTGGGAAGACTGATTTCAAATGTAAATTAAATGATCAGTTATTGAATTTGGGTATTACAAAGAAAGAGGCGGGTAGTAATAATACAGGGAATCCCGCGGTTTCTAAAATTTCAAAAACATTTGGTGATCTTAATCAAATTTTAACTGTTAGTAGCTTAAGAAAGTCTGGTAAAAGAGTTGTTTCGGGAACACAAGATAGGGCGTTCATAGGTATGACGGGGTTTATTCAGAGAGATTTATTCAATATAAGACCACAAATAATATCCGATTCTACACGTACCGGTTCCGATTCTATTGTATTACTTGGTATGCAGGAATACTATAAGACTAACGTATCAAAGGCTAATACGGGTGCCAACTCTTTAATTCCAACCCCTAATAAAAGACCGAACCCTTCTAGAAATAGTCCTAGAGGACCCTTATCTCAGCCTTCAACTTCTGTTGAATCGGGGGGTAGCACGATTGGATACAACTCTAATAATAATAATGTGTCAAGTAAACCATCAAACATTCCGAAAAGGCGTCCCGTCGCGCGTTTCCCTTCACTCCCACGACCGGTACCATCAATTCTTGAAACACGTAAGAGGAAGAGGAACAATAACAATAATAATAAAACTAATTTACCTTCCTCTAAAAAGAGACAAGTTATAAGCAATAACCAGAAACCTAGAGTAAATACCACTATGAATAATTTAAATAAAAATCAAATGATAGCTAATTTACAGGCTCAATTGGCTCGGGCTCAAGCAAATGCTAAGACTGCCGCAAATACTCTCACAAATGCTAGTACTAAGGCTATCGCAAATGCCGCCGCAAATGCTTCTATTAAGGCGAACGCAAATGCTGCGAGAGTCAGAAGAGCCCTAAAACAACTTAATATCAGTGTAAATAATGTCGGGCCTCAAACTCGTTCAAAACAACCTAAGTGAACCTAGAACTATATAAAAATTCAATTAATTAACACTCTTAACGCAAGAGTAATCTTGAGTCTCGTTTGGAGCGTAGGAAAAGCATAATACTATGTCCGCGATCACTGTCGCTAGAACCCGTTTGGCCATCCTCGGACGCCAAATACATCATACCTTGAGTCTCAGTGATACTATTCTCTTTCA
>Ga0302114_10002987_pt1 | contig 10713 bp, 9 predicted proteins | sample AG5_Surface_MG_FD_203107 | JGI IMG/M metagenome (GOLD analysis project Ga0302114, IMG submission 203107) | Marine microbial communities from Western Arctic Ocean, Canada - AG5_Surface | ecosystem: Environmental > Aquatic > Marine > Oceanic | place: Canada: Western Arctic Ocean | collected...
CGATCTTTTCGTTTTCGGTAAGTGGTTCTTCTTGTATATACTTCTTGCCTATATCATCTAACCATTCATGATATTGTTTTTTGTTTATGTCTATATCCATGACAGCACCTTTCTTACTATATATTTCACCATATAGTTTGCGTGCTTTGTCATGTATGGCTATCCATTCACCATTACGTAACTCTTTGTTTTGATGTACTGATGAGCCTGCCTTTACCCCGTATCTATTTAACACAAGCCTAAGACCTGAATCATTAGCTAGTTTTACAAACATTAGTTTTACAGCGTTAGGGTACTTACCTTGCAGTGCATCTTTAAATGCTGTTGGTATCCCTTTAAAAAACCAAGAGTTTGTCCATACATTAGGGTCTATACTAAAAGGGTCATCTATGCCTTTAGTCTGTGCTTCTATATCAGTTTGATTACGTACGCTTAGTTCATCTTTAATAAGGTTAGTATCAGAAATGTTATCTTGTATAGCACGATTAATACCATCTAATTGTGATTGTATTGTCTTTGCTTTTTCAGGTGTCTTTGCTTTATCTAATTGTTTTTCTAATTTAACTTTGTTCTTTTCTAAACCAAACATTTCTTTTGGTAGCCTGTCTTGTCTAGCCAATAAGGTTTCTGTTTTAGTTTCAATGTATGGTTGCTTTGCTCCCAGTGAAGAGTTAACTGGTGTTTGATTGCCTGTGTTATTCTTACCATAACGAATAATTTCAAAGTCACCTTTGTTTATCTTAACGTCACCTTTAACAAACGTTTCTTTCATGCTTTCTTTGACTTGATCTAAACCTTTTAATGCATCACGTTTAATCCTAAACACAACCGAGTCATCATCCCCTACTGTCTTTGGATTACGTGAACCTGATGATTGGTCTTTTAAAGCTGTGTATGGCAAAGATGTTTCAAGGTCATCACCAAAGGAAACACCAGTTTGATTTTCACCAACAATATGATCAGGACTTTCTCTTAGTATTAAATTACCATCCTCATCAATAAATGATTTAAGGTTGCCATCTGTTGTGCGTGTACCATGATAGACAAATTCCCCAGGATTTACATTGTCAAAATCTGTACCAATGTTTGACCGCATCTCTTGTATATCTTTTTGCGTAGCTTGTTGTGCTTTGGAACGTCTTGTTAAAGGAATGGAGACTAAGCCACCAAGTATCATACCACCTGCAAAAGCTGTTCCTATATTAAACGCACTTTCTTCCGGTGTTGCTAACGGGTCAAATGGTGCTCGTGCCACTTCTTGACCTGCTTGTAATGTTGCCACACCTGCTCCGACACGAAGAGCAGACCTCGCAATACCTGCACCAAAACCCCCAAAGGGAAGAGCAATAACATTAATAGGGTCGAATATACCTGCACCAATTTGTGAAAGCATACTACTGTTATATAATACTTCACGTCTTTCTTTACTTTCATCAATAGCCCTCTTCATATCAAGCATGTGATTAGAGTTCTTTGCACCAACTAAATCTGTTGCATAATCTTCATAGCCTTCCATATCAGACATTGCATCATAGCTTGCATCAAAGGTATTCATGTACTTAAATTGATTGCCTATAGCTTCAAATATAGGGTCATAAGTATAACCAAGGGTAGCGTCTAACGTCTGACCAAATGAAGGAGATGACTGAACATCTAATGGGGAACCACCTATCTCTCTAAATGCATAAGGGTTAATCGACATCCATCAACCTTTTGCCTAATGAAGGTGCGTTATTATCTTTTATTATATCTGCATCTAAAGCTGATTGAGCCAAGGCTTCTGAATCCATGTCATCATTTTCACGACTTACTTGATCAACTCGTGCCGATTCATCTTCTTTATCAATAATTTTTTGCGTAACTTCTTTTGTTGAAAATACTAAAGACATTCCTTTTGTAACTAACGGCACAAGCATATCTGATTTATCAACAAACATAACGTGATAAAGAACTTCACCAGTCCTGCCTCCACTTATGTTTGTTGGCGATATAGGTTGAGGTACTAAATACACACGCTCTAAATCTGATGATGAAAACTTTAACATTCCAAAAGCATCACGCCCTTGCGATACACCCAATACAAATCCATCAGGTAATTCAGCTCTAATTAAATCAAGAAACTTATCACCATTCTCAGGTAGTATAGCGTCTATTGAATATAGCGATTTATTAGCAGGACCATAAGGGTCAGCAACTATACCCTTAGTATCAAAGAATTTAGTATCTATAAAATTTTTAACTTTTTCCTTAATTTTTTCTACACCCACGCCACCATGTAAAAGATATTCAACGTAAGGTTTCATTTCACGAATTACATTTGCATCTGTAACTTCACTTCTTAAAAAACTTTCTATTGAAACCTTTTCTCCAAAAGCTTGTTTAGCTTTTAATCTAACTCCCTCTTCACCTTGTTCAGTTTTCATATTACCTATGTCTGACAATATAGTGTTGAAGTTCTCAAACCCTTTTATCTCAGCTATATCAACTGCAGCCTTTAGTTTTGCGTTAACGTTTGCACCTAAGCTATTGCTTGTTGTAAAATAGTCTTGGAACTTACTAGTGTTCTTATTTAACTTACTTGAGATACTCATATATCTTTGTAGTGCTGTATCAAAAGCATCACCTGATAAAGAACCTGATGCTAGTTTTTGCATCTGCGTTATAATGCTTTCCGGCATATAGCCTTTACGTATATAGTCATCAATCTGTGAATCATTTAATGATTGTTTCATACTGTAATAGTTTGCAGGCTTGCCCTGTAATATCTTTTGATCTATGTGTTTTCTTGTCTTAGCGTCATTTGGTTCTAGGTTATCATCAACACGTTTATCAAAGATTTCAGCTTCTTTAATCTTGTTTGTTTTGATTTCTTGTTGATTAAGTGTGTCACGTAACCTTGAAAAACCTGATGCTATATTGGTGTTGAGATTGACAGGAGTACCTTCAAGAATAGTTTTTACATAAGGAATTAGCTCTGGTCTTAAATTTTTATTATTAGGATTATTTGTTACTATAGCTTGCATAACATTTGTAATATCTAATGATGTTATGTCATCAATAGATTGTGCCATATTATTTGTAACACCACGTACAAAGCCATCTAATAAAAGCAATCTATTATTTTCAACAGCCGGTTTTAGTATGTTGTCAATATTAGCATCATTGGATTTTAACGCTTGGTTAAGTTTAATAATATATTTAGGTAGATCATTTAAAGAGCCATTCGCTATATCTATTGTTAGATTATTAGCAAATTCGCTAGCTTTTCTTGATGCGTTTAACTGACGATTTGCTTTGTTTGCATTAAATAAAGATTTAGCTTTATTTTCTGAGTTAGTTTGATCTATTCTAAATGGCTCTAACGCTGCATCTAAATCATCAAGCAAATCTTTATCAAGAGTTTTAATAGCTTCTTTAACAGACTCCCTATATTCTTTTGGAACGTTCTTTAAAGACATACCACCATCAAGAACTGCCTTTTGTATTTTCATGTAATCATCAGATGATGCGTTATTGGTTACACGTCTTATTATACCTTCTGCTTTAGCAACTTCTAATTGATCTAAAGCTTTAGACACACCAGTAGGGTTGACATCCATAAAACTATCATTGGTGCTTAGTATTTTTGCTTTTGTTGCTTCAAAATCAGTTTGTGCTGAAGGGTCGTTAGTTGCAAACTGCAATTTAATTGACGCAATGCTTTGATCAACAACGCCATAATGATTGGTTAAAGCTATTTCATTCTCACGCTTACCATCTTTAATCATAAGATCAATGGAATGTTGTGATGATACTTTACCAAAAGCATTACGTGCTTCTTGTATGTAAGCGTCACCACCAGTTTCAGAAAGTCTCATTTCAACTTGTTCTAAATAGACATTAGCTTTTTCTGAATACTCAGCTTCGTTCTTTGCTGACTTGCGTATGTTTGCTAAGCCTAACTGTGTGTCCATGTATATAGCGTCAGCCATCTTCCTTTGCAATAAAGGTTCAGCCGTTTCTCGTGCTACGCTACTAAGATTAGTTGGTAGTTCTGCAATCACTAAATCATTGTTTTCATCTCGCACTGGCATCTGTAGCACAGTGTCTTTACCAAGCTTTTCTTGATCTTTAACTGCATCTTTAAAAGCCATCTCAGTAATATTGTTACCAAGATTGGCTATGGCTTTACCGACTTCAGCACCACCTGTACGAGTGTCAATAACACCCATTGGCTTGTTAGTGAATGTTGAAGTCTTTGCTCTTAAAAACTCTACCATTATGTAATATAACTCCTGCTTCCGTATCCCACGCTTCGCATAGATGGCGTGCCTGTTCCCGGTGTAATTTTTGAATAAGCATTACCTGCACTTAGCAAGCTTGAAACTGCGTTTATTCGTGCAGCTCTCATTGCATTTTTGCCTTGCATTTCAGCTAATTGTATTCCCATTGAACGTTGACTTTGTTCGCTTACAAATTGAAAACGTGCACGACTAATCTCTGTGTCTAGTTCAGTACGTGCTTTATCTCTGATGGCTTTTAATGATCTATCGCTTCCACTGTCACGACCCATCACACCTGACAAAGCATCATTAGTGCCTTTTAATGTTCTAAAGTTAGCTAAACGTATATTATGCTCTTGCATTGTTTGAACAATGGCATCTTTCTTTTGCTCTTCTAGTTGCAAGGCTCTTGCTCTAGCCTCTGCTCTTTGTGCCTTTCCGGCTTGCATTGAGCCATAAGCACTAACAACTGCACCGGCTACCATCCACCAACTCATCCGAACGCTACCTCCACAACCATACCTTTCACTTCTAAGTTAAACGGAAAGCTTTGAGATATAGACACACGTGGGTCACGACTATAACCCAGTATTCTAAACTCTTCCTTTCCTGTTATTGCCACTCTTTCTTCTGACATATCATCCGTTACATTTCTAAAGACCAAGTCTTTGTTATTCACTGACACAGCAAGAGTGGATTCTAAATCAAGCACCACTCGGCTGATACGTCTTGGTTCTCCAGTTAAAGGCCCACCAATAACTTGAGCATCCACTGGCAAGGTCGTTATGAGCGGGGTGAAGGAGTAACCTATAAAGCCAGTGGATACACTTGCCTTGGCTAAAGATGCGTCTATCTGTGCACTAGCCACAGTAAACTCACCAAGAAAATCATTGCCGTTGATAGCTTTTACCACAGCGTTATTCGCAAAGTGCGTTCCTAAACTTCCAAACACACTGCTTGATGCACTAAAGACATTACAAAAATCCATAGGCATATCAACTTGAAACTCTTCTAAGAATAGCTTTGTTGTTCCTGAACCATCATCTCGTGAGGACACAACAAATAATCGTTCATGCACTGAGCATATTGAATGCCACTTGCCTTGCGTATCCCATAAAGACCATCCCTGCTTTTGATCGCCTCTAATCGAATAAAACACAGCTAAGGTGCCATCACTATTCAAAACAAAATCATAGGACTCAGAGCGATTCAAAGCTCCTTTAATAGATGATTGTTGCACAGGGTCTACAATCAGATGTGGTGCAAGCATGGATACAGCAACGGCTGTGTATGACGCTTCACTATCAGTAAAGAGAAACTCTCGTAACGCTGTACCTGTTTTCTGTATAAACAAAGTCGCACCATCAAACACAGTGGGTCTTACAAAAGAAGAACCAAAAGGCGTTTGCCGTCTTATCTGTGCGTTAGCCGGAGTGACAGGTTTGTCTATTGGAGCCTGAACAAATAACTCTGCACCAGTGGTAAACACCTGCAAATCTCTGTTCGAGACTAAATGCCTTATGGTGAATATCTCACCAACGTTAGCTGTTAAATCTATTGAGTCATTGTCGGATGCATCACCAACATCAAAGTTATAATACTGCCCAGACTTAGAACCCCATATACCATCAGGTTGTGCAAGTGTACCTCCAAACCATAATCTGTTTTGATGAAATGTAACTGCGGCAGGAAACCCACGCACAGCCGAATAACTTTGCTCTTGCCATTCCGTTGTCGCTGAACCTGTAGCCACACGAGGAGCACCACCCCCATCAGCCGAAGACGTTGCCGTTGCACTACTGCCGGCTGTAAATTCATAAACGTTTTCATTAACCACGGCTGTGATATTTCGAGAGCCATTAATGTTGGTGATAGCTACACCACCCACAGTTCCAGCTCTATCAATTACAATAGATGCACCAACGGCTAAACCATGCAACGCATGTGTGACTTGTATTGTACCACTACCCTCGGCTGTCTTTAACGCATCATTATTAAGTTGTTGTCTTAATACATCTTGTAATGTAGCTGATGCTGTTGTTGCATTTGCAACAGCAGTAATTAATGCCTCAGTATTCCCTATCTTTAAATACACACCAACATGACCTGATACAAAGTAATTTGATGATGTTGTTAATGTTGTAGAAACAACACTTGCACCAGTAGAGCTTGAAACTATAGTTGTTCCTAAATTTTGAAACGGATAATAAGGTTGAAACACATGGTTACTATCAACAGATGTTTCAAAAGCAAACGTTTCCACAACAAATGATGTAAGACCAGTACGTATTAGTTTACGTGGTGCAGCAGTTTGATGACAGATAAACATTATATCCCCTTGCTGTGCAAAGGTGTACTCTTCTAAATAAGGTGCAGAGCTTGTGTTAACTAACCACGTTTGAGATGTAATCGTTTGTATCTTTGATATGGTTGCATCACTTGGACTTATCTGAAACACATCTATCTGTGTGTTACTAAACGCAACTATATACTGCTCGTCATCTGAAAAGATAAAAGGTTCTATTCTAACTGTCTGTCTTAGACCTGATGAATACGCAGGAGCCGAGGCAAAGTTATGCCAACGTTTAGTGCCGGGTCGTTTTGTTACGCCACCTTCACCACGTATAAAGAAGTTCCTTACCTTTTCTGCAGCGTTTTTATATATAGGTGAATCCGTTCTTGATGTTAATGACGGACTGACTTCACCAAACGTAAAACTATTTTGTGGTACTCTTATCCTAGCCATTAGCTTCGCCTATTTGAACTAAACCTCGTTGTTGACAAGGACCTTGTTGTTTGTTGTTGGCTATCTAAATTACGTGCCTTTGCCATTAATCGTTCAGCCTTGACCTCCATCATTTCCATTAACTTGTCATCACGTGCAATGGCTGTGGCAAACACAGACGCTAAAGCGTATTGCACAGCTAGTGCAAAGTAAGATGGGAAAGATGTTTCAGGTGCACGGAATGTAAAGTCTGCAATTAAACTGTCAGCCGTTGATGAATCTGAAAAGACTTTATCACCATAAATTGTATAACCAATTTTATTATCGTTAACTGTTACAGCGTGTAACATAAGTAGATTGCTCGGTAGTTGATGAGCAATATCAAATCTGCCAGTTGGCACATCTGTTAGTTGATTAAGCGTTGCCTGTTCGGAAGCAAACCTCCAACGGGCAACGCATAATGATGAGCGAACGACATCTTCATACATGTTAGATGCAACCAAAGCTTCTGTTGTACTTAGTTCAAAAGAAGTAATTGGCTCGGCACCAATAAGCACAAGTGCTCTTGATGCCATATCCAACGCTGAATTAGATGCCGTTGATGCCATTAGTTGTTAATCACTATCTGTTTCTACTACGGCAGTTCCGTCACTTACGTCGACGACACCTGCTGATGTAATAGTTAGAACGTTAACAAAACTTGTTGTAGGAGTATTAGTATCCTGAACAATCATTAAGTCACGTACGTTTAACATATTGTGAGCATTATTAAAATAACCCGCAGAATTAACTGCGGCAATAGCGTCAGCAGTTTGGTACATCCAAAGATTTACTCCACTACCTCCACCTATTCTAACTAGACTTGAAGCTGTAAAAGCCATGTTATAACCTCCTATCCGTTGTTATCAAGGACTTCGTATATGCCGTTGTCATCTATAACAACTGCACCCATACTCATCATTGATGTTGCTAAGTGTGAAACCTTTTCAGGTACATAGTTTAACTCGGTTGTAACATTCGCTCCAATACCAAGACCAACTGCACTATTATGATAGGCTAGGTTCTTACCACCTGCGATTGCTGACGTTGAGAATATGTTAAACCCTAAGAAGTTTTTCATAGTCATGCCACCTGCATACGGAAGACTTTGGTCACCGACATAATCAGATGATGCAAATTCCTCAATAAGAAACAAGTCAGCAAAACCTTTAGGATGCATAGCCAAATAACGACCACCATCTTCAGGTAAGTTTGCTGTGCCAAACGTTTCAAATAAACTTAACAAGTCTGCTTTTTCAACAGCACTACTTGTGTCATGTATCTGAGTTGAGTTAGCACCTGCATCCATTGCTGTTACAAGTATCTCGTCAGTCTTTCGACCTAAAGCTGAAGCCGCACTTGTTGCTATAGCTTGACGTTCGTCTATGTTTGTTTTTAACTCATCAAGTTTATCTATATACTCAGCGGCATAAAAGTCTTGAAGAGTCGCTTCGACTGTGGTGTGTGCCAACTCCATTGGAGTTACCATACCATTTCGTGATTTCGTTGAAGCAGAACCGACACCGATTTTTTGAAAGCGTACAACGCTTCCTGCGACATTACTTACGTTACGAACTGTGTTCATTAACTTTGAACCCATTCTTTGATAAGCCATGTGTACTTCGCTCTCGAACTGCTTGATAAAAGCTGTATCTATTGTATTAGCCATTATCAATCCTTTCCCTGCAAAAGCAGATTAGTTGTTAAGGTTGCTCTCGGTTATCTGCTCTTTGCCTCATCCAGTTATCCGTTAGGGCTGTCAGCGTATTACAGGCCGTGTATCTTCATTGAATTGCATAGATTCACTTTCCTGACAACGCACAAATCGAAGCACCTGATGCCCATTTATTTCAAATGAATTAGGCATAATCATAAAGCCAAGATACCCTAACCACGTTAGCGTTTTGTAATGTTCAACAGGGCACACGTTCTGTAATAAAAAATATTGTTCTTGAAAGTAATCGAGGAAAGCCGGTGACCATTTAATAAATGTTTTAGGATGCTTGTCCACCACGTCAGAGCATAACATCCATATGGTGCCAACGAGTTCATGCTCAGGCACAACGCCAAACATCATAACAGGTTTATCATCCACAAGAGCCGTGTACGTTTCAGCACTACTGTTTTGCAGTGGTGACATCAAAGCACGCCAAGGCGTTTCTCCGGCTATCATACATTCACGTACATCCGTTGATCTTAGTTTGTGTTGAAGATAATGAGCGTGACTAGGATGTCCTTTGACAACCCTAGCAACTCCGTACTTACCCTCCCCCGTGAAGACGTTTAAAGTCACTGTTCACCTCTTGAATAAATGCAGTATCACGTTTGCCTTGTTGCCAGTAACGTGGGTCTTTCATCTTAGTTTCAATATCGGCTTGCGTTACCTGACCAGTGATCACTGATGGAGTAGCCACATTACTGCCTTTGGTTTGTTCAATGATATGCTCTAACGCTTTAATGCCGGCAGATGATGAGCCTAGTTCAGCCACAGCTTCTTGCATACCTTGGTCTGGGAAAAACTTATTCATCCATAACTGCACAGCTTCCACTCTCATGTTAGCGTTGTCACCTAAGTCTTTACGCACAGCGTCTAAGTCAGGTTGCTTACCTGCTACGGCGTCAGCGTACTTTGCAATACCCTCAGCAAATTCATCTTGGCTTAATCCATTGTTCCATGAATAGTTAGACCACCAATCAAGCAATTCATTATCAACGGCTTCGGTTTCATCAATCGCTTCAGGTAATATATATTCACCAACAGTAGCCGGTCGTTCAGCAAACGCTTCGGTTTCCATCTCAGACATTAGTTTTGTTCGCAGTTCTTCTTCGCCTTTACCAAGCTTACCCTCCAATTCACTATAGGCTTTAGCCATATCAGCAGGGTCATTAAACTTTTCAGGCAACCATTCAGGTCGTTCAACAGCCGGTGTTTCCACCTGCGTTTCTGTTGTTGCCTCAACTGGTGCTTCAGCTTGGGGTTGTAGTAATGTTTCTTCCATGGTTTATCCTCTCTGCATGTTGAATACGTTTAGCGATTAAAGCCACTAGATACCTTTGACCTTCAAGATGTCTGAGTTCTTCACTTGTAATGTTAGGTCCTGATATAGCTTCAATGGTTATTGATTTTAAATACTGCAACGTAGCTAGTCCACTCGGTGTGTTGAGTGTACTAGCTAGGTCGAGGGAGATTTTTTGATCTTGTTCTTGTGAGCGAGGGTATCCGTCAACCCCCAAGTGTTTGGATGTTTGGGTTTGCATTTGGGTCTATTCCTGTTTGTTGTTGCATCTGTTGTGCCATCTCTACCATTTGTTTTCGTTCTCCTACATCACGAATTAAATGGTCTGGCACCCCAAATTTCTTGGCTAGATAGATTGCTGTTTCCTCTGAGGAGACAAGGAGATTAATGACATCAGGCCCAAACCTTCCTGCTACCATTTCAAGAAACCTATCTAGGGAAACAATGTCTTGATTTGATTGTGCCTGTGCCAGAGGGGAAACACTTTTTATCTTTACTTCTCTGCCATTGACAGTGGGTATTTCTATCCTGCCCTGCTTTGTTAAAAGATAAACCACACGTTGAAGAACAGGTTGAACCATCTCAGCTTGTAGTCTGCCAAATGCAGAACCAATCTTACGAGATAAGTCAGCCATACGTTCCGCTACCTCAGTAGCTGATGCAGGTGTTT
>Ga0302114_10002990_pt1 | contig 10712 bp, 8 predicted proteins | sample AG5_Surface_MG_FD_203107 | JGI IMG/M metagenome (GOLD analysis project Ga0302114, IMG submission 203107) | Marine microbial communities from Western Arctic Ocean, Canada - AG5_Surface | ecosystem: Environmental > Aquatic > Marine > Oceanic | place: Canada: Western Arctic Ocean | collected...
TCAAACCGTACTCGACTCGAGGAAAACGAGTTTGTGTTGGGGATTGGAGATGAAGACCGGCCCATCCTTCAGGCAGCTCGTACCCTTGTTCTGTGCGAGAGGCATTTTGTTGACGGCGCCGCTGGAAGTGTTGTTGGGTCAAACTGTGTGTCAAGGCAACGCGCGGACATTGTGTTCAACCCAGACCAAGATGACAATGGTGTCGCTACTGAGCGGTCTTCGTTCATTGCAAGTGGCGTTTCGCTCAACCCGACTGTGCTTGGGCGAATGGCGGCCGACACCCGCCGGGACTATCGTTACCTCAAGGTGTATGTGGACGACACAACCGTCTTCTACATTTCGGCACTCCCATTCTGGGTCAAGAACTTGCTGCTCGACGACCATGTTCCCAGCATTGCGTTCGAGGGGTTCAATGTGGCCGCGCTCTAACCGCGAGAGTTGTACGGATCTCGCAGGTCCAGCATCTCGACAGCTGGTTCCTCAAAGGTTCCGTACGGCGGAGTTTCTGGGCGGCTCCTGTTTGCAATGAGGGTCTTGGCAGCTGATGCCATTGTGCACACCATTGACACGACCATGATGGCAATCATCGCCGCGCTCGGACCGCCAAGGACTTCGCAGTCTTCCTGTGCGTTCGGGTCGTCGCCTGAGAAGTCTCCGCTGTCGTCCATCGCGCTTTGTTTATCAGATATGCGGCCGCAAATACACATTCGCATGTCCCAGCCAAACTTATAAACGGCGCCCCAAATCCCGTCACATTCTTGGGCGGCGTGTGGAGATGGCCACGGCACCCCAAATTCTTTTTGCGTGTGGGCCGGGCCATCGGCTTCCCAACGGCCTGAGTGTGGAGATGGACAAGGCCATCCGTCTCGTGCAGAGGCCGTACCCGCTTGCAAAGACGCACGGGCAGTGCCAGACGCTCGAAGCGGCAGCCGTCAACTCGGTTCTCAATTTCTTCTGGCGGCTGCTTGCGCAGTGCGGCTCGGGCAACCCGGCGCGGCCAACATACCGAGTGCTCTTTGAGCTGATTGTGAGTGACGACGACTTTCAGCGCATTCGTACCACTGGCAATGCCAACGTGGGGGAGGACTTTCGTCCCATTGCGTACAGCGTGACGATCGGGTTCACGCACGATGGGTACGACGCGTTTTCATCGCAGCTCGAGAGCGAAATTTCGAAGCGGATGACGCACCGCGGCCACAGGGAGCCTGCGCCACACGGGAGCCACCAGGTGATTCAGTCGTTCCGGGATCTTCGCCGGCTGCTCTCGTACAGCGTCAACACGGTTGCGGGAGCTGCATTCCGAGTGTCCGCGGACGAACCGAGGGACCCGGGCCACCTCTTGGAGATGCTGGACCCCAAGAAGCCACTCGACGTGCTCGGGGCATCGCGACATCAGCGGGGAACGTACCTCCGCTCGCTTGCGGAAGAGCCCGGGGAAGACGCTCCGTGCATCTGGCAAGCCCCATACTCTACGAGCCCTGGAGGAGTCAACCCGCTCGTGTACGGCTTTATGGACGAGGCGCTGCCGTGGAACTTGTCGGGGGATGGCAACCTCTTCAACCGCGTTGCCCTCATCGGAACGCGCACACACGAGCCCACCCTGAAGAAGTACGCGGCGATGCGGGCGACTGTCGAGGGGAAGCGACGGATCAAGGACTGGGACACTGAGCGCGACGGCCCGTTTGAGCGCTTCTTTGCTGGAACGGATCCTTCGATTGGTTCGGTCGGCGACCCGCGCCTGTCTGTTCCAGTCATGGGCCCTGCATCGTCGCATCGGGGAACGAGCCGTGTTGCGCAAATCTCCGAACCTCGGCGGAGCGAGGAGCTGGTGGGTCATCCGTCCCTCGGATCCATTCGACGCGAGACGGAGCGGCAGCTTGATCTTGTGACTCCGGACACCCTGCCCGCGCTGTACGCTTACTTTGACCAAGTGGACGAGATTGTCCAGACTGCGGATGGCGGCATTGTGCCCCCCAGCTACTCGAAGCGACACGAGTGGGGTCACAAGCTGACGGAAGAGCTCGAGAAGGACACGTGGGCGCGCGGCTTCTTTGACAAGTGCGAGACTCTGCCCGAGCTCGTGAATCGAATCCAGCTGTGCATGGCCAAGTTCCTGGGTCTCTCTGCTGCTCAGGTCGCCTTTGGCTTTGGCGTCGTCTTCTGTGGTCAAGTTCTTCCGATGCTCACAATGTCTCCGATGCTGCACATCTTCTGCCGCGGAAAGGCGCAGGCGGGGAAGAGCAAGGTCGCCGGTGACATGCTGAGTCTTGTGTTTCGAGGCGGCGTGTCCAAGATTGACTCGGTGTCTGCAAACGGGCACAACGTTGACGACCCGGGCGATCGCGTCTTTCGGGTGGTCGACGAGGCGCTTACGCTTGACCCTGCACAGCTCGAGCAGTGGAAAACAGGCCTCTCTGATGGTCTCGTCACACGGCAGCGACCAGAAAAGGACGAAGAGACGGGCAAGTGGGTGAAGACCGAGTCGTACGCTACGTGGAGTGCGCTCACGCTTGCCACTGCCAACCGGCCGTGGGGGATGAAGGGCTCGGAAAAGGATGAAGAGGGCATGGCCGCCTTCCAGACTCGCCTCCTCGTGATTACGATGCCGAACCAGCGGGGCCTCTTCTCGACGACTACCAGTCCGCACATTGAACGCGGGCGTCTTGCGCTTCAGAAGCTCGTGCAGGACGCTACTGACATGGCTCCGCTCAACACGGCCGGGCTTCTCTTTGGCGGCAAGCTGCCACTGAGCATCTTCTACTCGTTTCTCAGGGCGCGGAGGATGCCTGGATTCGGGGCACGGCGCCGCGACATGTTCGAGAGCGTCGTGTTTGGCGTCATGCAGCTGCGGATGTACCTGGAGACGCGCGGGCTTACGCGACACGAGCGCTACGCGTACTGGATGTACGAGGGCTTTTACCGGGTTGATGAGATTGCCTTTGCATACAAGATCTTCAGCGAGGTGGATCAGACGCACGTCGAAGAGATTGTCTTCAAGGCGATGGCGAGTCTGATTGATTTCCAGCGCGAGTACTCCGAGGGCGAGCTTGTGGGCATCTCTGTTCAGACTAGCGAATGTGGTGGCTACATTGCGCTTCCGAGTACGTACAGCACCAACCGGAGGGCGCTCCAGACGCTGGCCACTGCGGTGTTGTCCTCCGTTCCTGAAGAGGCCCAGCGCAAGATTCCGGACAACGACAGCATCCTGCGCATGCTCGAGACGATGGTGAACGAAGGCGGTCTCAAGGTCACAAGTGTGAATTCTCGGCCCCGCTACGGCATCACGCCCGCGTCGCTCTCGAACATCCGACTCCCAGCAGACCGCGCCATCATTTCCATGCTGTTCAAGATATCAGCCGACAACTCTATTCCGCAGATTACGATGGACGAACAGCGAATGCTTCTTCCCGAGAGTGTACTCGACGCGATGACTTCGCAGGACATGGACGCATGGAAACCGTCTGTGAAGGGCGCCTGGCGGAAGCACATTGAAAAGCACGGACTTTCAGCCCTGCGAGAGTCGATCGCCCGCCTCGAGGCGTGCAGGGTGTTCACGCGGCGCCAGACCGAGTACATGGCCTCGTACGTCCTGGCTGACGAGGACACCACTCCAGCGAAGCGTCGACAGGCTTCTGTTTTCAAGCCCGGGTACAACGTGATTCAGGGCTCCAAGGTCAAGAACATCATCGTCTTTGATAGAAGTATTGGGGATCGACAAGAGTCTGGGAGCAAGACGACACCTGGCGACCGCGTCGCTGACGACTTTATTTCGCTGTGCTCGCGAGGGTTGCACAACACTGAAGTTGTTGGCATCTGCCGCTTCTACGGCGACTCGCAGATCCCGCCGCGGTCAACGATCCGGAAGCCCAGTGGGCAGCCCGTCATTGTCGACAATCCGTACTACAGCGGCGACATTGATCTGGACGATCCGGACGGCGATGATGTCGAGTACCTTGTGGACCCAAAGCTGAAAAAGTTCGACCTTGCAAAGTTTCCCAACTTGGACGACCATACTCGCCGGCGGCGGGCGCACGAACTGTTTCCCAAGTCGGAAGATCCAGAGGCGATGATGGAGGCGCTTCGTGAGCCTGTTGAATAAACTTAAACTTATCCGCCTGCAGCCGCCCAGCACTATTTATGTTGGTCTTTCCTGTGCCAAAGCCACAATGTTTGCACTGTTGGCTGCAGTTGCGTGTGTCGACAATAATATCAACGTACAGAGACGGGCGTGTGCGTTTGGATCTTATCAGCTGTTTCTTCTTCACGTGGAATCGGCCATGGAAAAGCTCGGGTGCGATACTGGATGCAACGGCTGCTCTCTTTCTTCGTTGAACGACTGTGACGACATTGCCGTCATCGCTGCGTATGCAGAGGAAGCAGGGGACGCAAACCTCGGAAAGTTGCACCTGGCATCCGCAGATTGTCTGGTTCCCGGGGGGTTCAGTACGATTCCCGCGTCCGATATTGTAGCGGCCATCAAGAAGATCCCAGAGTTGCCGTGCGCCGGGAACGAGGACATCGAAGACGAGTCGTGGGCCCTGTTTACGGCATACGCAGGCTTTTCTACATTCCTCTTGATTCAGACCATGTCCGCACCTGCACACTCGTACAGTCTAGTTATTGATTCCAAAATGAATCTTGGAATTTAACTTGGCCAATGTGTACGGTGTTGTAGTTTGTGGTATGCTCTGTTTTAATGTATTGAATGCCTCTGCGACCAACACTACACGCGATCGGTATTGGAAGAAATCCAATTTCTCCCCAAATTAATTTTGGCACTTTCGGGCGCTGCAGCCGCGTGGAACAAATTGGATGAAACTGTAATTTTGTCCAGATGTGCGGGGAGTAACGGCACTCAAATGCCGTCGTTTGGCACGAGGTGGTTCGCGATTTCCTGGATGATGCTGTGCGGGACGTAGAGCAGCCGGCGTGTGCAAATGATGAACGCGACGATTCTGCTGCGCGACTCCTTTGGCAGCAGCGAATGCGTCTTTGGTGACCACTTCATGGGCCACGCGGCGGCGCGCATGAGGTCAAGAAGTCCGCCGTGATCGTCGATAGAGTCTTTCCTCCAGATGCGATGCCCGCTCCTGATTGCGCGCTCCACGTGGTCTCGAGTTGCAAACTTGGCAAGCCAGACGAGGGCTTCAGTGTCGTAGGGGACCCGCGCCTCTTTTGGGACTGTTGCGACTCTGCGATTCCTGGCGACGTACAGCGGATACTGCCTGCACGGAACAAGGTTGAACCCGCGCGGCAGCATGATCCTGAAGAGCACGTGCCAGTTTGGGCGAGCCGCTGCATCAAGGATCAGACTCGGCCTGTCCTTTGCGTTCAACCACGGTATGCAATCGAACAGCGCTTCGAACGTTTTCTCTTGGTGCGGACCCTTGAACAGTTCGATCAAGCGCGTCCCGGGGTCGCCCCAGCACATTGCTTCTTTGAATGCCCCTTCAGAAAGCGCGGGCGTCCCGGCCGAGATTCGCGCAACGGCAGAGATGTGGTCTGAGCGATCACACTTTTCTGCGCACAGCATTGAGACGGCCTTTGCCCGGTGAAGATCTGGGTTTGACTTCAGCAGCTTTTCCATGCTGTGTGTGCTGAGACCGACTGCGTCCCGCGTGGTGACCCACGGTCTGATCGCAAGAGACGACTCTGCGACTGCCAACTCGCAGCGCCGTTCTTGTAGGAGTGACCGAAGTTGCATCTTCATCTCGGAGGGGTACGACGCCTCCTCGATAACATTCTCCAGCATGGTGTTGCTAACGCGTTCCAGAATGCTTTCAGGCACGCCATTTCCGCACCGGTACGCCGCCCTCAGCAGTGCTCGCGCGTTGAGGTTGATCTTCGACTTGGATGCAGCCCTTGCAGCCTCAATGGCAACCGGCGCTGCTCCGAACTCGCACGCACGAATCGAGACAACAATTGGGTTGACTTGCGGGTTTTTGGCGAGGATTGCGCGCATGGCGCCCGGAGAGAGCCGCGCCACATCGTTGGGCTCAATCCATTGTGTGTTTTTTGCCAACTGCGGGGCTTTGACCAGGCTGCGCAGGTACTCTTCGCGGTTCGACAGTTCCTGCTGCACAATCTTTCGTGCTCTCAGCCATTTCGTGTTGTAGAATTGTTTGGCCCAGCTGGTCAGCGTGTGCGATGGGATGTGTGGAATGCAATCCTGTACACGGGCGCACGCAGCTTCTTCGTTTTTTGCCAGAAACATTGCGGCGCGATGGAGTGCACCCCGCTGTCTCTACGAAAGTTCTGCCAGTTGCTGGATGAAATCTATTGTGCAACTGTGGATTCGTGCGACACGGAAAACTTTGACATTGACATGACCGCAGTGCGCGAACTGATCGAACGCCGCGACAACGAACTGCTTGGGTTGTACCGGGCCATCTTTTCCGATTCGTTCGAGGCACTCGCTCCAGAGGTTGGCGGCGCGATTTGCACCGCGACTCACAACGCAAAGTTTTTGCGGTGGCCCACGCCAGAGGATGGTCAAGTGCAGCTGTGTTGTTTCGGGCCAATGTGTGTGGCGGCGCGGTACGAGGGCGTTGGCACTGATGCACTCGGGCCGCTTCCTGCGTTCAAGACGCCCGCGGAGATTGGCGATCGCGTCGAAGGGCCGTGCCTCATGTGCCTGCGGAGGGATCTGCAGGTGGTCTTTGATCGTACTGCCATGGCACAGGCTACAGCGACGGCGGCTGTTGCTCCCTTTTGCAATCCAGTGTCAAAGCCGAACGGATATCGCATCGAGTTCATGGTGTGCCCGCATGCCGATCCGGGTGCCGCCGGGGGCTCGTTCGTGCGGTACTGTCCCGAGAACATGGAGCTGAAGCTCGACCACAAGAATCGGTGGTACCTGGACGAGGAGCGCATTCGTTACGCGCCAAAAAACTGACGGCGCAGTGGCTCCGGCCGACTTCTGAGACTCATACTGCCGTGTACAGCATGGCAGTGGCTCGGAGTCGGTTAAGCTGCGCCGATCCAACGGAGCAAAAGTTTTGGTCTACGCCGACGTGGGCAAGGGATGATCCTCGCGGGGCGCTTGCAATGCTTCGCGAGACTGCAGAACGGGCGTGTGAGCTGCAGGCCCGGGTGTCCACAGATCGCATCTCTGACATCAGCATGTTTGTCGATCTACACCTCGCGGCCATGCGTCACCTCGAGCCTCTGGTGCGGGGCGGCGCAGCGGACGATGTCGCCGTCCTTTACAAAAGCGGCATGGCGCCAGAACAGATTGATCCCAGGTCGCTGAAAGGGCACTTTTGTGGCTGCCTGAAGCACTCGGACAGCCTTGTTCGGGCCATTGTCGGGTCTTCGCACGGCCGGAGGGTAATGGCTGACCTCGTCAGCAAGGCAATGTCCCCAGACACGGCGCGAGTTCGGTACGTCGATGCAAATGCCTTTGATGCCGTGACTGACCCGGATGGTGTGGTGAACCGCCTGCTTACGATTGCCGCGTTCGGGGGCATTCCGGGAGCCACAGCACTGGCCAGCGTCAAGGATCGGCTGCGGTACTGGGACGATCCACGCGGACTTGTCGATCTCATCCTTTCTCGTCTCTCAAAGCGCGGGATTCTTTTGGCGCTTGCGGATGCCATCTCAAAGCTGCCGTGCGCCCTCGTCAGAGAAGCCACGTCCGTGAGCGTTCGCGGCAGCACCACGGTGGCCCTGTTTTCAGAGACCGTGCCACCGAGGACTGCTCTCAAGGCCGAAGGATCTCCCAACACTGCGGATGTCGTTGCGGCGCCGCCTCTGCCAAAGCTGGGCGCGGTCACTGACGACGTCATTCGAGACTGCATCTCTGCATTTGGATTTCGCGGGTCGTCTGCGCTCCCAAAGACGGAGTCCGAACTGAAGGTCCTTGAGTACATTGCGAATCGTGCTGGGTCGATCTACGTGCGGGGCGCCCACCCCATTGTCAGGGCCGAGCAGATGCGCCGGTTCGGGATCATCACGGTGCACTTCTGCATGTCCTGCCACTGCGTTCACGGCGTCTCTGTGGTGAAAGTCAGCAAGGCGCAGCGCATCTTCACTGTTTTTGGTCCGTCCGGGCCAACCTGCTCCGGGTGCGGTTCGGCGGCCGTTGTGCGGCTCGATGTCACTGGGCGCGTTCTTGACGTCAAGACTCCAAAGGGACGGTCACTTCTCGCGCCGTGCACCGAGTGTGGCGCTGTGGGCCCGGTTGCGGCCGTGTACGATCAGATGCCATTCTGTGCGCGCCACTTCGATGACCCAGCCGCGGATGCCCTGGACTGCGGGCCTCTTCGCTGTGCCGTTTGTGAGACTTTCGTACATGGCGCTGCAGACAGTGCGGCAATCGAGTGCGAGGACGACCTTCACCGCCTGTGCATCCCATGCCACTCAGTATTGCCGACGACGAGGTGGACGAAGATCGAATTGGATCTTCTACGGTCGAGGAAAGGGTCAAGGGCCTGAGGTAATAAACGTGCGTTGTTGGGTCTGCAGCGCGGCGTTCTGACGTGCGGCCCCAGGGATTATGTGACGAGCGAGTGGACGTCCAGCGGCGTTGCGCTGCAGGCTTCGGGTCGCCGGTGCTTCACCGTGTCGCTTGCACAGGAAATCCAGAACTTTGATTCGTTCTGTGCGGGCGTTCGTGCCAGGGGCGGTGCGCTTGATCTGTCGCTTGGCACGGACAGCATGATGGCCACAGTATGGGACGCTGGCTCTGTCCCCAATCGCACAATCCAGCGCGCGACCCGTCAGAGCGCGGCCGTCTTTCGTATGGCCGCAGTGCTGCTCATCGTGTTGATGGCGCTTCTCGTTCTGCGTACGCAGTTCCTGGCCGTGTAGGGGCTGGCGGGCACAGCGGATATAAACGTTGCGACCGCTCATTGCAAATGGGGCTGCTGCAGGGCTCTGGGCCATGGGCTCTTGTAGTGCTCGTGGTCGCGGCCATCTCGGTGTACCACTCTATCAAGAGCAACTCACAGTTTGGAGAGGGTGCGTTTATCTTTGGGGCTAGCCTGCTGTGGTTCAATGTGCTGTGGCTCGGCCGGATGTACTTTGATCTTGGCGGGGGAAAGTCGGACTCTCTCTTGTTGACCGGATCTATTTTTATCGGGCTCGTTGCGTATGCAACCTCCTCTTTTTCTTTTGCCACAACTTCGCTGGCCGCACTGCTGTCTACGTGGGCTTTTGGGGACCGCGTTCCAGTTTTGTTTTTGCTTTCCCTCGTCGTTGCGCAGATCCAGTCGCACTGATGGCCGTGTTCCTGAAGGGGGCGAATATGTGCGCGGACGATGGCAAGGCGAAGCGCGGACCAGCATTGTTTTCTGAGCGGACGGGATCCCGCATTGTGGGTCCGCGGGCAAGGGTTCCTCGGCAGCTGCAGCTCGACGACCTGATCAACTACGTTCCGGCGGGCACGGGTACGGGGGAGCCCGGAGACGACGATCGATGGGTGCCGGTGGGCGATGACCGCATGCAGGCCGCCGTTGCGTACTCGCGGATTCGGGGCGGAACTGTGACAGTCGTGGGACCACCGATCACCGGAAAGCGCCCCGATCAGCTCATGAGTCTTGCCCGAGTGCGCCGCGGGCGACCCCTCAAGTCCGGGAAGCGCTGTCCGCACGACAAGCGCAAGATGTGCAACTCTTGTGTCTCAAAGTCTCACGGGCTGCTCGATGTCGTCGCCGCCAAGTCACAGGGAGAGCTGGTGCGCCGCAAAGTCGACAAGTTTGCCGCGCGCATTCCGGCCATCCTCGGGTACATTGTTTCTCGCGGAAAGGTTGTGGACGACCCGTCCCTTCTTCGAACAAAGGCGCTCGAGGCCGAGGACGGCGTCACTCTCGCTCTTGCCCTCAAGGACGACCCGGTCATGCGCGATGCGATTGCCGTCTGCACGCAGGGCCTGCCCAATCTTGGCGTCTTCCGGGAGATGTCGCAGGCAATTTACTCGATGCGGCACATGCTGGACGCAAAGCAGTTTGCCGACTTTCTGCTGGATGGCGTCACCACTACTCGCTTCTGTACGGTGCTGAACATGCCACAGACGGCCAGTCTTTCGACGGGACAAGACGCGCACCGGCTCGCCCTCTGCTACGCTCCAATGTCAGAAGCGGCGACGGAGCCGGACCACCCGATCGTCATTGGACTTCCTGCGTTGGTCGAGGTCCTGCGCATGCTTGAAGTGCCCAGCGAGCGCAGGCGGCTTTTTATTTCGTTCGTGCACAATGGGACGGGAAACCCCGGAGTCACTCGCAACCTCGAGTCGTTTGCGCCTGCGGCCTCGTGCACTCCAGCCCGTGTGACGATCCGGGTGAATCAAGATCCGCTCACTTGGGCCAATCTGTGCGTGCTGATGCGGACCTTTTCCGTCGTTATCATCGAAGTGTCCTACTTCCGCGCGTCCGAGGTGACGGCGCTCACCGTGGCCGGAATATTGCTTCGGATCTTACCGGAGAACGTCTGCACCGACGGCATGCCCGTTATGCACTCGGCGCTCCGGGGCACGCCGCGCGAGGCACATGCCCTCGCACTCTTTGGAGTGGCTCAGAAGCACAAAAGCTTTGCGGCGGTGGCCCGCGGACAGCCCCTTCCGAGCATTGTGGTGGCAGACGACGGGCACACCAACCTCTCGCGGGTCATGCGTGTTGTTCCGCTGGTCGAGAAGATAGCGGCTGTTCTAGACCGCGAAGCTCCACCAGATCCGAGTCACCAACTGGCGACGGCAGCGTCTGCGCACACGACCG
>Ga0302114_10002991_pt1 | contig 10711 bp, 5 predicted proteins | sample AG5_Surface_MG_FD_203107 | JGI IMG/M metagenome (GOLD analysis project Ga0302114, IMG submission 203107) | Marine microbial communities from Western Arctic Ocean, Canada - AG5_Surface | ecosystem: Environmental > Aquatic > Marine > Oceanic | place: Canada: Western Arctic Ocean | collected...
GGATCCCCCGCGGCCATGCTCTTCCCCATCCTCATCGCCGCTCTCGGCCCCGTCCGCATGGTCGCGGGCAAGGCTGGCTGGTTCACCCAGGAGGAGCTCAACGCCCTCGACGAGCAGGTGGAGACCGGAAGGTACCTTCGAAGGTAGAGTGTATGTACGTAGCCACGGGCACTGCGTACATACACTTGTGTTCTCCCATTTTTGAAATAAAGCAAACCGTTCACCGCGGCAGATTTTTTAGACCAACTCTTAGATTTCTCTTATCCGCAACTTGTGATCCACAAGCCCTAAACCAGTGCCCACTTCCCAAACGAACAAGATGGCTGCAATCTCCGCCCTCCAAGCGCGCTTCCTGACCGGGATTAAAGCGCGCACCGCTGCACACAAGACCGATCGCATTAGCCGTGCGGTCGTAACCAAGCCCGCACATGCCACGCTCGGGTGAGAACCGCCAATCTCGGAGGCGTATATCGCGAGAGCATTTCATTTCCCGTCATTTTTGCCCCTGTCCTTGGGGTCCCTCCCTGATGATGTAGACGTTGTATCCTTGGACGTCCTCGAATACAACGAAAGCTGATGAAAGCTCACATGGACACCTTGTTCGCTAACCTTACAATCGTGCACTCGGTGATGTCCGCGAGATCTAGCCAGAGACTGAACAACTCTTTCCTTTCCCGCAGCAGAAAGGCGGAACTTCCGAAAGCGGCAAAGCCCCTATTTGCTGCCGTGTTATCGAATGCTCTCACCGCGCTCCCCTCATTGGCGGGTGAGCCCGGTAAGATATTCGATTTCAACCTCACCCTACCTATCATTGCAGCCGAGTTCCTTCTATTGATGGTCATCCTTGATAAGACGGTCTTCGGCCCGGTTGGCAAAGCTCTCGATGACCGCGATGCACTCATCCGCTCACAACTCGAGGCTGTCGGCGACAACTCGACTGAGGTTGCTAACTTGATTGTACGTCACTGCCCAATCCCTGGCCATAGAGCTTTGATTTCCACGTTACCCTTTTTATTGCACGCTCTCCCTCCTATCAGCGAGCAGCTGTCATACTGAACACGGCGGGCTGGCCGCGGCTCAGAGCTTCTCAGAAACCCGTTGCATAATTCTAGACCCAAATTTGCTGAAAGATGCCCACATCCGACTTGCACCAGGCTGAGAAGGAAGCAATCATCTCCAACGCCCGAGCTGAGGTTTCGAAGGAGGTCGCGTCTACCAAGGCCAAGATCGACACCGACATTGCCGCTGCACAGGCAAAGGCCAAGGCTGATGTGGACACACAAATTGCCGCAGCTCTCGCCAAACTTGATGCTGCGAAGGCCGAGTCAGCCTCGCAGGTCGAGACCAAGGCGAAAGAGTTATCCGATCAGATTATCAAGAAGGTTGTTGAGGTTTAAAACAAAGATAACTTGATGAAAGTCAGGGAGCCAAAGCCCTTCCACTCACCCCCGACGCCATCCTGATGCATTTAGTGATAGACAATGTTAATTGATTTTTGATAGCAGTCCGCATCGCTACGTAAATCTGCGGAATACTCGTTGCAGCTCCTACACGAAGACATACACCCTGATCTACTTGTATGCAATTAGATGAGCGCCGCTATGCATACCTTAAAGAAACTACTGCTTTTACATCCGGCGTGTGTGGCCTCGAGACAAGCGAATCTATATAACCAAGTAATTTATCTTATTGGTATGTACGCTACCTATGTAAGGCTACTTATGTAAGCTATGCATCCGAGTTCCAACTATTGGTTACATAGAATTGTGCCCTGCAGTGTTTAATGAAGGCGGTCCAATACTTTGGTTGCGCACACAAACAACACAGGTTTATTAGGTGAGTTCTTATTCTAAAAATCCACAGGGACGACGACTATTCATTGTGTGCCGAGAAGCAGCTTTACAGAAAGGAACCAATCACACTGGCCTATGCAGCGACCAGCAGCGTGTTCATAGCATTCAACCAAATATGCCGCGCGCCGTAAGAAGTTTGATGGTGGTTCTGCATTAAAAACCGCATGAAGTAGTGCAGTGGCGAAGCTTTCTGCTGCCGTCAACCTTGTATGGTTTGCTGAAGTGTTGCCCTTCTGTGGAACATTCGTTGTCGCGAACCCATCAGATGTCAGTTTGTTGCTCATTGTGGCCACGTTGCTACGAAGCTTATGTTCTCCAGGATCGAGTAAGTTCAAGCTTTGAACTTCCGGGGCAGCTGGCACGACGCATTGTCTTATCGCAGCTGGCTGATATTCAGCTAGCATGCGATCTAAGGTCCCGCTCTCAAGAAGGAGCTTCTTATACACCGGATGACAGACAACTGCACCAACGAGTTTATCCTCAGTTGCAAGTTTAGATGAGTCATGTTCATATTGGGATACTAGACCCCGAATAAGTGTCGCTTGAGCACGCATTAGCTCGAAAGTCGTCATAAGATTGTCTATAGTACCTGCAGCTGTACGAAGTGAGATTAAATATTTGCATACTTTCGTCGACCCATCTATTTGACCGTCGTCTATCGTTCTGACAACTTCGGATAAAAGTACCGGACCAGCATCACATATGAAAGATGTCGCCCAGTGCAGAGCTATTGAAGCGCAATGTTGTACAACACGGTCATCGCCATTTTTTGCCACTGACTTTGCCGCCCAGGCCACTATAAATGTGAATGACCTTGCCGTGGTGGAAACTGCTTGCTGGATATATTTACGCGTGGCAAAAAATACATAATCACGCCTCACTTCTGACGAGCAGACGATAATATCAAACATGACGAGCATGAACGATGATTGTACAACATGATCATCGTCCTTTGGAATGGAAGCAAGCATAGCGTCGACAATTAAACACAGGTTGGCAACCTCAGAAACATTCAAAACTTTGGAGTGTCGACGAGAGAGATGCTTTGCCGTGTTCGAATAAAGTCGGAGGGCAGGGAGTACCACTACCTGGCATACTGAGATCTTGATCTCAGTCGATTCCAGCTGATGGAACGTTGCAAGGATCACTTCAAGAGAAACGCGGATATCACGAAGTGCTGAGAGCATGTCCGATGCAGCACCCAAATGTCCGCCACACAATACGCCTTTTGCCCCGACAATGTTGAGAAGAGCAGAAATTGCGATCCCCGCTGTTTGAATGCCAGGAAGTGTATTGTCAACAGAGACTGTACACGTGGGATGGAACGCACTGAAAATAACACCACCGAGCCAAGAAAGTATCCCGCTTCCATCGATTAATTGTTTTCTTGCATAGGATGATTCTGTGGCTCGCACAACAACGCTGAGCATTAGTTGTTGTGCAAAAGGATCAGTAGAAAGAGGCGCAAACCTTTGTGACATCAAACTTTCAGCTGCGAATGATTTGCGTAACAACCGTGTTTCATCAAGCATGCCACCACAACTGGCTAGCAGTAACCGTAATACCCACAAACGAAGTGTGCGAGCATGATTTCTTGAACCAATGATTTCTTTACCGCTTGATCCGTTGAGAAGTGCAAGGAAAGCGACTGGCAACGCGCTTGTGCCTAGGGATGCTCGTCGTATCACCATGTGTTGCATTGATGGGAATATTTCTGCTCCGGGATGCAAACTAACAACAGCTGCCTCAGCTGCCAGTAATGCTGTTGGAATGGGCATTCGTCTCAGACAATCAGATGGAGCAAGAGCGTTTCGCATGGATGCAAAAAGTGCCATGATCTGCTTCTGTTCTCGAAAAGAGGATCCGTGCCTGGCAGCGCGATGAGCCACGTTCAGTATGGCATACGCTAGATAACGCATTCCGGGGTCAATTGAAGCTGTCGAAGCAAATGCAAGTGAAAGTAGACCTGAGTCGATACATTCCCGAAGACTCATTGTCTCATTTTTCAAGGAGTTGAATGCAAAAGGAAGAACCCACGCAGGGTTGTATCCACACTCAATGAATTTGAGGTTTGCACCACGAGCATGATCATGATGTAAATGACAATGATCTAAAAATATGTTGCTGCGTGCTTGAAAAAGAGGCCGCGCATGCACAAAATGCACAACACTCAGTGCATTTCTACGAATATCTGGGGGTTCACAGTGCCGTAGTGCCGTTGCGACCATTTCAGGCCGAACAGCATCAACCCAGCCACATGCTTTCTTCCAAAAACATGTTCCGTGCGCGGTTTTTCGGGCGACTAGGTCTAGATAACAAGATAATTCCGGTTCACGGAAAAGATATGCCGCGGCATCTCCCCATAGGTATCCAATTTTAGCTAAAATGCCTCCTCCCGACGCGTTGTCAAGTGATATTATGAGCTCTGCAATCTGCCTATCGCACCTTGACAGAGTCGCACCATGCGCAACAGCAAGAAGAGGTATGAGACCTGCTTGTTCTGCTTTCCAATATGCAGAGGACTGCTCAGTGTTTGATATTCTGTGACCAACGTTTCTACTGATCGTGTGAAGTGTTTGCCTGTCGATGGAGGCGATCGCGTCATTCTGCAAGTTCCATGAGACACACATGAGGCTAATAAGAAAAAAGCGAACCCTTTCTAAGCACGGTGGTAATTTCGACTCACTAGTATCCTTAATGCAACTCCGATTCATCAAAATCCCTTTCGAATTGGAGGGACAATCAATAACTTCAAGTATAGATTGAAGTGGAATGCGCAAGCTCTTGACATTTGCCGGTGAAACCATCATTGAATTTCTCCGTAACTGAGTTGATACGAGTTGGGATGCCGCGAGCTCGAAAGTTTCCCTAGCTAATGAAACCAGTGTGGCCATGGATCTTGGAGATAGGACTTTGTGCGTTTCTCGTGTGTACTCTGACACACATTGTAATTTTGTGTGAGCTAATAAAATGCAGTTGAGCAAAGCAAGGGACTTCACACACGTACATCGACGGCGAAGTATCGCACGGGCAAATGCTCTCAAAGAAACAACAGAAGCGAATTGACGTGCAGCTAAGTAGCCGTGCAAGCCGAGCAGATTGTCGAGGTCAATTATTAAGTCCCATTCCACTGCTGCCGCCCTAGCCAAAGGTGATGACATATTTGCTCTGGCGGCGTCCTGCGGAATGATTAAAGCGAGCATCCTAAGTGTCGATGTAAGACAGGTGATGTAAGAATGATGCGTGGCAGGATGAATATTCTTCTGCTCATGAAACATCATGCGAACAGCAGAGGCATATTCCGCCAATGTGCCAATAACAAATTCAACAGAAGCGCCCCCTTGATCGAATACTTCAATATTGGAGCCCAGCCATCCTTCGGTGGGGAACATTATCTCAATGAGTGCACTCTCATCGATAATTTCCTCAGTATTCATAGTGAATGTGCCAGCCAATATCTTTGCAGCATGTGACATTACTGTTAATGTTGGATCTATGTTGTGAGACTGTTCCGGCTGTCTACTCACAAAAGAATTACTAAGTTTGAGGTACTGTGCTGCCAGGCAGCAAAACACTGAGCACATGTTTTTAAAACCGTCTAAAGGTGTCGGTAGATTGCTCCTAATTGCCGTGGGAATCGCCGTGTCTCCCAAAATTGATTTGTGGCTCTCAATGATAGCTTGTACCACTGGAAAGAGAGTTGAAAGACGAATTTGGGTTGCGATTGTGCAATTGCTTCCATTCAGGTCATTAATCAATGATGTAAGGTACTTGGCATGGGGCAAGCTTATCCAGGCAATTGCAGTGGCCAAAGATAACAGATCGCTGTCGAAAGATGTAATCGCACGATTGAGCATAGTCTTTATCATGGGGTCGCTGAGAAAGTCGTTAGGAAAGTTGCAAAATGATTTCACCGGAGTGGACTTCAATGAAGTCACCGCCACCCGGCACGCTCGAGCTCTTGTGCCTTCGAAGTCTGAGAGGTTATCGAAGGAGACAATGACGATGATCGTCAACTGGAGCGCAGAGCAAATGGCCTTCGCCTCAAAGTGATCATCACCTCTTAAGACTGATGTTGGCTCAGATAACATCATAGCTGCTATTTCAACTGCAAATGCGAGCATCAATGGCGAGCCTGTTGCTATATGTGTATGAAAATCATGCATGCAGGCAATAACATCATACTTTTCAGTCATGGGGAAGTGTCGCAGAACATGGACCATCCAGAAAATCATCGAACCATCGACGTTTCTCATGAGCGTATTTCCCACCATATGTCGGAAGAAATAAGTGAACTTTGAAAAGTTGGGAACCTGTAAGCTATTGCTATCTCCGATGCCGTGACCACTATATATTTCTGAGACTATGAGATCAGCAAAAGCGGCCTGCAGACAAGAGCTCCGTAATGGAAACTTGCATTTCAACCCAGATGACCCAAATATGTTCTGACGAGAGATCTGGGCAAGGCAAGGATAGTGTCGAGCAAAATCACGTGCACGAGCTAGGGAGGCATCACATGCTTGAAGAAGCAAAGCGAAAAAAATACCGATCCAACCTTCTGACGTATTGTGTTTCCTCGCTTGATCTGTATGTTTTCTTTTGTACACGGAGCAAAGGAAATCGATTGATTTTGCCGATGCCAACACACGCCAAAATTTTAGCTTTCTGGATATTTTGGCTACTTCCTCGGCTTCCATCCGTTTGACAGCACTGCAGAAGGCGTCTCTAATTGTCCCAATATTCAACGCATACTGTGTTGATTCGAAAATCGGGAAGGGTAAACACCCATGCATGGCTGAATGTAGTATGGAGCCAAGCAGTACGACAAACTCATCAGATGCAGAAAGTGAATGCGAAGGCCTAGAAAAATCCAATTGGATTATTGGGCCATGAGCACGAAGTACAATGTGCGCCAGATTTCTGATCCGGCCACTACTACTCGACATATATGAGGTCGCAGCCGCTAACACACTTCCAGGGACAGAGGCAAATTCCTTGAAGATCAATGCGCCTTGGTCATCAATAATTTGTGAAACTTTTGAGACACGTCTAATGAGATGTCTTGCTTCCATGTCGTTAATAGATTTCTCTTCATGATTGCAATTTTGGATACCGCAAAATTCATGGGACAAATTTACTCCACGCAGTGCTACGCCTGCATTCTTCTGCGATCCAAATGTGCGTTGGATTATCATTTGCGAAAACTTAAGGAGGGAGACAAGGGGTTTTGGATGGTCATCATAATGCATGTCTGTGTCTCCCTGTAACACGTTCACAATCAATGCTGACATAGCGCTTGGATCATTTTGCTGCTGCAATATGTCAAATAACACAGATGAGAGATATGTCGCGATGGCAAGGGACGTTATACATGTTCGCTTCGAACTTCTCAAGATCTTTGAAATGTTTAATAATGCATTCACCATGAGACTGCTGATACCAATATCCTCACAGAAAGATCGGGATACTGATGTGGAAAGCATGGGTCTGCTATGAGTTACACATGCATGTTGGGCGCACCGGCTATTTTTGTCTTCAACCACATGCGACCACGTAGATCGGCGATAAGCGTTTAGCATGATCATCTTCAAACCTTCATCGAGGCAAAAGCCCCGCCGCCGCGCTGCCGTATTAATGGCTTCAGATAGAAATGAGCACGTTGCCTCAGCCGCCATGATAGGTGCGTTTGGGATGTATCTTAGCCACGTGTCAGCTTCTCTTTGTGCAATTTCGATGTTGTCAAGAGCACCGCATGATACCATATGATTAGCTGCGAGATGGGCAGCGTCGTTGCGTATGCTTGACACCGGCGTCAGGGCAGAAACCATCAACAACCCCGACAAATGCGCATTAGACACACTAAGAATGCGTCTATCTACATCTCTATCATATTGCATCGATGTTCTTGAATAAGCTGCGGTGCATAAAGTGCGATTCTTTCTGAGAAATGCATTACGTAATGACATATCATTCACTTCAAGCCGGTGCACGCCGTATATTGCAAATAACATCTGCATAGTTGCAGCAAGTTCTTGAAATGTTTGATTGAAGGGCGCGATTGAAAGGAAAGATACTGGATCAATTTTTGCATTGAGTAGACCATCTATCCCAACGAGGCTCGTATACTCAGCCAGCGCATTCAGCGTATTAACGCGGCCGCTTTTTCCCACGACAGCATAGTTCCTTATAATAGCAATTTCATAATCTCCATTTCCAATCTCAACATTACTTTCCTCTCGCCATCTGTGCCTATCGCTTTCACCCATGTCATCAAATGTGTCATTACGGCATTGCTTGTGTAATGCGAGCAGGACTTGTGGATCAGGGAGTGAAGATTTTGCAGCTTTCTGATATCTTGCAACCAATCCAGCACCTGCCGAAGATTCATGCTCTTCCATAGCCTCCACTGCCTCCTTCAACTGGTCAATGTGAGAACGGATATATCGCAACACGTGCAAATTTAGCCACATTGATACATGTTGAACGAGCCTTGAGCTGTGCTGCAGTCCTCTTGTCAGAGCTGCCTTGTTCAACGAAAAAGGGAGCCATGTGCTGGAGAAATCCAAATCCTCCCTGTCTACCACACTATCCGCAAACCTAAGTATCATCTGCGGGGTCATGCCTCTACTTGCGGCAAGCAATATCCTACCCACCATCATGGCACTAATGAACCAAGACACCGAAGGTCGTGGATCAAGGGGGTACGCAGCGTACGGAAGATATCCTGTGGCAACCTGAGGGTGGAAGGTACATGCAGTCATTAAAAGGTCAGCATGCCGGCGTTTCTCCAAAGGCTTGAGCTTTCTGAGCAAACGCACGAGTGCACTACCTTTTTTCCCGAGAGTTACAATTTGGCTGTTATGTTTCATTTGTACGAGGCTGCCCTTGCTTTCACATTTTGATCGTTTCGGAACGTCGTTCATTTTCTGATTTTCATGCGGTCTGGGCTTGGATTTCACATCAACTCGTGAATTCACCGATTTGCTCTCTGGGCAAATACCATGTGACGGGTCCGTGCATAGTCGGTTCAGAATATCGTGTGCAAGATCAGATGCGACCAAGATATCACAACCTCGCCCATACTTCGCATGTGCGATGTCAGGCTGATCAGCTGCGAATCCACTGATAACCGCGAACTGTTCCAGGACCTCTTGACCGAAAAGCGCAGCTTGCAACCTGCTGGGCACGTTTCCATCTGATGAAAGCACGATATCGCTTATGAACTTTAGCACGCGCTTGATGGTACAAGGTGAATCACATGCTAAAAATCGGAGGACATTTCCCAGCAAAACTTTCCGCGCGAGCACAGGACAAAGGAGCGCCTGATCTTGAGCTTCAAAGAAGGAGAGGACGAATTCAGTGTAGACCTCCCTCGTTGAGAGTGTTAAAGGGTCTAAGCCTCCCCAAGCATTTTGGGCACCACACCTACATCTATCGCCAATTTGTCTGAGGCTCACGCCAGTTCGAGGTGGCATCGCAAGCTTAGTCAATGTTGACAGAGTAAAGTCAAAGTTTCGATACAGCTCCCACGTCAGCTGTTTGTTTCTAGCAGCGATTGAGGCACAGAGTGAAAGAGCACAGTTATGCCGCACTCGGATGCCACTTGTGAGATGCGAATACACAGAACGCATACGTCGCTGCAAAATGTTGCGCGCGAGTCCATCAAGCTGTAAGTTTACATAACTGTCTGCAGTTTTGTCATTTACTTGTGGCTGCCGTAACATGTCTGCAACAAGGCAAAGCAGTGGGACGCACACCTTGTGTGAGTTGTTTACGTGATGCGAGTCCCAAAGGTCGAGGAGGTCGGTAAAGCCAGGAGACGTCTGAAGGTAAGCCTGTAAACATGGAATGCACACGCATACATGTTCTGTCAGAATTCTGTTGCTTCATGAGGCATTCGGGGCGGGAAAAGGTGTGACATCGGCGGCGGGAAAACAACATACCTTCATAACCCATGCGCCCCCTTCTGGCGAGGTGCGGATCTCCGCACGTATCGTTGTGAGAGCATTGACGACAATATCTGGGTCGTCCGCATTGGAACTCAATTTTCCAACGCTATGTCGAAGAGAAGCTTCTCGGTCCGATAGCTCCATTACTCCGCCGACAGCCGAAAGTTCATGGCTTCTTTTCGTTTCATTTAAACTTATTTTTTATACGAACGAATAATGAACGAACGAACGAAGATATTACTATATATTGATATTACCTTGATTATTGCTTCGTATCATATTATTTATATATATATACCATGCATTATTATTAATATACCTTATCGCTTCGTAAGGTTTCGAAAGGTACGAAGTAAGGTATATATTATGAACGAATGAAGCAAGCAAGGTGAAATAATTTATATACCTTCATTCGAACTTATTCGGCATAGCCGTTGATTACAGGACTCGATGTCAACAACATATTGAAAAATGTCGGGTCACCTGGAATCGTTAATCAAACATCACGGACTATTCGCTCATACATTGTGGACATTTTTACACCCAATCCAACGTTTTTTCTAACTCGTTTAACTCGTAAATCTTGGTTTACCTCTTGACCCACGTCACTGAATCCAAGGGAATTAACACAAAACAGCCACGCTTTACCTACGAGTATTCAAGGGCTGTTTTAATTGTCTAATTCAGATGGAACCGATCAATTCCGTACGGTGCTTCTTCATACCTTCGTAATAAACACGGTTGTTAAGCGCTTCAACCACACTGACTACTCACGGTTTTCTTTTTCGTATTAGCCGTTAACCGCATCGCCTGCGCCGGACGCGCCGCGGTCTCGTCCCGCGCGCCGCGCCGCGTGGCTATGCCGACCACCTGGGAACGGACGCACCACGCAAACCCCGACGCACGCCA
>Ga0302114_10002994_pt1 | contig 10704 bp, 9 predicted proteins | sample AG5_Surface_MG_FD_203107 | JGI IMG/M metagenome (GOLD analysis project Ga0302114, IMG submission 203107) | Marine microbial communities from Western Arctic Ocean, Canada - AG5_Surface | ecosystem: Environmental > Aquatic > Marine > Oceanic | place: Canada: Western Arctic Ocean | collected...
GAAGGAGAAGGAAGCGATGGAGCGAGGGGACACGCGGCGGCTCGAGTGATCGCCACGTCAACCCGCGCGGAACCATCACCCGCCCTCATTAGCACCCCGCATCTATAGCGACCGCCCCTCATCGTAGCACACCAGGGCCCATCATGTGAAACAAAACACACGCGTTAGTCAAGTCAGTCAAACCTCTTCGTTCGACGCTTATTACGGCTACATCACGCCACCGCCACGCTACGCCACTTCTCCAGCCGCCTCCGCGACCTCCCAGCCTTCCCATCCCTCTCCCCACTCGCCCCGCCCGCGCTCGCCGCGCGCATGAACTTAGCCCACAGCGGAGCCGCGACTTCTTTCCCGCCACCTGGCAAACCGACCGAATCGTCCCGCCCGCACCACACCGCGCACGCCAAGGACTTGGTGTACCCCACGAACCACGCGTCCCGTAAATCGTCACTCGTGCCGGCCGTCCCCGCGCGCACAGCTGTGTCGGCACCCAAGTCGGCACCCTCGGCACCATCGCGGAGGCAGGCGCTCAGTTTGTCCGCCGCGTTTTTCGCGACTGCGTTTTTTCGCGTCCCGACGTTCCGGTACAGGAGCTTACCACTCGCGTCTTTGACCTTGGTGATGAGATGCGGCTTGCTGTACACGCCGCCCGCCGCGATCGTGGCGTACGCGACGGCAATCTCCATCGGCGTGCACTGCGCACCCGCGCCCAAGGCTACGCTGGGCAGCGAAGCCGGAACCTTCGAGTCCACCCCGCACGACTCGGCGACTTTCGCCACCCGGCCGGCGCCGACCATCTGCGCCACCTTGACCGCCGGGACGTTCAAGCACTGCGCCAGGCACTCGCGCACGGTCACCACGCCGCGGTACCCTCGATCGGCTCCGCCGTTTAAAGGCGGTTTGTACGTACCCGGAGTTGTATCGTTCGGGTCGTCTTTTCCACGGTCCTCGGGCGAGAGCTCGAATGAAATTTCCTCGTCTCGCAGCAACGTCGCGGGCGTGACCAGCCCGAGTTCGAGCGCCGCGAGGTACACGAAAGGCACGAATGCGCTTCCGACGGTCCGTTTGCAACGCACCGCGCGGTTATACGCGGACGCCTTGTAGTCCCTGCTCCCGATGAGCACGCGAACGCCGCCGTTGGAAGGGTCCACCGCGACCAACGCGCACTCGCCCTTGTCCTGCCCGTTCAGAGTCACGAGCCCGTCCTCAAGGACCAAACGCTCAGCCTTCTCCTGCAACGCCAGGTCCAGGGTCGTGTGAACCTTGAGACCTCCCGCGTTGAGCAACTCCTCGCGGCCTTCGAACAGGTCCTGGAGAACCCAGAGCGCCTCGGAGACGAAGAAGGGCGCTCGATACGGAGCCGACTGACCGCGGCTCTCACCGAAATTGCCCAGCCGAGCGCCGCCAGACCCAGACCCAGACCCGGCCCGCCCATACGTGGCATACAAAGCCTCGTCGCTTCCCTCGAGTCCCGCGCTCTTCTGCAGCGGACTCGGCGGCCTCAACTCCAGCGTCGCCGGTAAAGGCGCGTCGGCCCATTCGCGAGCCTCCTTATCGGTGAGGTACCCGTGCCCGGCCATCTGAGCCAACGCGGTTTTTCGAGCCCGCAACGCCCCGGATGGATTGGCGTAAGGACTCAGTTCATCAGGGCACGGTAACAACGCGGCGAGCAACGACGCCTCACCCACGTCCAACTGCGCGGGGGTCTTGCCAAAATACGCCGCGGACGCCGCGCTAATTCCAAAGGCGCCGTGGCCCCAGTACGCGTTGTTGACATACGCCTCCAGCGTCTGTAGACAAAACACGACGTCAGTCTAATTGCCCATATGTGAATTGAAATAAACTTACCTGTTCCTTGCTCAGACGCTTCTCCAACCGCAGCGAAAGAAGAATCTCGGCGAGCTTGCGCGACACCGTCCGATCGTTGGACAGCACCATGTTCTTAATGAGCTGCTGCGTGATGGTGGACCCGCCGCCGAGCCGCCCCATGGACACCACCGCGCGTCCGAGCCCGTTGACGTCTACGCCAGCGTGCCGGAAAAAACGATGATCCTCGGTGGCGACGATGGCTCGCCACGCCGCGGGTGCCACGTGCCTTAACTTTACCGATTGCGACGATACGGTGGCCACGACGCGGCCGCACACGTCGTATATCACCGTGGGTTCGCCCGTCACGCCGTCTTTGCCGCTGTTTCCCCCCGAGGCGAGTTCGTCCCATCGTCTCCGCGCTCCGGATGCGATCATCAATTTGTAAAACCTGAAGAGGTCGAGCGCGACGCCGCTGGCGATGAGCCCCGCGCTCGCGAGGATGAACTTCGGGAAGTTGGCGATGACGTCGGCGCGGAATTGCGCTTTGGGTTCGCGCCCGTACTCGTCGTACCCCGGGCGGCGTGCTCGGGCGTCGTTTGGGGCGTCGTCGTCGGAGGAGGAGGAGTTCGATGAGGCGGTGACGCATCGCGCGCGGAAGGATCCCGTCCTCGGATGGCGCGATATCTCCAGCGCGCGTTCGCGTTCCAGACGACGGCGATGTCGACGCCGTATCGCGCGGGACGGACTCCCCGACGGTGCACGCACCCGGCTCGTCGTGTCCGCCGATGCGCCACGGACGGTCCAACGTCGCGCGTCGCTCGTCGAGACGGACGAAGTCGACGCGATTCCCTCCCCGCGGGTGCCCAGCATCGCGGCCGTCATCGAGCCCGCGTTGAGATGCGGTGCGAACTCCGACGGCCTGCTCATGGCCCGCACCCGTCTCTCGCCGTCCTCGCCGTCCTCGCCACCCGAGACGCCACCGCGCCCGCTGAGTGTGTCATGTTACCTTTTTCCACCAGGCAAAAGTACAGCTGTGTCAGTGAGTTCTCTCGTCCGGGGCTCACTTCGGCCGGCGCCGAGGCTCCTCGGCCGCATGGGAGGAACGGCTTCCAAGTTCACGCCGGCGGCGACCGGGTCACGCCGCGCCGATACTCCCTTCAGCGCCTACTCCGCCGGCGCCGCTCGCCGCAACTCATCCGGCTACGTGGTGACGCCGGCGGACTCGGGGGGTACGTGCAGAGGTCTGTTCAGGAAGAAGACCGGCGTGTCCGCTAACGACGAGCCCGCTCCCGCCCGACGCCCGACCAGGAAGCCGAGCGATCCCAACGACGCCGTCTTCTCCTCCACGCACGCGCACCCCATGGTCGCCAACCTCATCTCCGAGCTCGCGCAGTCCGGCATCCTGGACGAGCTCGACGACGTCGGGAAGCAAGTCGCCGCCGCGCGGGTCTCACCCTTCGCGACGGGCGACGACGTCACGGGACCCGACCCTTCCGCGCCCGTCAAGACCCGCGCGAGGAGCATCCTCCGACGCAACAGCTCCATCACCGTCGCGCCCGACCACGACGCCGCATCCGCTTCCAACCCCGAAGAACTCGCGCAGCGCGCGGGCCCGCGCGGCAACCCCACGCGGAAGCTCACCTGGTCATCCTTCGAGAAAGTCGCGGGTAAGTTCATTTCAATTCGTGTACGGGCAATTAGACTGATGGCGTCGTGTTTTGTTCACAGTGTACGACGTCGACGACAAATCCAGGCAGTGCTCCTTCGTGCACCCCGGCTTACCCCGGCGCAGCTCCACGGGCGGCTCCACCATCCTATCCCGCTCCACAACCACCACAACCACGCACTCCCACACCGCCTCCTTCTTCCGCGACCTCTCCGCCTACACCGCGTCGCTCTCCTCGGCGGACACCGCCTCCGTCTCGGGGGTCCCGGTGGGGGGTAAGTTTATTTTTATTTACGTACGGGCAACGTGACTGACGGCGTGTTTTGTATCTACAGGGGACGTCGGCGGAGGATTCGCGTCCGACCGCGAGTCTCACGCCGCCGCCGCTCGCATCGCGCAGCAGCTCGCGCGGCACGAGCTCGTCTCCGGCGGCACCGCCTCGTTGGACCGCGCGGCACGGTGCGGCAAGATGCTGCGGCGAAAGGTGGACTTTAAACTTTCTTTTTATTTTCATACGCGCAACGTGACTGAACGCGTGTTTAACACTTAACTCACAGGTGACGCCGCGAGTCGCCGCGCTCGTCGAGGACGCCGCCTTTCGCGCCAAGCTGGCGGTTTCCAACAGCGTCGAACAATCCCCGCACTCGTACGACGACGACGGCCAGTCTCAGTCCGTCCCCGATCAGACTCCACGGGACGCGGACGGGGAGATCGTCGACCTGGACCCAGCGTCGTTTGCCGTCCCCGGAGTCCACCGCAAATCCAAGCCGGTGAGTTCACTTTTATTTTATTTCCGTACGGGCAATTTGAATGACCTGACGGCCTTGTGTTTTGTTTGACTCTCACAGGTGGCCACCGCCGGCGACGCGCTGCTGTCGTGGATCCTGTCGGAGTGCGAGGTTCGAGCGCGGGAGAACGATGAGACGAACGCGTCCGTGGAGCTGATGGAGCGCGACGTCGTCAGCTTACTCGCCAGGGTGGATGCCCTGTGCGACGCGGTGCCGTCGAGGCGGCTGGCCAAGGCTCTTCGCGATACGCACCGGGCTCGGCTCCGGCTGGTGGACGCCCGCGCCAAGGCCCGGGCGCTGGACGCGACCAGGGACTACCTCCGGGGGATCGTGCTGGACGCGAGGGACATCGGGGAGGAGGCGAGCGCGCGAGCGGGCGGCGGCGGCGGCGGCGGGAGGAGGGATGGGCCGCCCGCCCCCGAGACTATGGCGTCGGAGTTCTTCTACTGCCTCGCCCTCGGCGGTATGCTGCGGTGAAACTGACGAACGAACGAACGTGACGTGCGAGACGATGTGTGACGTTGTTTTGTGGCGTGTGCGATTACATCTACTGATCGTTGAAAGATACACCTCCCAGCTGCGAGGCGAGATTGAGTGAGAGATACGTTAGCGTCGAGTTGTGAACGAAGACGAAAAAAGTGAAAAAAGTGAGAGGGTCGACTGTACACCGGGTCGAAAGAAAAAGGGCCGACTCTGTTTGCGCATACGCGACTCGGTCCGGGATGCTTCGTACCTGAACGACGACCCAGAACGTGGCGAGCATGAGCGAGATGATCGTCGTGAACGACAGCACGATCACCACCTGCGCCATCGCCGGTTTGGGCAGCTTCTCCCACGCGTTTCGCGTGTCCTCCTCCGCCGCCGCCTTGGGCTTGGCCCGCGTCGCGCTCGCCTCGCCGAAAGGGTTCGCGGATGCGCTCTGCGCGAACGGCGATGCACCCTTGCTCGCCGTCGACGCCGCGCCCGCGTCCGCGAAGGGGGATCCGCCCGCCGGCTTCGAGGGCGCCGCGGCTCCGAAGGGTGATGCGGGCTTCGCCGCGGGCGCTGATGGCGCAGCGGCGCCGAAGGGTGACGCGGGCTTGGCGGCGGCGGGCGCCGCGGCGCCGAAGGGTGACGCCGGGGTGGCCGCCGCGGATGCAGCTGCGGGCTTATCGGCGGAGGTCGTCGCGTCCAGCGCGGACGCGGGCATGTCGAAGGGCGACGCGGCGGGCGGCTTGGATCCCGCGGATGATTTCGCCCTCTCGAACGGATCTTCGAAGCCCTTGACCTTGCCCTTGCCCGCGTCGCCGAATGTGGACGGGAGGGGCTTTGGGGACCGTTTGCGCGCCGCCGAATAACCAACGCGCGCCTTGGCCTCGACCTCGGTGTCCTCCTTGTCGCCCGCGGCGCGCACGACGAGGATACCGCGCGCGGCACGTCCACGGGCGATCTTCCCGCGAGAACCCTCGAGCGCCCTCGCGCCCCGCGCGACGGACGCGCCGTGTCTCGCCCGCGCGACCGTGACGTGCGTCGACGACATGGCGACGACACTCATCCTGTGCGTGTGATACGACTACCTCCGGTGTGTTCTCTGCACCCTCTCTCACCCTTACGACCGGGGCGATCTAGTCGAACTGTGTGGCGCCGACGACACCATCAACCGCCTGTGCAGTCCTTCGCGAGATCTTTCCGTCTCAAGATCCGACACAGGTTACACTGCGGCTCCATACGTTTTCGAAAATGGGTCCTTTTTTTTGCTCTTTGGATAGGGCGCGATTCCAGTTGTCGCTTGTGAGAGCCGCAGGGGCCCGATTTGCGTGAGCCTGCCAACCTCCGCCGTTCTCCCGTCACACCACTCCACACACAGTCCACCTTCCACCAACACCAGTTCGTAAAGATGGCTGCCATGGTGCGTCCCGAGCGTCGCATCGAGCTCCGACCGCCGCCCCGCGCGAGATCGGGCGGCGGCTTCGTGACACACAGTCCAGATAAATTCACCCCCAAAGTACCGAGAAACGATCATCGATCGAGACCCCATCTGACCCGCGTTCGCCCTCCCTTCCCCCCCCGATACTCAGACCCGTGCCATGCCCACCCTCGCGGTTCGCGCCTCCGCCGGCGCCGCGCCCCGCCGCGCCGCCGCCAAGGCCTCCAAGGCGCCCCTCCGCGCGGCCCGTGACGTCCGCGTGCGCGACGGCGACGCCTACGGCGCCTCCGGCACCTCCTTCTACACCACCACCGAGAAGCAGGAGTCCTACGACGCGCTCGATTCCGTCCTCAACGCCAAGTGCGCCGACGCCGAGGTTCGCACCGTCATCAAGGAGCAGCTCGATGCCTGCGCCGACATCACCGAAGCACTCCGCTCCGCGCTCGTCACCGTCGAGGGATCATCCAACACCTTCGGAGACGCGCAGCTCTCCGTGGACGTCATCGCGGATCAGATCATGTGGGACGCCGTCAAGTCCTCCGCGGTCGTCGCGTTCGGTGCCTCCGAGGAGGAGCCCGTGGTGAAGCCGTGCAACCCCAACGGCCGCTTCACCGTGTGCTGGGATCCCCTCGACGGCTCATCCATCGTCGACAACAACTGGGCCGTCGGCACCATGATCGGCATCTGGTCCAAAGAAACGGGCTCGGGCGACAACGGCATGATCGGAGCGACCGGACGTGATCAGGTCACCGCGCTCATCGCCATCTACGGCCCGCGCACCACCGTGCTCGTGGGCCTCGACGACGGCGTCTACGAGTTCTCCTACGGATGCACCCCCGACGGATGCCAGCTCCCCGACGGCACATTCGAGCCGTGGATCTGCTCCCGCAAGCAGATCAAGATCAACGCCGACTCACGCATCTTCTCCCCCGCGAACATGCGCGCGGGCCAGGAAGTCGCCGGCTACAAGAAGCTCATGGACTACTACATCGACAACAAGTACACCCTCCGCTACTCCGGCGGACTCGTCCCCGACGTGTACCAGCAGTTCACCAAGAACATGGGCATCTTCACCAACCCAACCTCCGACGCGTCCCCCGCCAAGCTCCGCCTCGCGTTCGAAGCCTCCCCGTTCGGCCTCCTCGTCGAGCAGGCGGGCGGCAAGACCTCCGACGGCGTCTCCGGCGGCTCCGTTCTCGACGTGCCCATCACCCAGGTGGACCAGCGCACTCCTCTCTGCATCGGCTCCGCCAACGAGGTCGATCGCTTCAACAAGATGGTGCTCGGCAAGTAAAAGGCGTGGCGGGTTCGCAGCCGCCTTTTCGACAACGGCGTGGGGGTGCTCTCGTCTCGTGTACCGGCTTTAACATCGAATCGAATCGATCGAGTAAAAGGTGGTAGTCGAGCGAGCGAACTGTATTAATTCAGATTCAACAATTCATTCAACGCGTCGTGACCGCGTACGTGTAATTAGTGTAATCAGCCGATGTGAACCGGGCCGGGATCGGGCGGCGTCGGCGGTTCATTGTCCTCGTCGACTCCCCCCTCGCTCGCCTCACTCCCTCCCCCGCCCGCTCCCGCCGACTGTTCGATCGCGTGCCGGTACTGAATCAGCTCCTGGCACGTCTTGATCCCCTTGACGCACTCCAACACGCTCGGAACATCCGGCTCCATCGAATTAACGTCGGCGAAATCGTTCGTTCCAGTCCCAGTCCCGATCTTCCGACCCAACTTTCGCATCTCCGCGTCGCGCTTATCCGGCCCTTCCACCGCGACCACGAACGCGGATCGATCGAGCCACTCGGGAATGTACCGACGGTACCACTTCTTCCTCGCGCTTCGCCTCATCGCCGCGTATAACTCATCGATCTTATCGAGGAACACGCGTTCCTTCACGCGGAAGAAAGGGTTCACCCGTCGTTCAACCGCCATGGAAGACGGCTGGGTGGTGAAGTGGTGGTGACGCCGCGTTGCAACTTCTCTCAGCGCGGCGACGACGTGCTCATTGGAGTCGTCGAGCCAGTGCGAGAACCGCAGGTTCATGAGCATGTACTCGTGACCGCTGAACACCAGCGCCTCGTCCGGCACCGCCTTGAGCCGCACGTGTAAGTTATCGTAGCAGTCCTTGGCGTCGCCGTGGAAGAACGCACCCACGCCGCCGTTGATGATGGCGTCGCCTGTGAATGAACAAACAAAACACGCGTTCAGTCTAATCGCCCATACGGAGGAAACAAAAGAGAAACGCACCCGTGAACACCGCCTCGATCCTGTGCGTCGGTAAGGACCCCGCGCCGCCGCCGCCGTCGTTGGTCGGCACCCCAGCCGTGGACGGGTGGGCACCCCCTCCTTCCACGTCAGCATCCACGTCACCCCCGTCCCCCATCACGCAGTACACGACGTGCCCGTCGGTGTGGCACGGGACGTGGACCACGCCGACGTCCGTCTCGCCGATCTTCACCACATCCCCGGGCTTGACACGTGTCGTCACACCGGGGATCCGGTCCTTGACGTGGCCGTACACCCTCAACTTGATGTTCCCGCACAGTTTCTGCAGCTTCAGGTTACCACCCGCGTGATCGTGGTGCTTGTGCGTGGTCAGCACCGCGACGAGGTCCTGTACACAAAACACGGCGTCAATCTAATTGCCCATAGTGCTACTGAAAATACTGAAAAAAAACTCACCACTCGTAGCTTTTGTGCCAGTTCGAACACCGTGTACGGGTCCGCCGGGTCGATCGCCGCCGCCTGCCGCGTGGCGTGGTCTATGAGCAGATAGGTGTAGTTATCACCCAGGAACGGGATCGGCACGATCGTGGCGGTGGACAGCGTGGACGGCCGGACGCCCCTGGAGTGAACGTATTTCTTCTCCCGCGCGTCTCGCACCGACTTGAGGTGAAGCCACCGGCCGAGCTTGGTCATGTAGATGAGGTACCCCACGTTGAACAGGTTACGCGCGAGGAAGTCCAGCACTGGGGTCGGGGTGAGGGAATAGATTGGGTAGACCGCGGCGACGATGGCGAGTCCCGCGGCGGCGAGCGCGGATGCGACCGCCTTTGCGAGCATGCCGAACCAGACGATGAATGGGTTCTGCTCGTACTTGTGCTCGAGGGAGGCTTCGAAGCGCCTGGCCGCGGCGGTGGGCCTGCGTCGGCGCCGGTGCGTGCCGCCGGTGGACGCGGAGGTACCCGTGGATGAATCGGCGTCGACGACGACGGAGGCGTCGCCGTTGCTGCGCGCGATCTGCGCCAACCGCTGGGCTCCGGCGAACCCTTGGAGCGTGAGCATGTCCTCCTCGGAGACGGCGTCGACTCCGTTGGTCGATGAGAGCATGTGCGCGTTCTCGGACTCGTGCGGGGGAATGTCGGGTCCCATGTCTCTCCTGACTGTCACGCCGCGTCCTCCGCCCAGGAGGTTGGCGAGCGGCGAGACGACCAGGCTCTGGAAGGCTGACGGTTGGGCGCGTTGTCCTTGGGATGAGCCGTGGGATGAGAGATCGCCGCCGGTTCGCGCGGCGTGGGTGTCTGTTGCTGGTCTGTCACCGGGTCTTCTCCCCTTCATACGCCGTCGGGCGAGATGCGACGCTGGCAATGCCCGAGCCCGAGCCCGCTCGCCTCCTCCTCCGAGAAATATCAATCATCAGATGCGTCCGACCTGCCGACCGAGAAACGGGCGTGCCACAGTGAGACGCGGCGTCCGATGAGCAGCCTCGCGAAGCTGGCGCACGCGCCCGCGGCGAGCCGATGCACCCACACGCTCGTCGCCGCCGCGCTTCGCCGCGTGGGATCCACGTCCGCGTCCACGTCATCGCCGGCCGCCCCCCGCGGTCGCATCGTCGGCGGCCGCCATCATCATCTTCATCATCATCTCGGCATCCGTCGGCAGCATCGCCTCGTGCGCACCGCCGCGGCCGCGGACGTGGACACCGACGCCATCCTCGCGTCGTACCTCGACGACGCGCAGATGAACCAGGTGCGCACCTTCGCCGCGACGCTGCTGGAGAAGAACAAGGTCATGAACCTCACGGGCGCCGCTACGATCGACGAGGTGCTCACCAGGCACGTCGCCGATTCCCTCGCGCTCCTCCCAGCCATCGAGCGCGCGCTCGGCCCCGACGTCTCCGCCGCGAACGCCAAGATCCGCGTCATGGACGTCGGTAGCGGTGCCGGCTTCCCCGGCATCGCCATCGCCATCGCCAGACCCGCGTGGGAAGTCACGCTCCTGGACACCCTACAGAAGCGAACCTCATTTCTAGACGCCGCCGCCGCGGAGTGCGGCGCGACGAACGTACGGACCCTCTGGTCCAGAGCGGAGGACGCCGGGAAGGTGGGCAGTGAACACAGGGAGGCGTACGACGTCGTCACCGCGCGGGCCGTCGCGGAACTTCGGATCCTCGCGGAGCTGTGCGTGCCGTTGGTGAAGGTCCAAGGGGCTTTCGTCGCGATGAAAAATTCGCTGGAGTCGACGGAAACGGAGACGGCGGATGCGTCGAATGCGATCGATGTTCTGGGAGGTACCCCGCTCGTGTCGGAGGAGGTGCA
>Ga0302114_10002997_pt1 | contig 10697 bp, 8 predicted proteins | sample AG5_Surface_MG_FD_203107 | JGI IMG/M metagenome (GOLD analysis project Ga0302114, IMG submission 203107) | Marine microbial communities from Western Arctic Ocean, Canada - AG5_Surface | ecosystem: Environmental > Aquatic > Marine > Oceanic | place: Canada: Western Arctic Ocean | collected...
AAATGTTGGTGGATTTTCCATGCCAGCATACCCTGCTATGGCTCTTTCTTTCTCTTTTATTGTGATGAGCCACTTTGGTGTAAATTAGCAAATATCAACTTTAGTTTTCCACACCTTTTTGACTCATCACAGGGTGATGTTTAACACTATTACATAAGCTAGCTATTGAGGTAGAGTCCATTCCCCAGCCCACGTATAAGTTCCCGTATCTTCTCCAGCAAAGGGACCACCTACTTGACAGGTGCCATTTAGTTTAGCACCAGCATATTTGCCCCATGAAGCAACAGTTAAGATGCCACATCCAGTCCAATCAGCCTCTCGTATATGCCCAACACTGATGTAACCATCACCATCACTATCTTTTGCAGTGCAACGAAACGTTGAACCCTTATTAGAATAATCGGCCCCCATTACCCATATAGCCGAACAACTGGCAACCATTTTTGATGCAAAGCCTTCTGGTTGATTGTCTAGAAGCCATATATCATCAGCTGTGGTTTCCCTAACAAAGGTGCCGTCAGCCATAGTTTTTTGTTCACCCTCTACATTTATGGAGTATCCAACGCCCGTTTCTGCTGTGGCTGCGCCACTCAGCGCCAGCGCAATACCCATTGCAAATAGTCGAAAATTTATTCTTTTCATTATTTTTTTCCTTATAACTTACTGGAACAGTTCTTCAATGACCAGTATTGATCTGTTTGTAAGTAGATAACAAAATACTAACGCGATAAAATTACTTTAGATATAGGAAAATGTCTGATTTAAAGTTGTACAGCAGTTTTTAAGCAGCGTTAAATTTGGTGGGGTTTGGCCGCGACAGTTGGTATAGCCAAAAAACACTCAGGGGTTATGAACTTATTTCAAGCTCTACCAACCACTTTATCTACTAAAAGATTTTATTTATCTTTATAATATAGTGAATGGACAGTTGTTAATAAATGGATTTTTTGGTGTATATAAATAGATTTTTAGTAGCCTTAGTTTTTTCAATATTCTTTGGCAGTGGAGCCACCATGGCGGGCGTCGAAGAAGACTATGTGAAAGCAAAACAGTCATTTGACTCAGGTGATTATAAAACTGCTATGGCGGTATGGGGGCCTTTAGGTGAGGAGGGGCATAGTAGATCTCAAGTCATGCTAGGGTATGCATATAAAAATGGCATGGGCGTGGTAAAAAACAATAAAACCTCTTTTAAGTGGTATGCCAAAGCTGCTGCGCAGGGAGATTCTTATGCCCAATTCAAAGTAGGTAGTGCTTATAGCAATGGTGAGGTTGTCACACGTAACTCTCAAACAGCTGTGAAATGGTTCAACTTAGCAGCCAAACAAGGGTTTGGTAATGCTCAATATATGTTAGCAGTCAATTACTATAATGGCAGAGGTGTTAGCAAAGATTATAAGCGGGCTTATATGTGGTGCACCTTAGCCTTACATAACGGTACCCAATTGGCTAATAATATTAAAGGACAAATAGCTAAAAGACTGCGTTCATATCATCCCAAAGATGGGTGGCATAGTGAAAGCGCCTCCCTCTCTGAAGCGCAAGAAATGTCGCGGGTTTGTTTAGCGAGCAACTATCAAACTTGCTAGAGAATGACAATTCGACTTTTTTCCATGCAATGCTGGTGAGGAGTGGCGTGGAAGAACCAAAAAGCCTTAAAAAAAGGGGAATCAACTTTAACCTTTTTTAAGTTTTCCAGAACTATTTAGCGAGAGACGTTTCAAAAGTATTTGAACTCAGATTTTCCTGCAAAATACAAAATAAGAGAGGCTGGTAGCCAAAAAAGCATTTGTAAATATTCACTTTTATTGGCTCCTTCAACATAAAACACTAGTGAACCCACCACAGATAAATGAAATAATATGATTCCCAGGACTTGAACAGGATAAAGTTTCACTGAACCTACAAAAAAATATCGGATACTAAAGTAAACAAAGCTTGTCATAAGCGATAAGCGGATCGCATGTAGCCGATGCTCTGGAACATCATGGCCATCTGAAATAGAGAACGGAAAGGTTATAGTAACATTATTGAAATACCCAATGACAACAACGACACACCAAATTGACAAGAGTACTATTATTATTTTTGCAGCGACTCTGTTATTCACGAGGATGCTCCTTCTTCACATTTTGGCCCCAATTTGTTGTATTTATTTCACCGTGATGTACATCGCTAATTTGTGGGGTTGATCTTTTAAATTTAAACTTTTTGTTGTTATATGCCGTTTTTTCTCGATTTTAATTTTTTCGAGTTTAGTTGATTCACAGAAATAAACGACTCTTGTACTTTATTCAACATTTTAATACTTGTCTATAGGGTCAACTTTTAATATATTAGTGGATAACTAATAAAAGGTATTATATGCACTCACAATTTGACCATGGACTGAAAGCATTTCAGTCGGGTGACCACGCGGTTGCGATAAAAGACTTAACTCCCTTGGCTGAGCGCGGTGATGCGAGAGCCCAATATCATCTGGGTATTATTTACACGCAAGGTGCTGGCGTTGCAAAGAACGATGAGACAGCGCTCAAGTGGTACACTAAATCTGCTGAACAAGGTGACGCCTTGGCGCAATATAATCTGGGATTCATGTATCAGCGAGGGGCAGGTGTTACAAAGAATGATCAGATAGCAGCTAAATGGTTTATCAAAGCGGCTGGACAGGGCCACGATGGCGCTCAATTTAATCTGGGTTTTATGTGCGCCCATGGTGTGGGTGTTTCAAAGAGTAAGGACTTATCAATTAAGTGGTATACACTCGCTTCTGAGCAAGGACATGACCGGGCCAAGGCTAATCTAGTAAGGATTAACGCCTTAAATAGTAGTCTGCCAAAAAGTGACTCAGAAACTGCTCTGGAGCATTTAAAAGGGGCTGAGGAGGGGCATGCTGACGCTCAGTTTAACCTAGCGATTTTATATCGAAATGGTCAGGGTGTGACTCAAAGTGATGAAGCTGCTGTTCAATGGTTTACTAAAGCGGCTGAACAGGGCCATATGAGTGCTGAGTTCAATCTTGGTTTTATGCACAAACGTGGAGATGGTGTTCCACAGAATCATTTCATAGCATTTGAATGGTTTGCTCTCGCTGCTGAGCAGGGGCATGCCAGAGCCCAATATAACGTTGGAAATATGTGTTTTAGTGGCGAGGGAGTGGTAAAGAACGATCAGCAAGCTGCTCTGTGGTTCAATTTAGCGGCAGATCAGGGTTATACCTTGGCTCAATATAATCTCGCCGTCATGTACAAACGTGGCGATGGGGTGATACAGAGCTATCAAAAGGCACTCCTGTGGTACACCGCAGCAGCTGACCATGGGCATGCAAGTGCTCAATATAATTTGGGTGTGATCTACCAACATGGGAAAGGAGTGCCAAAAAATGATCAGATGGCATTCAAGTGGTTTCAAGATGCTGCTCAAGGTGGACACTCAAGAGCTAAAGTTGCTTTGCAAGAGTTTGCTAAGCTTGGTGATGTCGCGCAAAACAAGCAGGAAGCTCCTTCTGAATATATTTTGGCCGCTGAAAAAGGGAGCGCCAAGGCTCAATATAATTTGGGACTGATTTATCAAGAAGGAACACACGTTGCAAAGAACGACACAGTAGCGGCTAGGTGGATTACCTTGGCCGCTGATCAAGGGTATGCTCTGGCTCAGTATGCATTAGGGTTCATGTACGACAAAGGCGAATGTGTTCCAAAAAATGGCAAGACGGCTGCTAAATGGTATCTCTTAGCAGCGGAGCAGGAGCACGAAAGTGCTAAATCTAATTTGGGACAAATGCACACAAACGGTGTAGCAGGCATACAAAACAGCGTCACTGCAATTAAATACGTCATTTGTGCTGCTGAGCAAGGGCACGCCAATGCCCAATTCTACTTAGGGGATGTGTACGACAAAGGTAAGGGTGTTCCAATAAACGATAAGGAAGCGGCTAAGTGGTACACTTTAGCTGCTGAGCAAGGGCATATGGAAGCTCAATTTTGTCTGGGAGATATTTACGAGAAAGGCAAAGGTGTTCCCATTAATGCTCCTGAATCTGCAAAGTGGTTCACCTTGGCTGCTGAGCAAGGCTATGCTAACGCTCAATCTAACTTGGGAAATATCTATAGGCGCGGAGAAGGGGTTCCGCAGAATGATACAGCCGCAGTGAAGTGGTATACCTTAGCGGCAGACCAAAATTACGCTCTTGCTCAATATGCTCTGGGGGTGATGTACAGCAAAGGAAATGCTGCGCTTAGAGACTATAAACGTGCATATATGTGGTACGACATAGCGGCCTCTAATGGAGTCGTTAAAGGCATTCTGCATAAAAAAGACATCGCTAAGGGAATGACCCCTCCTCAAATAGAAGAGGCAAAAAAAATGTCGCTCAGGTACTTTAAAAATATTCATGCCGATGTTTAAGAGCAAAGTATAGTCATTTCCCAACTGTATTAATCACAAACCTAATTCAATATTATATAACTCATGAATGGCAACCATTAAGTTTCTGCGTAGCTAGACAATGGTTTTGAGTGGGCTTAAGTCATTAGTCACTAACTTTGAGTTATTCCGCCTGTTGGTGTGCGTTTATTAATTACATACATACAAGCGTTATTGGCTTAGTATATAACGTCTTTCCCAAGGCATAGGTGTTTAGTAACTTCCCTATTTAGAGCTTATACAAGGTCCAATGGTTACTATTGTTGGCCATGACTGATTATACTCGGGGAATGTGTGACTATTAATGTTATGTCTATTCTTTGTGTTTCTGGAAAGAGTTTTTAACCATGGTGCTTAGGTTGTTCAAAAGAGGTTGGAGTAGTGCCATGAAAATTTTAGTCTACGCATTGTTTACTATTATCTTGGTGATGCCCAGTGTGGCGCATAGTTCAGCTTCCTCTGCACCACCCGAACAAAACACTTACAAGGCCACTTTACCTGATGCACTAGTCACCCATTACACGGGGACGATTTTTGCAGAAACTTCTCAGAATCAATGGCGAGGTGTGATCCTCAAGTGTCTGCAGGGAACCGTTCTAATTAGCACCATGGAATGGCCCCAAGAGGGTAAAGTGTCTGCCATGTTCACCTACGCAGGCAAATCCACCCATATAATGGGCACGCTGGACAAAGTCTCTAATAGTTTTGATGGTCATCAAATATTAAATGACAAGCTTACACTCCATTTAAAAGGTGCTGTTAAACGAGACAGTGCAGATGCATCAATTTGGTTTGAACTTAATGTGGGTGGTCAAAGTGCTAATAATTTATGTGTGGCCAAATTTACCGTTTACCCTAGTGGTCAGTTTTTAGGATCGTGATCACATGATAGATCTATCGCTAGTTTAATTTGGAGGTTAGCTATAGTGCCTAGTGCTGCTCCAATAACAATTTATATGAATAAGCCGGTTACAAGCTTTAGGGTTTAACCGGCTTTTTTTGTGACGATTACTGAGCGCTTATTTTAATTTGCCTATTTTTGTAGAGCTAGTTTATGAGTTTATTCAATAAATCTTGGGGTAAATAATTTTTGATACTGGGTATTCGTGTATCAGGAAACACAGATATTTGCGTTTGGTTTTTCTCAATGCTGTGAGACTTTGAGACTGTTCAGACTGGGCTTTGTAAGATAGGATAATGGCTCATTGCTAAGCCTCTACAGAGATTATTTATGTTACAACACTGGAGTCGGGCCATTGCTCATATTTGGGGGCTTGAAGGTTCTCTGACGCAACTTGACGGCGAATATGACCTAAATTTTTCGGTCGCTACCCCTACAGAACAGTTTGTGCTCAAGGTGATGCGACCAGGTTGTGAGCAAGCTTTTGTAGACATGCAATGCTTAAGTTTAGAACACTTGCATCAGCAGTCTCTGTCGGCCCAAGTTCCAGTGCCTCAGGTAATCACCACTTTAGAGGGACAGAACTTTACTGTCTATCATGATCCTCGAGGTAAGCCGCGTATTGTTTGGCTGGTAAGTAAATTTGAAGGTCTCAACTACGCTCATTTTCAACCTAAATCTGGTGTGTTAATTCATCAGTTAGGTAGTTATATGGGGCACATGTCTGCTCAGCTTGAGTCGTTTAACCATGCCTACCTCAAGCGAGATTTTAAATGGAATTTGATGCAGTCTGGATGGATTGAGGCTGAACTTGGGTGTATTGAAAACCTCGAACGAAAGGAAATTATTACCACTATAGTTGAGCAGTTTAAGGCCCTCGAAACAGATTTAAACAACCTTCCTCAGCAATGTATTCACAATGACGTAAACGACTACAATATTTTGGTGCAGGGAAGCCTTAATCAAGCGCCTTACATTATCGGAATTATTGATCTAGGGGACATGTGCTTGGCACCTAGGGTATGTGATTTAGCCATTGCTGGGGCTTATATTGTGTTGGACCAAACACAGCCAGAACAGGCCTTGGCGCAGCTGGTAGCTGGCGTCCACAGCAGTGCACCACTAACGGCAATGGAAGTGGCTTTAGTTTGGCCTTTATTGCGTATGCGCTTGGCTGTGAGTGTGGTTAATTCCACGCTGATGGCTTTGGATAATCCAGACGACCCTTACATCACTATTTCTCAAGGACCTGCTTGGGCATTTTTGCAAAACCATAGGATGAGTGGTGGCTTGATTGAGGCCCGCCTGCGCTTTGCTTGTGGGTTGCCTTTAAACACTGCAGCCAAGCCAACATTAGCTTGGTTAAGTGAGCATAGTGGGGCGTTTTTCCCCTTATTGGGTGCAGATATTGATCTCAACCAAGCCCCTATGGTTAACCTGAGTGTAGAGGGTAGCAGTATTCCTCAAGATCCATTTTCTATTCAGCCTCACGAAGCCCAGCAACTGATCAACCCTAATCTGCAATTAGCCCTTGGCTATTACTTAGAGCCGCGTTTGGTGTATACCGACAAAGCCTTTAAAAATGGCTCTTGGCCTAGCAGTAACCGTCGCACTGTTCATTTGGGGCTGGATATATTTGCCCCAGCAGGCACCGCCTTACATGCGCCCTTAGCAGCCACGGTAGAAGCCATAGATAATCGTCAAGCTAATTTAGATTATGGTGGTGTGGTTATTCTGCGACATCGATCCCCCAGAGGTGATGAGTTTTATAGTTTATACGGTCACCTCAATCCAAGTTCAGTCACCCAGCTTAAAGTGGGCCAAGAACTTAGTGCAGGTGATGTATTTGCACACTTAGGTGAGCCAAGTCACAACGGTGGTTGGGATCCTCATGTCCATGTGCAGTTAGCCTTGTCTATTGAGGGTATGGGCTATGATTGGCCTGGTGCCGTAGACCCAGATGATATGAATCTATGGCAAAGTGTGTGCCCAAATCCTTCCTTATTGCTCAATTTAGATCATGATGTCACTCAGTATAGCCCGCCCAGTAAAGACCACGCCCAACAGGTGCGCCAAGATCACTTTGGTCAAAACCTTAAGCTGAGTTATGCAGAGCCATTAATGTTCCTGAGAGGTTGGCGCCATTATTTGTTTGACGAATGGGGCCGGCCTTACCTCGACGCCTATAACAATGTACCCCATGTGGGGCATGCCCATCCTCGAGTTGCTCAGGTTGCGGCCGAACAATTGGTGCGTATCAATACTAATTCTCGTTACCTTCACCCTAGTCGGTCAGCCTTTGCAGAGCAAGTATTAAGCCATATGCCGAGTGAATTGTCGGTGTGCTATTTTGTTAATTCGGGTAGTGAAGCGAATGAGCTTGCCCTTCGCTTAGCTCGTGCCCACACCGGAGCGAAGCAAATAATCACACCCCAGCATGGTTATTTTGGCAATACTACGGGTACTGTTGATATTTCGGCCTATAAGTTTGCTTCTCCAAGAGCTGGGGCGGGTGGTTTAACCCAGCCCGATTGGGTGCATTTGGTAGATGTGGCCGATGACTATCGTGGTCAGTATCGACGTGATGACAAGGCTGCTGGTGAACTCTATGCGCAACAAGTGGCACAGCACATTGCCACTTTAAAGGCTAATGGAGAGCAGCTAGCAGGCTTTATTGCAGAAACCTTCCCCAGCGTAGGCGGGCAAATTGTGCCGCCACCAGACTATCTTCAGCATGTATATAAGCACGTGCGAAGTGCAGGGGGTCTGTGTATTGCTGACGAAGTGCAGACAGGGCTAGGGCGTTTGGGTGATTTTTATTTTGGCTTTGAACAACAGCAAGTGGTGCCTGACGTCGTGGTACTAGGCAAACCTATAGGCAATGGTCATCCTATTGGTGTGGTTGTGACTCGTCCTGCAATTGCTGCAAGTTTTGCTCATGGTCCAGAGTTTTTTTCTACCTTTGGCGGCTCCAATCTATCTTGCGTAGTGGGCACTGAAGTATTGCGCATTGTTGAAGACGAACAGTTGATGAATAATGCGCAGGACATGGGCAAATTGTTATTTGCAGGCTTGCGCAAACTGCAACGAGAGCATGCGTGTATTGGTGATGTGCGTGGCTTTGGGTTGTTCGTTGGTGTGGACTTGATTAGTGATCCAGACTCTCGTAAACCAGCAACTCAGATTGCTGATTACGTGAAAAATCGTATGTGTGAAGAGCGTATCTTGATGGGTAGTGAAGGCCCAGATGACAATGTATTAAAAATACGCCCACCACTCACCATTGGCGCGGAGGACGTTAACCATTTGTTACATATGTTAGATAAAGTCATGCATGAGGTAAAAGTCCTGACTGCTTGATCACTAGTCAAGTGAAAGTCACTGTGGAGTTATACTTTTATTTCTTGAAGTCTGTGGATTATCTGTTCAACGACGATTGATATCGTCTCACAACTGCGCCGCTAAGGAGATTTTGTGCTGATAACCTTCTGCGTGAAGAAACGTTTTAAAAACTAACTGAATGATTAGATACGCCGTTTAATTGATTAAAATTTACTTGGTAGTGATGTTTATTTATTATTTCCATGCTAACATAATTGTTATGTTATAACATATCTTAGGAACAGTAATGAAAACATCAAACCCTATGACTATGGCGTTGGCCAGTCTCATGCTTACACTACCCTCTCACCATGCGATTGCTAGTGAGTTAGATGCACATGAACATGGCAGTGCTAGTCTTGATATTGCCATAGACACCAACACCATTGAGATGAAATTTGAATCACCAGCAGTCAATATTGTTGGTTTTGAATATGCAACTGAAGATCAACAACAGCTGTTGTTAATTAAACAGGCCAAAAAAAATCTGTCTGACTTTGATACTATTTTTCAACTAGTAGGGGACGTGTCCTGCCAAACAGTTGAATCATCTGCGAATTGGGTGACCGAGCATGAAGAAGGTCATGAAGAAGGTCATGAAGAAGGCCATGAAGAAGGTCATGAAGAAGGTCATGAAGAAGGTCATGACGATCATGAAGCAGACCATGACGATCATGAGGCAGACCATGACGATCATGGAGAGGTGGCCAAAGCTGAGCACGCAGAATTTATTGCTGAATATAGGTTAGAATGCAATCAGCTTAATAATTTGGCAGCCATCGATGTGAATATGTTTAAGTTTTTCCCAGGCATTGCTGACCTTGATGTTCAGGTAATTTATTCTGAAGGGCAAATCAAACAGGAATTAGATGTCAACAATACGCGGATTAAATTAGGTAACTAATGACTGAGTCTGACTCTAAGTCACCCATAATAAGACTTAAAGAAGTGGATTTTGCTTGGCATGCCCAAGCAAATCTCACTATTAAATCGGGTAATTTCAGCATAGAAGAACATGAGCATGTGTTTATTCGGGGGGCTTCTGGATCTGGAAAGTCCACCCTTCTTAATATTATCGGTGGTATTGTCAGGCCCCAGCGAGGGCAGGTTGAAATTGTAGGGCAGGATTTTTGCCAGCTTAAAGAATTGCAGCGAGACAGGGTTCGAGCAGACCACATTGGTTTTATCTTTCAGCAATTCAACTTGATCCCTTATTTATCAATACTTGAGAATGTGACCTTACCGTGCCGGTTCTCAAAGCTGAGGCGCGACAATGCGATTGAACGTTCAGGCAGCGTTAATGAAGAGGCAATTTACTTGCTGAGTCGTTTGTATGCGAAGGGACAGTTTAGTTTTCAGCGGACTACAAGTGAATTGAGTGTGGGGCAACAACAGCGAGTGGCGGCGGCTCGTGCGCTGATTGGACAACCTCAACTCATTATTGCAGACGAGCCTACTTCATCTCTTGACTATGATGCGCGAGAAGCATTTATGGAGCTTTTATTCGACGAAATAAAGCTCAGTGGTTCAACCCTTCTTTATGTGAGTCACGACCCCACGCATCAACATTTATTCGATCGAGTTGCAGATATGTCAGTCATCAATCCACAAAACGAGACTGATATATGAACCTCAAATTATTAGCTGGTAAGAGTTTGAAAAGTCGGCGCTCTACTGCCATTTTAACGATTGTTTCGATTGCAGTGAGTGTTATTCTCTTGCTAGGTGTTGAGAAGGTGCGAGTCAACGCAAAAAGTAGTTTTGCCAACACCATTTCGGGTACAGATTTAATAGTTGGTGCCCGAAGTGGATCTATTCAGCTATTGCTCTACTCAGTTTTCAGGATTGGTAGTGCCACCAACAACATCACTTGGAAAAGTTATCAGGATATAGCGCAACAAAAAGGCGTTAAATGGACTATCCCTATATCCCTAGGTGATTCACACCGTGGCTTTCGTGTCATGGGTACCAGCAGGGACTATTTCTCTGT